>WPCJ01239959.1_pt1 | contig 37907 bp, 29 predicted proteins | sample 5399831 | NCBI WGS metagenome assembly WPCJ01 (sample SAMN12869470, study PRJNA574797) | sludge metagenome | isolation source: wastewater treatment of pH10 | place: China:Beijing | collected 2019-05-20 | reverse complement strand
ACCGAAAGCTGGTCTGGGAAGATTTTCAGTCAAAAAACCAGCCGAACACTTCCAAAGCTGCTGCTACAACCTTTTGTGGAATCTCTTATTTGTTGAATAGCCCAACCAAAAAATTCAGTTCCAAAGAAGTTAAGATCGAATCTTTTTTTGTGCCTTCAAAATCGTGGGCGCACAGTGACCACAAAACGGATTTGGTTTTGATGCACGAACAAAGTCACTTCGACATTGCCGAACTGTTTGCGAGAAGATTCAGGAAATTAATCAGCGACAAAATACTCGACGCAAAGACACTTCAAAAGCATTATACTAATGTTTATGAGGCTTATAAAGATTTTCAGCAGGATTATGAAACGGTAACCAATCACGGGAGAATTCGTGAGAAGCAATTGGAGTACAGTGAGAAAATCAATCAGGAAATAGAAAAATTGTCATACTTTAAAATCTGAATTTTCGATTTTCTTTTTTCTCGGACAACTTCTTTTTGTTGTCGATGCGTTTCTGGACTTGACCTTTTGAAGGCTTTGTAGCAACACGTTTTTTTGGAACAAAGAGTGATTTTTCCACAAGTTCCAACATTTTCTCCGTCACAATTTTTTTGTTCTGTAACTGAGTTCGGCTTTCCGACGAGGTCATTTGCAGCAACCCTTCGGAATTGATTCTGTTTTTCAGCTTTTCCGAGATCTGCATTTTCTCATCAAAAGAAAAAAACTGACTTTCCATTACATTCCAAATCCCTGTCACAGCTGTTTCTACTTTATTCACGTTTTGTCCGCCAGCTCCGGAAGAGCGGGAAGTTTTATAACTGATCTCGGTAGAAAAATCTTTCATTTAGTTTTTCAAAATTCCCTTCCTTTGGAGGGGTGGCAAATTTTCTTGAAAAATTTGACGAGGTGGTTTATTAATATATTTTGGGCAATTGCCACAGATTTCCCATTGCAAATCCAATGCTAATCTGTGTCACCGCGCTATCCACTATTATCTTTTGCTTGCCTGGCAAGACAAGCAAAAGGATAACCGTTACTATCGCTATTGCAAACCGTGTGTCATTTCTTTCACCAGTTGTCGGAGTTCGGAACGGTTCACCTTTCCGTTCGGCGTTCTTGGGATTTGCTCAACAAAAATAATCTCTTTTGGGTTATGAAATGACTTTTCGAATTTAAGATTTGAGATTTGAGACTTAAAATTTTGTAACTCGGGATTTAAATCATCATTTGTTAAGCCTTGCATCTTGTATTTTGCATCTTCAACCACCAAAACTAATTTCTGCCCTAATTTTTCATCCTCAATTCCAAGAAAAACAGCTTCATTTGGAATCTCTTTTTTGACTAATCTTTCCAATTCCTCCGGAAAAATCTTTGCTCCTCCGGAATTAATTACGTTATCCAATCGTCCCAAAAATCTGAATTGTTTTTTTGTTTTCAGCTCAACCAAATCATTGGTCTGCAAAACTTCCGCATTCAGTTTGGGCGCAAATATTTTTAAGCAACCTCTTTCGTCTAAAGAAATATCAACACCGTCAAAAACCGTAAACCAATCTTCCTGACTGGGAAAAATTTTTTTCAAAGCTATATGAGAAAGCGTCTCACTCATGCCATAGGTCTCGAAGATTTGTGTTTGGGAATTGGAGCGTTGAAGAGCTTGATAGATTTTAGTTTTTAAAGTTTCTGAAACCGCGGCGCCACCGATAATCAGATTTTTGATCCAGTGAATTTTGTCCAAAGAATTTTCAACCTGCAAAGGTGTCATTGCACAAAAATCAATTTCTTCTTTAAGGTTTTCTAAAGGTTTGAGAGAAGGTTGAGCAATTTTTAGTTTTAATTGTTGTGAAATGCTTCTTACAACCATCATTTTGCCTGAGATATATTCAATCGGAAGACAGAGTAGTGCCAGATCTCCTTCCTTTAAACCTAGAAAATCACAAGTCATCTCAGCAGAATTCAACATTTTTGATTTTTCGATATCAAGCACTTTAGGCTTACCTGTAGAACCGGAACTCTGAACTTTTACCGTTTTGGACTCCGAAAACCATTCTTTTATAAAGTCTAAAACTTTGGTTTCAAATTCATTAGATGAGTCTGGGTTAATGCGTAATGCTTTGGAAAGGTCGATTAACATTAGGTTGAGCGAAAATTTATTTTATAAAATTATTGATTTTTTTTCAGAAAAAGTTTGGAAGTTCAAAAAAAAGCTATAAATTTGCACCACTTAAAAGAACAGACCCATGGTGTAGCGGTAACACTACTGATTTTGGTTCAGTCATCTGGGGTTCGAATCCCTGTGGGTCTACTTCGAAATCGAGCAATCAATTAATTTAATTGGTTGCTTTTTTATTTGATTAATTAAAAAAAAACAAAAAAAAAACTCCACCGAAAAAGCAGAGTTTTTATTTATTTCTAAGCACAATTTACATTCTGTTCACGACATTAATTCCTAACATGGATAATGATTTCTTAATCGTTTTCCCGGTCAATTCAGACAATTGAAGACGGAACTGTTTCGCTTGCTCATCATCCTGATTCAGGATAGGATTATTTTGATAGAAAGAGTTGTAAGTTTTTACCAATTCATAAACGTAATTAGCGACTAAAGCTGGACTTAGAGAATCTGCGGCTTTGCTCACAACATCTTTGGATTCGGACAAAAGCATAATCAAATCCTTCTCGTTTTCATTCGGAAGATATGTACCCAAATCTTCTTTTGCAGAATAATCAGCCTTAGCCAAAAGTGACTGGATTCTCGCATAAGTGTATTGAATGAAAGGTCCTGTATTTCCATTGAAGTCAATACTTTCTGCAGGATTGAAAAGCATTTTTTTCTTCGGATCCACTTTCAGGATGAAATATTTCAAAGCACCCAATCCAACAGTTTCATAAGACTTCTCTTTTTCTTCATCACTCAAACTTTCCAACTTGCCTAGTTCCTGAGATTTTTCCTTCGCAGTTTGATACATTTCCTGAATCAAATCATCAGCGTCAACCACTGTTCCTTCACGAGATTTCATTTTTCCTTCTGGTAATTCTACCATTCCGTAAGATAAGTGGAAAAGCTGGTCAGCCCATTCGTAACCCAATTTTTTCAGAATTTTGAAAAGAACCTGGAAGTGATAATCCTGCTCATTTCCAACCGTATAAATCAGTTTTTGAATATCATTATCTTTGAAACGCTCCACAGCTGTTCCCAAATCCTGAGTCATATAAACTGAAGTTCCATCGGAACGTAACAACAATTTTTGGTCAAGTCCTTCGTCTGTCAAGTCGCACCAAACAGAACCGTCCTCTTTTTTGAAAAGAATCCCATCTTCCAAACCTTTCTGAATCAAATCTTTTCCAAGAATATAAGTATTGCTCTCGTACTGAACCTGGTCAAAATTAACACCCAATCTGGAGTAAGTTTGATTAAATCCTGCATAAACCCATTCGTTCATCATTTTCCAAAGTTTACGAACTTCCGGGTCGTTTTGTTCCCATTTCAAAAGCATTTCCTGAGCTTCGATGATAGATGGCGCTTGTTTTTTCGCTGTTTCTTCGTCGATGCCGTCAGCAACCATTGCCTTGATTTCGGATTTATACAATTTATCGAATTCCACATAATAGTTTCCGACCAATTTATCGCCTTTCAAACCTGTAGATTCCGGCGTTTCTCCGTTTCCAAATTTTTCCCAAGCCAACATCGATTTGCAGATGTGGATTCCTCGGTCGTTGATGATTTGAGTTTTAATCACTTTATAACCGTCCGCTTTCAGGATTTCGGCGACAGAAAAACCGAGAAGATTATTTCTGATGTGTCCCAAATGGAGCGGTTTGTTGGTGTTTGGTGAAGAATATTCCACCATTACCGTTTGATTTTTAGGCGTTATGTTGTCAAAATCGTTGCTGATTTCAGATAATTGCTCAGCGAACAATTGATCTTTGATTTTAAGGTTAAGAAAACCTTTTACCACGTTGAAGTTTTCAACAAAATCAATTTGATTTTTTACTTCTTCGCCCAATTCGTTTCCGATAACATCCGGACTTTTTTTCGCCTGTTTTACCAAAGGAAAAATGACGATAGTGAAATCACCTTCAAACTCAGTTTTATTTTTCTGGACTTCTAGCGTTACGCCTTCTATTCCGTAGAGTTTAGCAATGATTTCGGTTATTTTTGACTGTATATTTTGTTTAATATTCATTTCGAAATTTTGTGTTGCAAATTTAAAAATTTAAAATAGGTTTATGTAATAAAATTATTACATAAAGTTTGTCATTCCGTAGGAATCTAGACTGCTGAGATTCCTACGGAATGACAAAAATGCTTAATAGTCAGCTAAATTAATTGTTAATTCTTTCATTATTAATTAGCTGTAGCCAAAGCTTTCCTCTTGCTCAGTCTCAAAAATCTAATTACCAGTAAAACTGCTGAAATTGTAAGACCAACACCAAGGGCAATCCACATCCCGAAAGCGCCCATTTTTAAAGTAACACAAAGAAAATAACCAACCGGAATTGTGAAAACCCAATAAGCCAAGAATGTAATGACACTCGGGATTTTCACATCCTGGATTCCTCTCAGACATCCTAAAGCTGTTACCTGGATTCCGTCTGATAATTGGAAAAGTGCGGCAATAATCATTAATTTAGAAGCTAAGTTGATTACCAAAACATCGCTTTCTTTTGTGAAAAAATGAGGCAAGACATTTCTGAAAAGAATAAACATCAATCCACAAAATCCCATATAGATCAAGGTTAATTTGAAATTATTAATTCCGATTTTTCTCAATCCGTCAAAGTCTTTAACACCCATTTTATTACCAATCATAACCGTAGAAGCCACACTGAATCCAATACAAAGATTGAATGTGAACGAAGCCATAGACAACGCAATCTGATGCGAAGCAATATCCGTAGAGCTTATCATTCCACAAATGAAAGCAGCAGCAGCAAAAGCAGTCACTTCAAAAAACATTTGTAAAGCAGTTGGCAAACCAAGCTTGAACATTTTGTTGAACATCTCCTTTGTGAAAAGACTGATTTTCAAAGAGAATTCTTTAATGTAACGTCTTGTTTTTGGCTCTTTTACCAAAACGAAATACAAGAAAACCACCATAAATATTCTGGCAATCAAGGTTGCTAATGCAGAACCCTGAACGCCCATTGCCGGTAATCCGAAAAGCCCTTTTATGAAGACATAGTTCAGGACGATATTAATTATGTTTGCAATAATGGTGGCTTTGGTAACTCCAATTGTAAACGACAAACCTTCCGAAACTTCTCTCAAAGTCTGGAACATCATAAACGGAATCATTGTAAATGCCATTATGCTAAGGAAACTAATAGTGTTTGGGATAATTTCTTTCGGCTGATCCATATGATAAATCAATGGAAGTCCACATAACAAAATAATCATCAGTAATGTTCCGATTCCCAAATTAATTACAAATCCGTGTCTGAAAACGGAATTGATCACATCGTGTTTTTTCTGAGAATTAGCTTCCGAAACCAAAGGCGGAATGGCGAAAGAAAAACCTAATGCCAATACGAAAATGGAAAAGAATAATGCATTTCCTAAAGACACAGAAGCCAAAGCCTGAGCGCCCAAAAGTTTACCAACAATAATGTTATCGAACAGGTTTACAGAAACTTGCCCAACTTGTGTCAGCATTACAGGAAGTGCTAACTTCAGTCCTTCCTGTGTGTATTGTTTGTTTAAAAAGTTCATTTTATTTCATATAATTTTATTAAAAGAAAAGTCATAATCGCAAACCTTTCATTTTTATTCAAAAAAAACCGTCTCGTTGAAAAGAACGAGACGGTTAAATATTTTTATTTATTTAATCTCATTTCTTTACAAAATTAGCTACGTCGTCAGCAGTCACAGGATCTGCACCTAAGATGATTAATCTTTCCACCACATTTCTAAGTTCTCTGATGTTTCCTGTCCAGTCAAATTGCTGCAAAGCCTTGATAGATTTTTCATCAAATTTCTTTGCCGAAGTTCCGTTTTCGTTCGCAATCAATTGCGTGAAATATTCTACTAACAAAGGAATGTCTTCTTTCCTGTCGTTCAAAGACGGAACGTTGATTTCAATTACAGAAAGCCTGTGATACAAATCTTCCCTGAATTTTCCCTGCTCAATTTCCTTAGCTAGATTTTTGTTGGTTGCTGCAATGACCCGTACATCCACTTTGATTTCCTTATCACTTCCAACAGGGGAAACCTTGCTTTCCTGTAAAGCTCTTAATACCTTAGCCTGAGCCACTAAACTCATATCTCCAATCTCATCAAGGAATATAGTTCCGCCGTTTGCTTGCTCAAATTTTCCGGATTTATCCTTGATGGCCCCCGTGAAGGAACCTTTTACGTGTCCAAATAGTTCGCTTTCAATCAGTTCGGACGGAATCGCGGCGCAATTCACCTCAACCATTGGTCCTCTGGAACGCTCGCTTTGCGAATGAATCGCGTGCGCTACCAATTCTTTACCGGCACCATTTGGTCCGGTGATCATCACTCTTGCGTCAGAAGGCGCCACTTTATCGATGATTTCCTGGATTCTTTTAAGCGCAGTGGATTCCCCAATCATCTGATATTTTTTGTTGACTTTTTTCTTGAGCTGAGAATTTTCCTGCTTCAGGTTAGAATTTGCTTTTTGCAGATTGCCTTTGTCTAATGCGTTTTTTACACTTGTTATCAGCCTGTTGATGTCAATAGGTTTGGAGATGAAATCGTAAGCTCCTTCTTTCAGACAGCTAACGGCAGTATCAATATCTGCGTGACCGGAAATCATCACAAATGTTGTCTCCGGTTTTAGCTGGAGGCTTTGTTTCAGAAGTTCGGTTCCGGAAATTTTTGGCATTTTGATATCAGAAATCACCAGAGAAAAATCATCTTTTTCTATGAATTTGAATCCTTCCAAACCGTCTTCGGCAATTTCGAATTGGTAGTCAGGAAGCTCGTCTGATAAAATACTGTGTAGAACTCCGGATATTGCTTTTTCGTCTTCTACTATTAAGATTTTCTGCATAGGCGCAAATATAGTGATTTTAGATTTCGTAAAACGAATTAATTACGGTTGATTATTTTTCAAATTTCGAAAACTTCATAGCAAATTCTCTGCCGAATTTTTTCGCTAATGGTTCAAGCCTCCGCAATAGCGATAGTAACGGTTATCCTTTTGTCTTGTTTTGCAAAACAAGACAAAAGATAATAGTGGATAACGCGACCCGAGCTGTGGCAAATGCCTGGGCGAGGGGATTGCCCCTATATTTATAATTGCTGAATGATAATTAATCTACAATCAATTTCTTGGTAATCTGCTGATCTTCTACTTTAAATGTTCCTAAATAAATCCCTTTCGGAATTGTAGAAATGTCAATTCTGGTCTGATTGTCTGTTTTGCTGAGGATTTTGCCTTCAAAATCTGTAATGGTAAAGCTGAAACGTTGGGTTTTGCTGTTTAGAAATTCCAATTGCAGATAATCTTTTGCCGGATTCGGGTAGAATCTGAAGCTCATTGCGATTTCTCTGGGCGTGCATACATCCAAAGTCTGACCTGCAACCGCAAAATGCTGAACTGCTCCTGTTGTAGCTTTTGCTATGTTGTAGATATAAACAGGATCCAGATTGATGTATTTGTCATTAACAGTATGGGCGTAAGGCGTTTCATTATACTCAAATAAGCCGGTGATGATTTCTCCGTTGGCCTGGAACGGCATATAATCTGAAGCATAAGCGTAACTTAGATTGGTTTTCAGCGGCGAATACAAAGTCACGCAATTCATCAATTGTTGTGTATAAGTATTGGAAGCCGAATTGTTGGAACTAGGACTGTTAGATTCGTCTCTCTCGCAGGTGATGGTATCATTGGTTTTTCCTTTCACTCCACCAACTTCATCGATGTTAAGAACCAACCGGATGCTCATTTTCGGACTGGTTGCATTCACAACACTTGAAACATAGTGAGCGGAACCTAGTAAACCTTGCTCTTCACCGGAAAAATTGATGAATTTGATAGAATAATCCGTTGAAACATTTTTTAGAAGTCTGGCAACTTCCAGGATTACAGAAACACCACTTCCGTTGTCATTGGTTCCGGTTCCGGTAATTGTATCATAATGGCCGCAGACAATAACGTAAGTGTTGGGATATTTGGTTCCTTGTTTTGTAACGATGATATTGGATGTTGATTGTCCGTTGTAAGTGAAAGTGTCTTTTGTGATTTCAGCATCGGTGTAACCAAAAGAAATATATTTGTTTCTGAGCCAGGTATAAGCATTATTATTGGCGGTAGACCCCGTGGTTTTTACACCCAAGCCTTCAAATTCCTGCAGATAAGTATTGATATTGGTTTGGGAAACCTGATTACTGACATCGGCGTAAGCCTGATTGAATGTTTGAGAATTTGCTAAAAATTCAAGTAAAAACAAACCAAATAAAAGACGTTTTTTCATTACGTAATAATAATTGACAAATATAAAATAAAAAGGAGAAGACTTATAAAAATCTTCTCCTTTCGTTGTGAAAAACTATTACTAACTTAAAAACTAATTGGTTGCTTTTCTTACTTCTGCTTTCACATCTTCTGCAGCATCTTTGGTTTTTTCCCATGCATCAGAAGCTGTGTCTTTGGTGGTTTCCCACGCTTTATCAGCAAAATCCTTGGTATCTTCCCACGCATCGGAAAGATTTGATTTTAGATTATCGAAGAAACCTTCTCTCGTCGGCTCTTCGTTCTTTCTTTTTTGTTCATCAATATAATTCCTCGCTCTGTCTGCATATTCATTCACTTTGTTTTTAGCTGTGTCGGCTGCATTTTCTAAAGAATTTTCAGTTTTGTTAACAGCTCTTTCTGCATCATTGTATTTTTCGTCGTGCGTACTCATAATATTTTGTTTTTGGGTTAATATTGAAAAATTTGATTTGATGTTAATCAATTATTCAATTAGAATGCCGCAAAGTCTTAATGAACGTTAATCTTTTGTTTTGAATTTATAATGTTTACTAAATTGACATCAAAATTAAAAGCAATGGAAAAAATCAGATGTGCGTGGTGCGGAACCGACGAGTTATACCAGAAATATCACGATGAAGAATGGGGGAGATTGGTGACGGATGATGCTACAATGTTTGAGTTTCTGATTCTCGAGAGTTTCCAGGCAGGTTTAAGCTGGATTACGATTCTGAGAAAAAGAGAAACATTCAGAAAAGCATTTGATGACTTCAATTATAAGAAAATTGCGAAATACGGAGAAGATAAAATCGAAGAATTAATGCAAGACTCAGGAATCGTTCGAAATCGATTGAAGATCAATGCGGCCATTTCCAATGCTCAAAAGTTTATAGAACTTCAGAAGGAATTCGGGAGTTTTTACGATTATATTTCAACATTCACAGATGGAAACCGGATTGTAAATACATGGAAGGTTCACACAGAAGCGCCTGCAACGACAGAGTTGTCTGATGCCATCAGCAAGGATTTGAAGAAAAGAGGTTTTAAGTTTCTGGGCTCAACTGTTATTTATTCCCATCTGCAGGCAACGGGAATCGTAGATGACCATATAGAAAATTGTTTTGTAAGGACTGAGTAAAACAAAAAAGCAATATTCATCTGAATATTGCTTTTCATTGATTAGTCTGATATGGTTATTTTATGATTCTGTCAAGTACCCATTCTATCATCATTTTCTCAGAAGCGTGATGGTCGCTTGCAAATTCGCCACGTCTTCTGTTAGCGATAACGCAATTCACAGTGATTGCTTTGTGTCCTAGTAGTTTTGATAACGCATAGATTGCCGAAGTCTCCATTTCAAAGTTGGAAACACCAAGATCATTCAATGTTTCAAGGAATTGGTCATCCAAAGCTTTCAGTCTCAACTGGCGGCCTTGTGGTGCATAGAATCCAGGGAAAGTCGCTGTGTTGCCTTTATATTTAGCATCCGCATAATAATCTGCAATATCTTCTGCATAATTGGAGAAATATAACATTGGCTTGATTCTCTCGTAAGGGAATTTTTCAAGGAAATTCTTACTGAATTCATTCTCAAAATTGTAATCCTGATAAAAATGCATCAGTCCATCCAGACCTACTACGTTTTCCGTTACCAGCATATTATTCACTTCGATATCAGGATTCACACTACCGCAAGTTCCCATACGGAAAAGCTCCAGCGACTTATGTTCTTTTTTGAATTCTTTTTCTTTCAAATCGATGTTGACCAAAGCATCCAATTCGTTCATCACGATATCAATGTTTTCTGTCCCGATTCCCGTTGACATTACCGTGATTCTCTCGCCACGCAAAGTTCCTGTATGCGTATAGAATTCTCTTTTGTTCTTTTTAATTTCGATAGTATCGAAGAATTTAGAAACTTTCGGAACTCTGTCAGGATCGCCTACAAGAAGTACTTTGTCTGCAAGGTCTTCCGGAAGAAGGTTAAGGTGGTAAACACTTCCGTCGTCATTTAGAACCAATTCAGAAGCTGCTAGTTTGTTTATCATATTATTTATATTATAATTTTAAATTTTAGATTTTAAATTAAAGATTACAATTTCTGAGTGTTTGGTTAAGTGAAACATTTATCATTTAAAATTTATAATCTATAATTCATCATTTTGTTTATCCTCCGACACGTTTGGTCTTATATCCCATATCTTTTAGGATGTTCATTATTTTGTGACGGTTGTCGCCCTGGATGATGATGATGCCGTCTTTTTCCGAGCCACCAATTCCAAGTGTTGTTTTGATTTTTTTCGAAATCTCTTTCAATCCTTCATCATCGCCTTCCCAACCTTCTATCAAAGTTACCGGTTTTCCGTTCCGGCCTTTCTTTTCGAATTTGCAGACCAAAGGTTCTTTCTGTTTGAACACTTCTTTCGGCATTTCAAAATCCTGCTCTTCGTGGTCAGGGAAAAGGTTTTTCAACTGGTCTCTTAAGTCCATTTTAATTTTTTAAAAAAGGGCTCTAAAGTTAATCATATTTATCAATCTGCAAAAAATAAGTTGAGAAATTCTACCAATGCTTTTCCATTTCGTAAATTTGTAATAACAAAACAAAATCAACAATGTCAAAAAAAGCAATTCTTGCAATATTAGATGGCTGGGGAATCGGGCCAAATCCTGCTGTTTCAGCCATTGCTCAGGCCAAAACGCCTTTTATGGATTATGCCTTGAAAACTTTTCCCAATACAACACTTGAAGCGAGCGGATTAGCGGTTGGATTGCCGGCCGGACAAATGGGGAACTCGGAAGTAGGGCATATGAATTTGGGTGCTGGTCGTGTAGTCTATCAAAATCTTGTAAAACTGAATATGGCTGTGGAAAACGGAAGCCTTGGAAAAGAACCTGTAATTCAACAAGCCTTTGAATATGCCAAAGCGAACAACAAAAAAGTACATTTCATCGGTCTGGTTTCTGATGGCGGTGTGCATTCCCATATCAACCACCTTAAAGGATTGCTGACGGCAGCTCACGAGTTTGGATTTACGGACAAGGTTTATGTTCATGCTTTTACAGATGGCCGTGACTGTGATCCAAAGTCAGGGAAAGGTTTTATAGAAGATTTATTAAATCATATGAAGTCCACTACAGGAAAACTGGCTTCAGTTATCGGCCGTTATTATGCTATGGACAGAGACAAACGTTGGGAACGTGTAAAGCTGGCCTACGATCTTCTGGTAAATGGCGTTGGGAAAGAAACCAAGGATTTTGTTCAGGCGATTCAGGAGTCTTACAACGAAGATGTGACGGATGAATTCATCAAACCTATTGTCGGAGTTCAGAATCATTTCCCTATTGCGAAGATCGAAGACCACGATGTTGTCATTTGTTTCAATTTCCGTACAGACAGAGGTCGCGAGATTACAGAAGTGCTTTCTCAGCAGGATTTCCCGGAATATGGAATGAAGAAGCTGGATCTATATTATGTGACTTTGACAAACTACGATAAGACATTCCAGAATGTAAGAGTTGTTTTTGATGAAAATGTTCTTCAGAAAACAATGGGCGAAGTTTTGGAAGCGGCTGGTAAATCTCAAATCAGAATTGCTGAAACGGAAAAATATCCACACGTAACGTTCTTTTTCTCAGGTGGTCGCGAAGCAGAATTCGTTCAGGAAAGACGTTTGCTTTGCCCAAGCCCGAAAGATGTTCCGACCTACGATCTGAAACCGGAAATGTCTGCTTATGACATCACGAATACCATTGTCCCGGAACTGGAGAAAGAATCTGCGGATTTTATCTGTCTTAACTTTGCAAACACAGATATGGTTGGTCACACCGGCGTTTTCTCAGCGGCGGTGAAAGCAGCAGAAGTGGTGGACGAATGCATCCAGAAAGTTGCAACAACGGCTTATGAGCACGGCTATGCGGTTTTCATTTTGGCAGATCACGGTAACTCTGATGTAATGATCAATCCGGACGGAAGTCCAAACACGCAGCATTCAACAAACCTTGTTCCTTTCATTGTGATGGATAAAGACCACACCTGGAATCTGACACCGGGAAAATTAGGCGATGTCGCACCAACTATTCTGAAAGTAATGGGTGTTGATATTCCCGAAGAAATGACAGGAAATGTTTTGGCTAACTAAAGCCTGATATAAATAAAAATTGAAAGTCGGTTTTTTACCGGCTTTTTTAATTTTTGGTGTAAATTCGTTTTATTAATTCATAAATAATTATGACTGGCAGACTGCTTTTCTGTTGTATTTTGATTGTAAATCTTGTTTTTGGACAAAATATTTTGCCTGATGATACTGATTACAATACTAAGAAAAGTGAAGAGCTAGCTTCTTTAGCGATATCGTATTTTAAAAAGAATGATCTTAAAAAATCGACGGAATTACTTTTCAAAGCTAAAGAATATGCAGAAAAAACCGATGATTATGCTTTGATTGCCAGGATGAACGGTTCAATCGCTCATCAATATGTCCAATTGAATCTGAATGATAAAGCAAAATTCTATCTCGATAATGCCATAAAACAAATCAACAAGTTACCTGAAAGCGATAAGAAAAAACTGCTGAAGACCTTGTCTTATCTGGAAATCGGTAATATCGAGTTTGACGAAGAAAATTATCAAAAAGCCAGTGAATTTTATAAAAAATCGCTTAAAGAAATTGAACTGGTGAAAAATCCTGACGACCAGGCGATTTATCATCACAGGCGTTCGCTCTATAATATCGGCAATTCTTACTACTATCTCAAAAATGATTCTGCAGAAATCTATCTGAATAAAGCTTTATTAATCAAGAGTAATTACAACCGGGAAATTAATTATTTCATTTATAACGCTTTGTCACAAGTTTATGCGGAAAGGAAAGATTATCAAAGAGCAATTGATACTTTGAAGATTGTACTTAAGCATAAGAATGATCTGGATACGCGTTTGCTTTCCGACATTTATTATAATCTTTCTCAGGATTACAAAGCGCTGAATGACCAGAAGCAATATTCGTTTTACAACGAACAATATATCACGCTGAGCCGGGCGATTAAGGAAAGTGAAATGAAGGCCATTTCTTCCGCTATCAATGCTGAGCAGAAAGATTATAAGGAAGCGATTTCCGATGCGGACAGTTCCAGGAAAAGTGTTGTGATCATTGCGACAATCTTCGTTTTGATTCTGGCTTTAGCAATTATCTTTTTGCTTTACCGACGAAAAAAGGAAAGGAAAGTTTTCGAAAACATCATTGAAAAATTGGAATCTGATAAAAATCTAGTCGAAGACAATCTTCCGGAGTCCACTGTGGAAATTCAAAAAGAATCAATGATTCAGATTCCTAATCCTGTCGAAAAGGATTTGCTGGAGAAACTCCAAAAGTTTGAAGAATCGCAAAAATTTACCAATTCAAAATTAACGATTGCAAGCCTTGCGCTTCAGTTGAAAACCAACACGAGCTATCTTTCCGAAGTGATTAATAAATACAAAGGCAAGAATTTCAACACTTACATTAATGAGCTGAGAATTGCCTATATCTGCCAGAAAATTTATAATCATAAAGAGTATCAGAATTACAAAATCAGTTATCTCGCCGAAGAAAGCGGTTTCACTTCGCACAGTTCTTTTGCGACCGTTTTCCGAAATATTACTGGCATTTCGCCCTCAGTTTTTATTCGCGAAGCTTCTAAAAGTCAATCTTCGCAATAGGCATATTTTAAATTTTAATGTATTGGTAATCAGTATTTTGATTTGATTTTTCTGTTTTAAAATCAGGGATTTCAAAAGTATTATAATTGGATTTGCCGATGTTGTGCCATAGTTTAGCATCAAATAATATTTTGAAGATTAAAATGAAAAGAAACTTACTTTTGGTTTTGGCTTTATCCGGAATTTTGGGATTTGGTCAGACAGGTTCAGATTGCAATTACAGTGTGATATCAGACCGGACTTCTAATGGCGAGAATATCACGACGGGTGGCAATTTTGATTATAGCGCAGCAACAGATTTTGACGTTGTTTCCGGAAAAATTTTGACAGCGAAACAATTATCTTTTAATGTGATGAAAGGTACATCACCTGTGAGCTATGTCAATGTATATATCCTGAAAGAAAACCAGGGAATGCCCGGTGATGTGATTCACACTTTCACAAATTTGATTCCTATATCTCAAGTTTTAGAGTACAATTCGACTGTGGAAGACGTTGATGTTTATAAAATCAGCATCGATTTTCCTACTTCTTTTGATTTGCCAAAAGGAAAATATTATATCCAGTTAAAAGCTGCTTTAGCAGACGGAACATCAGTGTTTTGGGAAATCAATAAAGAAACTACAAGAAAATTAGGTCGTTTCGATTTTACAAAATTTGACAGTGATCCTTGGTTTGGAGGGTTCTCTTATTATGATCATGTTTTCGAGCTTGTTGGAAACTGTAACGATACAGGCGAAGAGCAGCCAACAGGAACACCTTTCTCAACAGGTAATCCGGGAGATTCCCACGAGGGCGGCGTTCATATGATCTGGACATCGTTGGCAGATGATTTTGTTGTTCCGGAAGCACAGAAATTTATTTTTACAAAATTCAAAATTTCCACATTACAACTTGGGAATATCAAGTATGCAACAATCAATATCCGTAAGTCTGAAAATGATTTGCCAGGCGAGATTCTTCATACATTTGAAAATGTTGGGCCGACCACTGAGAATTTCTATGGGTATCACCCGGTTGCAGGATTTCCGCTGGACGTTGTGGCTGCAGATGTGGAATTTAATTGGAATCAACCTGTTGAGTTATTGCCGGGAAGGTATTTTATAGAAGTGATTGCAGCACCGTTTCCGTTCACAGATTATCAACGTTGGGAAGTGACGCCCAATGCCGGTAATGATCTGGATTCTGTTATTTCATTTGATGGTGGAGAAAGCTGGGAGTCAAATCCGGGTTATAATTATGTCTTCGAGGTTTCAGGCTTTACCAATCCTTATCTTAGTGTTGGAGATGCAAAGAAAAGTGATATTTCTGTTTACCCGAATCCGGTTTCGGATATACTTAACATCAGTTCAAATCAGTCGATTTCCAAAGTGATTATTTATAATCCTGCTGGTCAGATTGTGAAAACAATAACTAACCTTCAGGATAACAACGTTGAAGTTTCGGGGTTGTCAAAAGGTGTTTATTTTGTCAGTACGATTTCTGAAAATGGTGAATCAAAAACTTTCAGAGTCATCAAAAAATAATAATAGTTAGAATATCAAATATTTAAGACCTGAATGATGTGTTCAGGTCTTATTGTATGTTAAAGTTCAATAAGTTATGCGATGAATAATTTTAATTTATTGTATCTTTACGGCTTTAAATTATTATTAATTGATGCACGAGAAAGAATTACAGCTAGAGGTAATGAAGACTTTGGAGCAAAATATGGACGAATTTATCAGCTCATATCTTACTCCAATAGATAAAATATGGCAGCCGTCCGATTTTCTTCCGGACAGTTCGAGCGAAAATTTCAAATACGAAATCGAAGAACTTCAGACTTTTGCCAGAGAGATGCCCTATGACCTTTTCGTCACACTTATCGGAGATTGTATTACGGAGGAAGCTTTACCAACGTATGAATCCTGGTTGATGGGACTGGAAGGTGTGGACCAGGAGAAAAGGACCGGCTGGACACAGTGGGTGAGAGCCTGGACAGCTGAGGAAAACAGGCACGGTGATCTTTTAGGAAAATATCTTTACTTATGCGGACGCGTCAATATGCGTGAAATGGAAATCACCACGCATCATTTGATAAATGACGGTTTTGACATCGGAACCAGCTCAGATCCTTACAAGAATTTTGTTTATACCAGTTTCCAGGAAACCGCAACTAATATTTCTCACAGAAGAGTAGGAACTTTAGCTAAACAATCCGGGAATAAAAAGTTGGCACAGATGTGTGGTGTCATTGCCGCTGATGAAGCCAGACATGCCAAAGCTTACAAAGATTTTTCGTCCAGAATTTTTGAAATGGATGCCAGCGGAATGATGCTTGCCTTCGAAGATATGATGAGAAGAAAGATCGTAATGCCGGCGCATCTTTTAAGAGAATCCGGGCAGAAAGCCGGCGAACTTTGGGAACATTTTTCTGATGCAGCACAGCGTGCAATGGTGTATACAGGACAAGATTATATCAATATTCTGAAAGATCTCTTGGATGAGTGGAAAATCGAAGGCATGAAAAACCTGAATGATAAAGCAGAACGTGCAAGAGATTATCTGATGAAATTACCGGACAGGCTACAGAGAATCTCAGACAGAATAGCAACACCACAGTTACCTTACAGTTTCAAATGGGTTAAGAGTTAAATAATTATCTGATGCACCAAAAATGGTGCATTTTTTTTGTATAAAATATCAAGAAATCACATTTTAATATTTTGTATATTTGCGGATATTTTTATATAAAACCAGATGATAAAAAGTAATAAAAAACTAGCTATCGATTTTGACGGAACGATTGTAGATGATGCTTATCCAGGAATTGGAAAGGCTAAAACATTTGCTTTTGAGACTTTGAAGAAACTTCAGGGAGAAGGTTACAGATTGATTCTCTGGACTTACCGTCATGGTAAAACTTTGGAAGAAGCTGTAGAATTCTGTAGAAAAAACGGCATCGAATTTTATGCTGTTAATTCAAGTTTTGAAGGTGAGATTTTCGATTCGGAAACCCAGTCTAGAAAAATTGATGCGGATCTATTCATTGATGACAGAAATCTTGGTGGATTCCCGGGTTGGGGAGAAATTTATCAGATTATTAATGAAAGAATCGAATTCCAAGTAGCAGGAGGTGAAGTTCACGCTTACTCCAAAATGAAAAAAGAAAAGAAAAGAGGATTATTCTGGTAAACAGAATAAGAATTAGAGATTAGATGTTAGAAATTAGATTTCTATTTTATCTAAATTCTAGAGCCTAACTTCTAACATCTAAATATAATAATGATTCAACTTAAAAATATAGATGAGCTTCGATTGATGAAGCAAAGCGCAAGATTGGTTTCACAAACTTTGGGAATGTTGGCAGGAGAAATTAAGCCGGGCGTTACAACTTTGCATCTTGACAAACTGGCATATGATTTTATCAAAGACCACGGTGCAGAACCTGCATTCTTAGGCTATGGTGGATTTCCGGCATCACTTTGTATTTCTCCGAATGAGCAGGTTGTTCATGGGATTCCAAATTCTGAGCCTATCAAAGAAGGTACAATCTTATCAGTAGATTGTGGTGTTTTTTGGAATGGCTTTGTTGGAGATCATGCTTATACTTTTGAAGTTGGTGAAGTTTCTGATGAGATCAAGAAGCTGTTAAGGGTTACAAAAGAATCATTATACAAAGGCATCGAACAATGTGTCAGAGGAAAACGTGTTGGAGATATTTCTAATGCGATTCAGAAACATTGCGAAAAAGAAGGTTATGGTGTTGTACGCGAATTAGTAGGACATGGTGTTGGAAGACAAATGCACGAAGATCCACAAGTTCCGAATTACGGAAAACCTGGTAGTGGTAAAGTACTCAAAGATGGGATTTGCCTTGCCATTGAGCCAATGATTAATCTTGGAACGGAAAAAGTAAAATTCCATAATGACGGATGGACCGTGACCACTCTGGACAATCAGCCATCAGCGCATTTCGAACACGATGTTTGTATCTATAACGGAAAACCGGTTTTACTTTCAACTTATCAGTACATTTATGATGCTTTAGGAATTAAATCTGATGAGGAAAAAGCTTTTCAGGTTGAGTTTTAATTAAGCTAACTAACTTCGATTCCGTTTTGAAAAAAGTAGCCAAATTTCTGCTGAATACAATTCCAAGACCTGCTCTTATACAATTGAGCATTTTGGCAAGACCGATCATATATCAGATTTTTAAAGGGAATAATTTTTACGATCCCATTGACGGCAAATCCTATCGCAAATTTTTGCCTTATGGTTATGGTAAACAGCGGACTAATGCTTTGTCTCCCGGAACTTTATCTTTAGAAAGACACCGTCAAATGTGGCTTTATCTTCAGAATGAAACCAATTTTTTTTCTGAAAAACTAAAAGTCCTTCATATTGCTCCCGAACAGGAATTTTTAAGAAAATTCAAAAAAATGGGTAATCTGGATTACACTTCTGCAGATTTATTTTCTCCGATTGTGGACGTGAAGACTGATATTCTGGATTTACCTTTTGAGGACAATAGCTTTGATGTCATTATTTGCAATCACGTTCTGGAACATATTATTGACGATAAAAAGGCAATGTCTGAGCTTTATCGTGTAATGAAGCCAAAAGGCTGGGGAATAATTCAGGTTCCGATGAAAAATTCTCTCGAAAAAACTTACGAAGATTTTACCATCACAGATCCAAAAGAACGTCAGAAACATTTTGGACAATATGACCACGTTCGCTGGTACGGAATGGATTATTTTGACCGTTTAAACGATGTCGGTTTTGAAACTGAAATCAATTTCTATTCACAAAAATTCTCCGAAGCTGATATCAAAAGATTTGGTCTTAATAAAAATGAGATTTTACCGGTTGTGAGAAAAAATTAAATTTGCATTAAATTATTTATCAGCAATATATTTTAATAATTTCGCTTTTTCTGGTTCTATTTCTCCATTGAAAGTTAACTCGGATGCTTTTTTCCCGGTCAGCATTTGGTAAAATATGCAAGCATTCAAAAAAGAGCCATATTTACTAGGATGACTATCATCGTCGTAAAGTTCAATTTCAGGATATTTTGTTATGACTTCAAAGAATTTTGTTCCATTTGAGGATTTGATAAGATTGTTATCTTTTGCAAGTGTTTCGTATGATTTGTTGATAACATTTACTTCTTGCCTTAAATTTTCCATAATTGGGGAGCAGCATTTTGACTTTTCTATAGATTTGTCAATAAGTATCGCAGGATAGCAATACTCTTTAGGATATCTATCTTTAGAAGGCCAGGTATTGAAAAGTATGAATTTACATCTGGGATTAGCAACTATCTTTTTTATATCAGAAATTGCTTTGTTTATTTTAAACTCACGGTTTTCGGGTATCAAAACACTTACTGAACCTGTTTGTAAAACAATAATATCCCACTTTTTTTCGGTAATTTTTTTTTCTGTTTCAGTTTTTTCACTTTCCTTTTTATTTCTTGTACTAATTTCGTTTTCGGTACGAGAGGTAATTATTTCTGACAGATGTCCATTTAGAGGCATTCCGGGAAATGTACTTTGTTCAATTTTAATATTAGGATTAGTCTCATTTACCATTTCCTGAAGAGTTTGTGGCATATTGTGAAAATAGGTTAAACTATTTCCAATGAATAAAACGTATATTTCATTTCCTGTATTTTTGCTTTGAGATTTACAACTTAATAGGATTGATGTTATTAATATTAGTACAGTGTTTTTCATTCTTAAGTGTAAAATTTGAAAAATATATTATTGTTAAATTTAATAAAAATATAAAATGATTACATTAAAGTACTTATAAAACTAGATATTTTTTCAAACATTTGTTTGATGGGTTTGTGTTAAATATTCTTTAAAAATAATTATTAACTATTTGGTTTTCAATAATAATAGTTTTTGTTGATTATATTTGATTAATTTTATTAATTGGTACATTTTGTGGAATGCATAATTAATCAATAAATTTGAACGTTTGTTTGAAAAACATATCTAAAAAATAGTATTTATGAGGAATATCGCGCTAAGCTTTTTTGTTGTTTTAGGTCTTTTGACGTCTTGTTCAAAGTCAGAAAATAAAGACAGCAAAAAAGAATTGCCACCACAACCATATCAGTATATTGTTGCGAAAAGTGGATCTGCAGAAAATCTTACCCAATATCCAGCAAGATTAGAAGGTATACAAAATGTAGAGATCCGTCCAAAGATTGACGGATTTGTTGAAAAAATCTATGTAGATGAAGGTAGTCAGGTGAGTAAAGGACAGCTTTTGTTTCTTATAAGAAATCCTCAATACGAGCAATCCGTTTTAGCTGCGCAGGCGACTGTGAATAGTGCAAAAGCACAAGTTGCCACTGCTCAGATGCAGGTCACTAAAACAAAACCTTTGGTAGATAAAAAGATTATTTCTGCTTACGAACTTCAGGCAGCTGAATTAGCACTTAAATCTGCGAAAGCGGCCTTGGCTGAGACTCAAGCACAATTGACCAATGCACAAGTGAATCAAGGTTATACCAGACTATACAGCCCTGTGAGTGGCGTTATCGGTACGCTTCCTTATAAAGCTGGCAGTTATATCAGCAGTGCTACTGCACAACCTTTGACGACAGTTTCCAATATTTCCAAGATATTTGCTTATTTTTCAATTAATGAAAAACAGCAGCTTGATTTTTTTAAACATTCAACAGGAGCAACAATTCAGGAAAAAATTAATAATTCACCTTTGGTTGATTTGATTTTATCTGACGGGAGCAAGTATGACGAAAAAGGAAAAATAGAATCTATCAGTGGTTTGGTTGACCCCAATACTGGTTCTTTTTCTATGCGGGCAACATTTGCAAACCCAAAAGGAATTTTGAGAAGCGGATACAGTGCGACTGTACAGTTACCTAATAACTTGGAAAATGTCATTGTAATTCCGCAATCTGCAACATATGAACTGCAAGGGAAGGTTTTCACTTATGTCATCGGAAATGATAATAAAGTAAAATCTACGGAAATCAAAGTTGAAAATCTTCCGGACGGATTGACTTATGCTGTAACTTCTGGTCTTAAGCAAGGTGATAAAGTCGTAGTTGAAGGTATTGGTCTTTTGAAAGATGATACTCAGGTTGTTCCAAAGGAAACGACTTTACAAAATGTCATCAACAAAAAATAATATTAGTATTAATTTGAAAGATAGATAGAATTAGATTCTGTTTAAATCTTTTCTCTTTCATCTTTTTCTTCTAGCCAAAAATTTATGTTTAAAAAATTTATAGAACGCCCGGTATTATCCACCGTAATTTCCATTATCATTGTGATTCTCGGTGTTTTGGGAATTGTGACTTTACCGGTTTCTCAATATCCCGATATTGCCCCGCCAACGGTCGTTGTAAGTGCAAGTTATCAGGGTGCTAACGCTGATGTCATTCTAAAAAGTGTTATTGTTCCGTTAGAGGAGCAGATCAATGGGGTAGAAGGGATGACGTATATGACATCTACCGCAACCAATGATGGAACCGGATCTGTTACAGTGTATTTCAAACAGGGTGTTAATCCGGATATTGCAGCCGTTAATGTCCAGAACAGGGTTTCCAGAGCAACGCCATTGTTACCTGCCGAAGTTACACAGGCCGGAGTTACAACTACCAAAAGACAGAGTTCCAATGTTTTAATTTTTTCGCTTTATAGTGAGAATCCGGAATTCGATATGACATTCCTGCAAAACTATGCTAATATTAATATCATTCCACAGGTTAAAAGGGTAACAGGAGTTGGTGATGTAATGGTTTTCGGTACCAAAGATTACTCGATGAGAATCTGGCTGGATCCGAACAAAATGGCTTCTTACGGATTAGTTCCTTCTGATATCAGGGCGGTTTTAGCTGAACAGAATATCGAAGCCGCTCCCGGAAGTTTAGGTGACGAAAGTAATCAGGCCTTCCGTTATACATTGAAATACAAAGGAAGACTGACCGAGATTCCTGAATTTGATAATATTGTTATTAAGGCAACAGAAAATGGTCAGATTTTAAGGCTGAAAGATGTTGCAAAGGTAGAGCTTGGTGCGCAGGATTACACAGGTAGCAGTGTTACGGATGGACATCCTGCCATTGGTATGGCTGTTGCGCAGACTGCTGGTTCCAATGCCCAGGATGTAATCAATCAATCGATTGCGGTTTTGGATAAGGCTCAAGAATCTTTTCCAAAAGGTGTAAAGTATGTGGCACTTGTTAACGCAAATGATTTTTTGGATGCTTCTATAGAAAAAGTTATCCATACATTATTTGAAGCATTCATTCTTGTATTTATTGTTGTTTTCTTATTCTTACAGGATTGGCGTTCGACATTGATTCCTGCGATTTCGGTTCCGGTTGCAATTGTTGGTACATTTTTCTTCCTGAGTATATTTGGATTTACAATAAACCTCTTGACGCTTTTTGCATTGATTTTGGCGGTGGGAATTGTTGTGGATGATGCAATTGTAGTTGTAGAAGCAGTCCATAGTAAACTGGAGCAAGGTGAAAAATCTCCTTTAAAAGCATCGGTGAATGCAATGGATGAGATCAGTGGAGCGATTATCAGTATAACATTAGTAATGGCTGCGGTTTTTATTCCTGTGAGTTTCATTACCGGTTCCGCAGGAGTTTTCTATAAACAGTTTGGGTTGACATTAGCGATATCGATTGTATTATCTGCCGTTAATGCATTGACACTGAGTCCTGCATTATGTGCAATTTTCCTGAAACCTCATTCCCATGAAGAAAAGCAAAAGAATTTTATACAGAGATTTTTCACAAACTTCAATATCATTTTCGATGCTTTTGTAAAACGATACTCACGAGGTGTTTTATTTTTACTGAGAAAAAAATGGATGGCATTTGCCGGACTTGCAGTTTTTGCCGGAATCTTTGTCTGGTTAATGAATACGACACCTAAGTCTTTCGTTCCTAGTGAAGATATGGGCGGGATTTTTATGGATATTTCGCTTCCGATTGGTTCCAACGAAAATAGAACGAAAGAAGTTCTTGCCAAAGTTGAAAAAATTGTTGAGAAGCAACCCGAAGTTCTTCACGTTTTCAAAGTTTCAGGAAGAGGAATGATTAGTGGAACAGGGTCTAATAATGGGATGTTGATTGTAAAACTGAAAGACTGGAAAGACAGGACCAAAAAAGGTGAGGATCTACAATCGTTCGTTGCAAAAATGTACAAGGAAACAGCCGGAATCAAAGATGCAAAAATGACATTCTTCGGAAGACCGACTTTGCAAGGGTTTGGTAATGCTGCCGGTTTCGAATTGCAGATACAGGATCAGAAAGGAGGAAGTGTGAGCGATCTTAATAAGGTGACCAATGATTTCATTGATAAAATGAACCAACGCCCGGAAATCCAGAAAACATTCACTTCTTTCAACCCGAATTATCCTCAATACATGATTGATATTGATATTCCTGCTGCAAAAGCTGCCGGTTTCTCGGTGTCCGATATTTTGAGTACGATGCAGGGTTATTATGGTGGAGTATATTCGTCCAACATCAACTTGTTCGGGAAACAATATCGCGTGATTTATCAGGCGCCTTATGAAGCTAGAGAGAACTTGGAGAGTTTCAATATGATTAAGGTAAGAAATGCAGGCGGGGAAATGGCGCCGCTTAGCAGATTTATAACGGCAAAAAGAGTTTACGGACCTCAGGCAATTGGGCGTTTCAACTTATTTACAGCAATTTCCGTCAATGGAACACCAAATCCGGGATTTTCTTCGGGAGATGCAATTAATGCCGTTCAGGAAGTTGCGGGTCAAACACTTCCTCAGGGTTACGGTTACGAATATTCCGGTTTGACAAGGGAAGAAGTTAGCGCGGGAAGCCAAACGGTATTTATTTTCATTCTTTGCTGTGTATTTGTTTATTTTCTTCTGGCTGCACAATACGAAAGTTATTTGTTACCATTTGCGGTAATGCTATCACTACCTGTCGGTTTGGCAGGAGTAATGATGTTTAGTGCATGGATTGGAGGCTCTAACAATATTTATACTCAGATTTCACTCATTATGTTGATTGGACTCTTGGCGAAGAATGCGATCCTGATTGTAGAGTTTGCTTTAGATGCCAGGAAAAAAGGTTACTCAATAGGTCACGCTGCTATTAGCGGCGCAAAACAAAGGATTCGCCCAATTCTGATGACATCATTTGCTTTCATTTTCGGTTTGATTCCGTTAGCGATTTCAACGGGAGCCGGAGCAGTAGGTAACCAATCGATTGGTATTGGAGCCATTGGAGGAATGTTGTTTGGAACTATTTTCGGCGTGTTCTTTATCCCGATTTTATTTGCTGTGTTTATGTATCTGCAGGAAAAAGTAAGCGGTAAAAAAGACCTAGAAAAATACGAAGGAGAACTTAGCGAATAACCCAAATTAAAGTTACAGATGAAAATTAAAATCATAAATTTAGTTCTATTGGCAGGTATCGCAGGTTTCTTTTACTCTTGTAAAGTGACGGATACTTATCAGGATCCGCAGATAGAACAAAGCAGACAGGATAATCTCTTCCGCCAGAAAACAAGTAATGACAGTACGTCTATCGCAAACATTTCATGGAATCAGATTTTCACTGATCAGAAACTTCAGAATATCATTAATAAAACTATTCAGAATAATCTTGACCTGAAGCTTGCCGTTGCAAGAATTCAGGAAGCCGATGCGGTGTTCAAACAATCAAAATTACAGAATCTGCCAAGTCTGGATGGTGTTGCTTCTGTGACAGAAACCAAGAACAGTGCAGCTGCTCAGGGCGGTAACTTTATAATGCCGGATCTGTTGGTTTACAGATTAGGGATATCCACAGGTTGGGAAGTGGACATCTGGGGAAGGATCAAGTCTTTGAAAAGATCAGCTTATGCAGGTTTTCTTCAAACCGATGCGGCAAAACGTGCTATTCAGACTCAGCTGGTTGCACAGGCTGCCAATCTTTATTACCAATTGATTTCGCTAGATAAGCAGCTTGAGATCACAAAACAAACCATCGAGCTTAGGAAAAAAGATGTGGAAACAGTGGAAGCTCTTATGGAAGCAGCCTATCTCACGGGTGCAGATGTGGAGCAGAGCAGGGCCAATCTGTATTCAGCGCAATTGACGGTACCGGATTTGGAATTGCAGATTCAGCAGACAGAAAACTCATTAAGCATTCTGATGAATGACAATCCACAATCGATTGACAGAAATACTATCGATTCGCAGGTGGTTTACAGTGACCTTAAGACCGGTATTCCTGTTTCATTACTTAAAAACCGTCCGGATGTGCAGGCCGCAGAACTGGGTTTCCGCCAGGCATTCGAAAATAAAAATATGGCAATGGCACAGGTGTATCCTACATTAAACATTACCGGAACTTTAGGTTTGTCATCGAGAATTCTGGAAAATTTCTTCACCAACTCTTTATTTTATACGGTTGGCGGTACTCTAACACAGAATATTTTCCAGATGGGCAACAGAAAAGCTCAGGTCAAAATAATGGAAGCCCGAAAAATGCAGGCTTATTATACCTTTGAAAAAACATTACTGACGGCTGGTTCCGAGGTTTCCAACTCTTTATTATCTTACCAAAAAGCGAAGGAGAAGGAAGCGACAAGACAGCTGCAAATCCAGTCTCTGGAGAAAGCTGTTGAATTCAACAAAGAATTATTGACCTATTCTTCCAACACCAACTATGTGAATGTTTTGACTTCCGAACAATCTTTATTGGCTGCAAAATTGTCTGCTGTTAACGACAAACTACAACAGTTACAGGCCGTAACCGAATTTTACAGAGCACTCGGAGGCGGACAGTTTTAAATATTTTTTAGAAGCTTTATCCCGCTTTTCGTTATAATCTTTTTGCTCGGCATAGCCTCTCGCAAAAAGGATTTCCACTGCAATCGGGGCTATAAATACAACAACCTCAGACGATTAATCTGAGGTTGTTGCTTTGATGACATGAATACTTTTTTTAACGTAAGTTTCCCGGTAATTTTTAACTTCTGAAAAACTGCCCGATTCCGGCAGATTCAAAATTGAAAGCTGAAGTATTCTCGGACTTGTCAAGCTTTTTGCTTATGGTTAAAGCCCAAAGGACAAGTTCTTTGCAGAAGTTTTGTTCGTTTTCATCCAATTCAGGAACATTGTCTTCAATCAAAGTTGTCAAAGGTTTTATACTGTTCAGTTTCTTATAAAATTCTTTGTCTGTATCAGCATAATTCAGTTCAAGATGATTGCTGTTGAACCATTGGATGATATCGGTGTAAGGTGTTTTCAGTCCTTCTTTTTCCAGCTTGGGAATTCGGGGAAAAAGACTTTCAAACTGAACCATAATTGCATCATCGATAAGAATTTTGGCAACATGATCTGCGCCTTCCTGTTCTCCTTCATACACCAATTCGATTTTTCCGGTGATAGAAGGAATAATAGACATGAAATCTAAAAGACGGATGCTTGTTTTTTCTGAACCAGTTTCCAAAAGACGCAGTTTAGCTGCTGCAAAAAGATTTTCCATAGCACTGATCGTCAATCTTGCGCTTACCCCACTTTTGGCATCCACATATTCGCTGTCTCTGGCTACGAAAGCGACTTCTTCCAAGAGGTTTTTCGCTAAATCAGAGATCTGGATTTTGTCACGATCTTCAGGAGAAATCAAAGCTTCCTGCTCGGTAATCTGCTTGGCAAGCTCAACACTTTTCGGATAATGAGTGAAGATTTGAGAACCTATTCTGTCTTTTAAAGGTGTTACAATACTTCCTCTGTTGGTATAATCTTCAGGGTTTGCCGTAAATACAAACTGAATATCCAAAGGCATTCTCAACTGAAAACCTCTGATCTGAATGTCCCCTTCCTGTAAAATATTAAACAGTGAAACCTGAATTCTGGCCTGCAGATCGGGTAATTCATTTAAAACAAAAATAGAACGGTTGGCTCTTGGAATCATTCCGTAGTGCAAAACTCTTTCGTCAGAATAAGGTAATTTTAAAGTCGCTGCTTTAATAGGATCGATGTCTCCAATTAAATCTGCAATATTGACATCAGGCGTTGCCAGTTTTTCAAAAAAACGATCTGAACGATGAACCCATGAAATCGGTGTTTCATCACCAAGTTCCGCAATCAGGTCTCTCGCATATTTCGAAATCGGATGAAACGGACTGTCGTTAATTTCAGAACCTTTTACAATCGGCATATATTCATCCAAAAGATTGACCATGCTTCTGGCAATTCTTGTTTTTGCCTGTCCGCGCAATCCTAAAAGATTGATGTGATGACCTGCCAAAATTGCTTTTTTCAATTGAGGAATCACGGTATCTTCATAGCCGTAAAGTCCTTCAAAAACAGGTTCTTTAGCTTTAATTTTAGCAATCAGATTAGCCTGAATTTCCTGATTGATGGTTTTATCTGTATATCCTGATTTTTTTAGTTCTTTAAATGTTGTATCGTTTTTCATTTGTCTAGTCATATAATGTGTTATATAGCAGTATTAATAGGTCTAACTAACTGCTTTATTTTGGTTTGTAAAGACATTTAACTTTTTACTTTTTCCTTGGCTCTTCCTCAAATCCTTTTAATCCTATTCTTCTCGTAATCTTCAAAAATCATCTGTCCTAATCCTGAAAGTCCTGTAAGGAAAGCTTTTCCTTTATTCTGAGCGGTAAAGATTTCTACAAATTTTCGGAGATAAGGATCCTGTGCAATCATAAAAGTAGTGATCGGAATTTTCAGTTTTCTTGCCTGTGCTGCTTTATGAAGACATTCGGAAACAATTCTTTCATCGAGTCCTACACTGTTCATGTAATATTCCCCATTGGGTAATTTCAGGCAGCTTGGTTTTCCGTCGGTAATCATGAAGATTTGCTTGTTGGTGTTTCTTTTTCTTCTAAGAATATCCATTGCCAATTCCAATCCGGCCACCGTATTCGTATGAAACGGCCCGACTTGTAAATAAGGCAAATCTTTAATTTTGATAGGCCACGCTTCATTTCCGAAAACAATAATGTCAATAGAATCTTTCGGATATTTTCTTTTGATTAATTCCACCAGAGCCATAGCGACTTTTTTGGCAGGAGTAATACGGTCTTCACCATACAGAACCATAGAGTGACTGATATCTATCATTAACACCGTGCTCATCTGAGCTTTGTGTTTGGTTTCTTCTACGATGAGGTCGTCTTCCGTCATTCTGAGATCTGAAATCCCGTTGTTGATCTGTGCGTTTTTCAGACTTTCGGTCATATTTACCGCGGATAAATCATCACCATACTGGAAATTTCGGTGTTCACCATCGCGCTCGTCACCGATTCCCGTTTTGCTTATGCGGTGATTTCCAACGCCGCTTTTCTGGAGCTTCCCGAAAATCTGATCCAGGGCATATTCACGAAGGGCAGCTTCCAGTTTGGCAGTCAGTACATTTTTACCTTCTCCGGTTCCGGAATTGCCATCTTCAGGATCTTCTGCTTTGATATAACCACGTTTTTTGAGATCTTCTTCAAAATCTTCACGGGTATATTCATCATCGAAAATATTGTATTCTCTGTCGAGCATATCGAGCCATTCAAAAGCTTCCTCAAGATCGCCGGAAGTGTGGATGAGTAAATCTCTGAATACATCGAAAACCCTTTCGAAATTGGAAATTTCCTCCGGAACATGTTTACTGAAAGTAAAACCCTGATGAACATTAAAACTTTTATTTGTCATGAGGTTGTTCTTGTATTTAAAACAGACAAGTTAGGAAATATTGTAAGAAGAATAGTGCTTGAAAAATAGAAAATGTTAATGATGCTTATAAAGTATTTAAAATGATTTTAAAAGAAATAATACTCTTAATTAAGAATATATTTTTCGTTTCTTTTCGGAACGCAGTATCTTTGCCGCCATATTTACAGCTATGAAAGATTTAATGGGCCGTGCAATCTGGGATTTTTATCATGATGAAGATCCAAAAGATTTGCAGACTGAAACTTCAATTTCTGAACTGGACGAGCTTCCGATAGATTATCTTTTCCGCGATTTTGAAAATATGCCTGAAAGTCATTGATATTTATCTCAAAAAATTACATTCTTTGTTGAATGAAAAAGGTCAGATTTTGATTGACAGCACCGATATTTTATATATGTTCGATCGTGATGAAGACGGTGGAGTTTATATTCCCGCAGAAGGATATTACGGAGAACTGGATTATATTGTTCACTACAAAGGAGAATCCGAAGATCCTATAAAATGGCTGTATCTTGATTTTAATACCTTGAAAAATGCAGCCGAAAACAATGGGTTTGCAATTGAAAAAGTTTTGCAGGATGAAGATGCTTATCTGGCAAAGTTGATCAAGAAATAAAAAAAACCTCGGAGAAATTAACTCTGAGGTTTTTATTTTAGTCTTTAGATTTTCTTTTTCGATTTCTCCATTTTCTGAATAAGATGATAATGATCGGGATGATTAATAAAAATGGCCAATACGTAATTAATCCTAAAATGAAGCCAACAAAATTATTCCAGCCTTGTGCTACCGAATCTACAAACTGACTTCCAAAACCTATTTTAGAGGTAACAGAATTTCTCGGTTTGTTTTTAATTAGAGTCAATTCTATTGTACTGTATTTTACTTTATCATCTATGAACTTCAATCTTCCTTTTGAAGACTCTATTTCTTCTTCTAAATTGCGAATATTTTCCTGGATTTCTAAAATATCTTTTGTATTAGTACTTTTTTTCAGAAGGTCTCTATATTTTTCAAGATAGGTTAATTTGTTCTCAAGTCTTATAGAAACATCGGTGTATTCTTCTGTAACATCATCAGTACCTATATTTTTTGAAATGACATTTCCAATACCTTCATCCATTGATTGCAAAAGATTATCAAAGTTCTCATTAGGAACTCTGATAGTCATTTTCAGCATTTCCTGCTCTTCGCTATTGCTGAAAAATTCGCCTTGCTTGTAAGCATCTAATTTTTTGAAATTGTCGGTAATGATTTTTTGAGCTTTGTTGATATCTCCAACTTCAATTTCTATTCTTCCGGTTTTAATTATTTTTTGAGAAATCTTTTGAGGATTGTCCGAGGGTGTTTTTTCCTCAATTGAATTTGGTGGTGGAAGTAATTTGTCACTACTCTCACTCTTTGCGCTTACATTATCTACTAGAGCTAAATCTGCAGATATCATTTCGTGGTTATTATTTTTCCCACAGGAAAGGATTGTGGCAAAAAGAAATAGAAGATATATTTTTCTCATGAATAGGTTAAATTTTTTTTAAACAGTATCAAAAATTATGCGAAAAAAAAATCTTTTAGATAATTTCCAAAAGATTTTTATATTAATAACATTATTTCATTCGTCTATCCAATCTCAATACCATTCTCAACATTGCTGTCATCCGGCGTTACGAAAGATAATTTTCCGTCCGGTTTTGTTGTTAATAGCAACATTCCTTGAGATTCAATTCCTCTGATCTTTCTTGGAGCAAGGTTTAATAAAATCATCACCTGTTTTCCAACCACTTCTTCCGGAGTGAAACTTTCTGCAATTCCTGAAACCACAGTTCTTACGTCAACACCTGTATCCACAGTAAGTTTTAGTAATTTATCTGCTTTTTCAACTTTTTCAGCTTCTAAAATGGTAGCTGTTCTCAAGTCAATTTTTGTAAAATCATCAAAAGTGATTTCTTCTTTCATAGGGTTTGCGTTAGGGTTTGTTTTTTTATTGTTTTGCTTTGTGTTTTCCAATTTCTGGATTTGGGCTTCGATGACATCGTCTTCAATTTTTGAGAAAAGAAGAGATGCTTCATTAATTTTGTGACCCGTTTCAATTAAAACAGATTTTGTCTCAATATCATTCCAACCTGACCTCTGCACATTGAACATGTTCAATAATTTCTCAGAACTAAAAGGCATGAATGGTTCACACAGCTGAGCTAAAGCAACTGCAATCTGAGCTCCAACAAATAAGGATTGAGCCGCTTTTTCAGGGTTGTCTTTAATGGTTTTCCAAGGTTCTTCTGTCTGAAGATATTGGTTTCCAAAACGAGCTAAATTCATCAAAGCTGTTAGAGAATTTCTGAATTCATAATTTTCTAAAAACCCTGAAATTTCTTTCGCTGCTTTGTTGATTTCCTTTAATTCAGGACTGTTTGCATCACCTTGAGGAACAACTCCGTCATAATATTTATGAATTAAAACAGCAACTCTATTGATAAAGTTCCCAAAAATCCCAACCAACTCAGAATTGTTCTTCGTCTGAAAATCTTTCCAGGTAAAATTATTATCCTTCGTTTCCGGAGCGGATGAAAGAAGAGCATATCTCAGCACGTCTTCTTGTCCCGGGAAATCTTCTACATATTCATGTGCCCAAACTGCCCAGTTTCTTGATGTTGAAATCTTATCGTTTTCAAGATTCAGGAATTCGAAGGCAGGAACATTTTTCGGCATGATGAAATCGCCGTGAGCCTTCATCATCGAAGGGAAAATAATACAGTGGAATACAATATTATCTTTTCCGATAAAGTGAACCAAATCAGAATCTTCGCTTTGCCAGTAATCTTTCCAGTTTTTCCCGTTTTTCTCTGCCCATTCTTTCGTGAAAGAAATATAGCCAATCGGCGCATCAAACCAAACATACAGAACTTTTCCTTCAGCACCCGGAAGCGGAACCGGAACTCCCCAGTTCAGATCTCTGGTCATTGCACGCGGTTTCAGCCCGTCATTCAACCATGATTTTACCTGTCCGTAAACATTGGGTTTCCAGTCGTCTTTGTGACCTTTAATAATCCATTCGTTCAGGAAGTCTTCATATTCATTTAACGGTAAATACCAGTTTTTTGTTTCTTTTAAGATAGGAACATTTCCGCTTAACATTGATTTTGGATTGATCAGTTCAGATGGAGAAAGGGTAGTTCCGCATCTTTCACACTGATCTCCGTATGCATTTTCGTTTCCGCAATTCGGGCAGGTTCCTACAATATATCTGTCGGCTAAGAATTCATTAGCCTGTTCATCAAAATATTGCTCAGACATTTCTTCCGTAAACTTTCCTTTTTCATAAAGAACTTTGAAGAAATCCTGACTGGTCTCATAATGATTTTTAGAAGTTGTTCTGGAATATTCATCAAATGAAATTCCCAAATCCGAAAAAGATTTTTTGATGATCTCATGGTATTTATCAACAATATCCTGTGGCGTAACTCCTTCTTTTTTAGCTCTTATGGTAATAGGAATCCCATGCTCATCCGAACCACAGATAAACGCTACATCTTTTCCCAATCTTCTCTGAAATCTCGCATAAACATCTGCAGGAATATAAACACCTGCTAAATGTCCTATATGAACCGGTCCGTTTGCATAAGGCAAAGCTGCCGTAATCATCTTTCTGTTTGACATTTTATAAATAAAAAATTTGAATTGCAAAATTACGATTTTCATTTAGATTGTTAATAAAAGAAATGATAGGGCAATGGAAAAATATTTATTAACCTTATCCATTCAGATGTCTCTTCAAATTGGCTTTGATGGTTTTTAACTATTTTTTTATTTATTGTTGAAAAAAATAATTTTTTAATGATTATTAATGTAATTTATTTGTTTTTTGAAATCACCGTAAATACTTGTTTTTTCCTCTTTACATGAAAATCAATAAAATTCCAAAAAGTTCATTTTTGATTAATATAGGATTAATATTGGTTAATTTAGAAGAAGAAAAATTGTTAAAATTTCATGAAAAACATTGCAAAAACAGTTTTTGTTAAAAAAATTAACATGAATTTAAGTTTCTGTATTTCAGTGTTTTATTTGTTTGTGTTTGTTTTTTTTAGCATTAAATTAGTCAGGTTTGTGATGATTTTAAAATTATTTTAACAGAATATCGATTTTTTTATAAATTGCGAAACAAGAGATAGTGTATATCTTAATGATTTGAAAATAATAATATAAACCTTAAAAATTTATTTTTTGTGAGAAACTATAATGTATTAAAAATTGCTCCAGCATTTCTAGTGCTCGGATCAGTGTTACATGCACAACAAAGTGATTCGGCCAAAAAAGAAACCGAAATCGAGCAGGTTGTGCTGATTGGTTATGGTAAGCAGAAGAAGACGGATCTTACGGGGTCTATTACTTCTGTTACATCTAAGGATTTTAATGGCGGTTCCACATCTGCAGATCAATTGATTCAGGGAAAAGCAGCGGGTGTATCTATTACAGGCAATGGCGGTAACCCGGGTGCAGGCTCAACAATAAGAATTAGGGGAGGTGCATCCTTGAATGCAAGTAATGATCCTTTAATAGTTATTGATGGGATACCAATGGACTTCAGCGGAGTTTCTGGGGCTTCCAACGCATTAGCACTTATTAACCCAAATGATATTGAATCTTTTGATATTCTAAAAGATGCTTCTGCTGCTGCTATCTATGGTAACAGAGCTTCAAATGGTGTAATTCTTATTACTACAAAAAAAGGTTCTGCAGGGAAGCTAAAGATTGATTTTTCTTCTACAGCATCGGTTTCTACTAAGATGGATAACTTGCAGGTTCTTTCACCAGATGAATTCAGAGCTTTTGTTAACTCAACTGGAAATCAAAACTATATAAATAAATTAGGAAAATCGAATACCAATTGGCAGGATTTAATCTATCAAAAAGCATGGGGAACCGATAATAACTTATCAGTATCAGGAGGAATAAAAGGCTTGCCATACAGGTTATCATTAGGGTATAATGAACAAAATGGAATTGTAAAGACTAACGAATTCCGAAGAACCTCTATAGGTTTAAACTTATCGCCCAAATTTTTTAATAATCATTTATCTGTAAATGCAAATGTTAAAGGGTCTATGACGGAAAACCGTTTTCCGACAGGAGGGGTAATCGGAGCAGCACAGTATTTTGATCCTACACAGTCTGTTTATGATTATAGTCCTCAGGGCAATACGGTTAGCAATTATTGGGAATGGAGACTCAACACGGGAGCTTTAAATGGAAATGCTACGAGTAATCCTTTAGGCATGTTGTACGGACGAAGAGATGTGTCAACAGTTTTCAGGGGAATAGCAGGTTTGCAAGTAGATTATAAGTTTCATTTTCTTCCAGACTTGCATTGGAATATAAATGCTGGCTACGATTATCAAAAAGGTACAGGAGCCACAACTGAATATCCGAATTATAGAGGGACTGTAGTCTCAGATAACTGGAGTACGAGAAGAGATTATGAGCAGGAAAAATCAAACAAACTGTTAGAAACTTATTTAAATTATGTAAAAGAGATTGATGCTATTAATACTAAAATAGATATTATGGCAGGATATTCTTATCAGAAATTTAATAATAAAGTGCCTGCAGCATCTACATATTATGGTAATCCAGCTAAACTCCCAACTCCAAGTAATGATTTTGAAGCAAATCTAGTGCTGTTGAGTTATTATGGAAGAGCAATTTTTTCTATTGCTGATAAATATATAATAACAGGAGCAATTAGAAGGGATGCCTCATCAAGATATTACAATGGGACTGATGATTTAAGCAATGTTTGGGGAACTTTTCCTTCAGTTTCAGTTGCGTGGAAGTTGAAAAATGAAAGCTTTCTTAAGGATGTTAAAACAGTATCTGATTTAAAATTAAGAGCTGGTTATGGTGAAACAGGTCAGCAGGAATTTGGAAGTTGGTACAATTCGTTCCCTGCGTATAATATTTCAGAAGCTCAAGCACAATATGGTTTTGGAGATAATTTTTATTTTATGTACAGACCTAACCAATATAATCCAAATTTAGTTTGGGAAACTACAGAAACTATAAACCTTGGATTAGATTATGGCTTTTGGAATAATAGAATTACAGGTGCTATTGACCTGTTTAAGAAAAAAACAACTGATTTATTAGCGTATGTACAAGTTCCGGCTGGAGAATTCAGTAATAAGAATTGGAAGAATCTAGGAGAAATGGAAACAAAAGGTATAGAGTTCTTAATTAATGTTGTGCCTGTAAAAAAGGAAAACCTTACCTGGGATTTTAGTTTCAATGCCTCTATGTACCGACCTGAAATAAAATCATTTTCTCAAGAAGTTGCAGAAGACTACATTGTACAAGTTGGAAATATTTCTGGTGGTGTAGGTAATACAGTTCAGGCTCACACAGTTGGTCAAGTTCCAAATAGCTTCTGGGTTTATCAGCAAGTATATGATAATAATGGAAAACCATTGGAAGGTGTGTATGTTGATAGGAATGGTGATGGGAAAATTGATAGTAAAGACAAGTATTTTTATAAATCAACAACTCCTGATGCTGTTCTTGGTTTTTCAACAAAAGTGAGATATGGGAACTGGGATTTCTCAACAGCTCTTCGAGCAGTAATAGGAAATTATGTGTATAATAATTTTGCATCTCAATCCACTACACAAAGTGTCACAACTAATGAGTTTATGCAAAATATATCATCAGCAACTGCAAATTATGGTTTTAAAACACCTCAATATTGGAGTGATATATTTGTTGAGAATGCTACTTTTTTAAGAATGGATAATCTGTCAGTAGGTTATAATTTTGGAAAAGTTTTTAACAATTCAGGTAACCTAAGAGTTTTTGGAATGGCTCAAAATGTATTTGTAATTACAAAGTACTCAGGGGTTGATCCCGAAATATTTGGGAATATTGACAACGGATTCTATCAAAGACCAAGAATCTATTCCTTGGGTTTAAATGTTCAATTCTAATAAATAAAAAATGAGAAAATATATAAAAATAAAAAATTTATCTAAAGCCGCTTTTATACTTGGACTCATGCTGTCATTGAGCTCTTGTACTGATGATCTTAAACAGGAGCCAATTACAGATGTTACTGCTGCGGGACTTTATAAAGATTTTTCAAAATACCCCAATCTTTTAGCAAAGCTGTACGGCGGTCTTGCTGTTGGAGGACAATCTGGAGGTGATGGTAATGGAGATATTACTGATATTGATGGAGGCTTTTCTAATTATATGAGATTGTTATATACACTAAATGTTATAACAACAGATGAAGCTGTCATAGCTTGGAATGATGGAACATTGCATGAATTTCATAAGATGATCTGGACACCTGCAAATGAGTTTAACAATGCGATGTATTATAGGCTTTATACCGAAATTGCTTTTTGTAATGAGTTTATACGGAACACAACGGATGAAAAGCTGTCAAGCAATGGTATTACAGGAGCTAATTTGGAAGAGGCAAAAAAAATGAGAGCTGAAGCCAGATTTTTAAGAGCTCAATCTTATTATCATTTATTGGATATGTATGGTAATGTTTCATTCGTTGATGAAACTACTTTGGGTCAGGTTCCAAAGAGAATAGTAAGAGGTGAATTGTTTAAATATGTAGAATCCGAACTACTTAATGCGTCGAATGAATTAAAAGCTCCAAAAAGTAATGAGTATGGAAGAGTAGATCAAGCTGCCGCTTGGACACTGCTTGCTAGATTATACTTAAATGCAAAAGTTTATACTGGTGCTGAAAGAAATAATGATGTTATTACTTATTGTAACAAAGTTATTTCTGCCGGTTACACGCTTAATCCTAAATATGAAAATTTATTTTTGGCAGATAATAATGTTAACAATCCGGAGAATATCTTTTCAATTGTTTATGATGGCCGTAAAACTCAAACAAATGGTGGAACGACATATTTGACACATGCAACTGTAGGAGGAAAAATGAACCCTGCAGAATTTGGGATCAACACAGGATGGGGAGGAGTTAGAACAACGAAAGCTTTTGTACAAAAATTTACTTCTGGTGATCAAAGGGGGCGTTTTTTTACGAATGGTCAGAATTTAGAAATAAATGACTTAGGAAGTTTTACGGACGGCTATGCATTTATAAAATATAAAAATATAAAAAGTGATGGCACACCAGGGGTAGATACCAATTGGGTGGAGACTGATTTACCAGTTTACCGATTGGCAGATGTTTACCTAATGTATGCTGAAGCTGTTTTGAGAGGAGGTAATGGAAATATGTCAACTGCAATTTCGTATGTAAATAAAATACGTGAAAGAGCATTTGGGAATACCTCTGGTGATGTAACTGCGATTACTTTAGATTTTATCTTGGATGAAAGATCTAGAGAACTATCTTGGGAAATGACAAGAAGATCTGATTTGATTCGATTTGACAAATTCACCACAGCATCATATTTGTGGCCTTGGAAAGGAAATGTAAAGGATGGAACTGCTGTCGAAGGTTATAGAAACTTATTTCCTATCCCAAATAACGAGTTAGTTGTAAATCCTAATTTAATCCAAAACCCGGGTTACTAAAATCAATAAAATTTCATATAATGAAAAATATAACTTTAAATAAAATATTTCTTCTCATCGTGATGATTTTGGGATTAACATCGTGCGATGATAGAGAAATTGTAACTATAGAGAGTAAAAATTCTCCAATAGTTATGGATCTCTCAAAACAAACATTATTTCTTGATGTAAATTTTCCTGATAATCCCGCTATAACCATATCTTGGTATCCTGCCGGATATTCTGTACCGGTTGAAGGAAAATACAGAATAGAAGCTTCCAAAGATCAAACATTTAAAACGCCATATGTAATAGGTACGGTAAATAGTTCGCAAAAAGCGATGACTTTTACCACGACTCAAATGAACAGTGCATCGGAAGCAATTGGACTGACGCCATTCGTATCAAATAAAATGTACCTAAGAGTAGTTTCTTTTTTAGGGACAGATGATCTCTCTGCCGTTTCCAATATTACATCAATTGATATTACACCTTATAAGCTTGTATATCCTGATTTTTATCTTGTTGGTGCTGCCTCATA
>WPCJ01206000.1_pt1 | contig 37971 bp, 21 predicted proteins | sample 5399831 | NCBI WGS metagenome assembly WPCJ01 (sample SAMN12869470, study PRJNA574797) | sludge metagenome | isolation source: wastewater treatment of pH10 | place: China:Beijing | collected 2019-05-20 | reverse complement strand
CCGCTTTTCAATGCTCTTCTGCGCTACCCTTAACTCTCGTCTTAAGTCCGGCAAAAATACCAACTATTTCCTTTACATTCCAAAATTATTTAACATAAAATTCATATTTAATCCATATCCATCCCTAACTAACTGGTTATTCGAAAGAAAAATTTCACAAAAGTGAAGGGTGAATAGTCAATAGTGAATGGTGAATGGTGAATTGTTTTTGTATGATAAAAAGGATTATTTTAAACTTTCAGGAACTTCAATATTATTCTTTTTCATGTAATCAAGCAGCTGTTTATACTTTTCTTCAAAGTCATTTGTTCCGCATTTATGAGAAATACTGCAGATATCGGACGGTTTTATATCCAAAATGTCAGAAATTTTTGTGAGGATTTCAAGATTAATTTTTACTTTAGAATTTTCTATATCAGAATAGGCTTTTTGTGAAATACCCATTTCAAATGCCATGTACTCCTGAGTAAGGTCACGTTCTCTTCTTATTTTTCTGATGCTTTGTCCACAAATTTTCATCGTACTTATTGCTTTTAGTAGTTTTGGGTATATTTTAGAAGTATATCTAATAGCCATAGACAAAGTTAGTAAATACCTTTGTCAAAATATTATACAAGCAGCATAATATTTATTTACGGTTACATAATTCCTCATTTAAATGAGGAAAACAACAGTAAAAAATTGATCCGCTGCAAGAAACAAGACTTATGGAGACGCAAAAATTTAATTATGACAATAATATTGTCAGAGCATTCCTCTATGCAACAATTGTATTTGGAATTATTGGTTTTATTTTGGGGCTAACAGCAGCTTTGATGCTTTTCTATCCTGAATTACCTGAATTTTTATTCGGAACTGATGATACAACTATTATGAGTTTACGAAGCGGTAATATTCAGGGATTAATTAATTCTCAGGGCGCTTTAGGTTTTGGAAGGATAAGAATGCTTCATACGAGTGCTGTCATTTTTGCTTTCGTGTGTAATTCTTTTTTCTGTGGTGCTTACTACAGCATGCAGAGACTTCTTAAAACAAGAATGTACAGCGATACTCTTTCATGGATTCATTTCTGGACATGGCAGATTATGATCATTGCCGTTGTGATTACATTCTTAATGGGGATCAACACTTCTAAAGAATATGCTGAACACGAATGGCCAATTGACATTCTGATTACTTTTTCATGGGTAATTTTCGGAATTAATATGTTTGGAACGATTGCTAAAAGAAGAGTACGCCATTTGTATGTTGCGATTTGGTTTTATATTGCTACATGGATTGCGGTTGCTATGCTTCATATCTTTAATAATTTGGAAGTGCCTCTATCATTTACAAGCTGGAAATCTTATTCTGCATACGCCGGAGTAAAAGACGCATTGGTACAATGGTGGTACGGTCACAATGCTGTTGCATTTGTACTGACAACACCGGTTCTTGGTTTGATGTATTACTTTATGCCAAAAGCTGCGAACAGACCAGTATTTTCATATAAACTATCAATTATTCACTTTTGGTCTTTGATTTTCGTATATCTGTGGGCAGGGCCTCATCATCTTCAGTATACTGCTTTGCCGGCATGGGCTCAGGCGGTGGGAACAGGGTTTTCCATCATGCTTATTGCTCCGTCTTGGGGCGGAATGCTCAACGGTTTATTAACTTTAAGAGGAGCTTGGGATAAAGTAAGAGAAAATCCTATTCTTAAATTCTTCGTTGTAGCTGTTACATGTTACGGAATGGCAACTTTCGAAGGTCCGCTTTTAGCAACAAAATCTTTAAACAAGATCGGACATTATACTGACTGGGTAATTGGACACGTACATTTAGGTGCCTTAGGATGGAATGGCTTCATGGCATTCGGAGTAGTGTATTACCTGATTCCAATCATGTGGAGAACAGAACTTTGGTCTAAAAAACTTGCTAACCTGCATTTCTGGCTGGGTACTTTGGGAATAATTTTCTATGCTGTACCAATGTATATTGCAGGATTTACCCAGGGTTTGATGTGGAAACAGTTTAATCCGGACGGAACTCTTTTATGGAAAAACTGGTTAGATACCGTTACTGCTATTATTCCTTATTATAAAATGAGATTTTTAGGTGGATTATTTTATTTAAGCGGAGCAATTTTAATGGTTGTTAATGTTTATAAAACCATCAGAAAAGGATCATTCCAAAAAGAAGTTCCGGCGGAAGCTCCTGCATTAGCAAATGTCGGAAGTGCAAGAAAAGAAGGCGAAGGTGTGCATCTATGGCTGGAAAGAACTCCTCATCTATTATCAATATTAGCATTTATTGCAATCGCTATCGGTGGATTGGTAGAAATAGTTCCTACACTAACCGTTAAAAGCAACTTAACTACTATATCTGCAGTAAAACCATATTCACCATTAGAACTGGAAGGTCGGGATCTGTACATACGAGAAGGCTGTAATTCCTGCCATTCACAAATGATAAGACCGTTTCGTGATGAAGTTAACAGGTTTGACGGTAAAAACGGACAATATTCCAAAGCCGGAGAGTTTGTATACGACAGACCATTCCTTTGGGGTTCTAAAAGAACAGGACCGGATTTACACAGAGAAGGTAACAGAAATCCTGATTCATGGCACTTTAAGCATATGTACAACCCAAGAGTTACATCAGCAGGATCTATCATGCCACGTTTTCCATGGCTGATAACCAACCAACTGGATCGTTCACAAATGGTAGACAAAATGAAACTGATGAAAAATACTTTTGATATTCCTTATACTAAAGCACAAATTGATTCAGCAGATCAATGGGCAGAAAATCAGTCTAAGGCGATTGTAAAAAGAATTTATGCTGAGGCAGCTGATGTAAAACTACAGGTAGAAAAAGATAAAGCTGCAAAAGGAAATCAATTTGTACCTCTGGAACAGCGCGAGATTATTGCCATGATTGCTTATCTGCAAAGACTGGGAACAGATATCAAAACAACTGAGATTAGAACAGCAAGTGTAGATTAATTTTAAATATTATTTGAAATGAAAACAAGAACTCCAATATCTATATACATTGCTCTTACCATAGGGATCATCATCATGGCATTTGAAATGTTTGCAAAAGATTCAGATTATCTGTCTACACCTATTTTCTGGGCATTGCTGATTATCGTAACCATCTTGCTGCTCATTATGAATTCTATCGGGGATTTGGTGGAAAATGAAAGATTCAGCAGACTAACAGATGAAGAAAAGCGAGTGTACATTACAGATAAAAACACTTCTTATCTACAGAAACTCTGGAACTCAGCCTTTAAAAAGCAGTCTCAGTCCGAAGAAACGGATATTCTTATTGATCACGGCTTTGACGGAATTACCGAACTCGACAATTCTTTACCTAAATGGTGGATCGGGCTTTTCTATTTCGGAATCATTTTCTGCGGCGTTTATATGATTGCATTTGCCTTTACAGATTATGCTCATCCGGATGTGGAATACGACAAGGAAACGAAAATACAGCTGGCTTCGATAGAAGAATACGAAAAAAATGCGCCACCCATCAACCTGGAAACAGCAAAATACAGCGCAGACTATATTTCTGAAGGTGAGCAATTGTTTAAAACCAATTGCGTAACCTGCCACGGCGACAACGGAAAAGGCGGAATAGGACCCAATCTAACAGACAATCACTGGATCAACACTAAGGAAAAAAGCTTATTCAAAAATGTATTCTGGATGCTTGAAAATGGTTCGCCCAACAATCCAACCATGCGTCCGTTCATTAAAGAAGGAACTATCACAGGAAGAGATGCCGAAAAAATTGCATCTTATATCTATCATATTAACCAGGAAAAATCACCAGTTACACAAGCTCAGGGAGGCGCTGCCCCACAAGGCGAAGCTGTAAAATGGAAAGAATAATTACTCATTTTAAATACATACTTTATGAATTGAATCTCCATCAGATGTATGTCGCGGTTGTAACTCAACTAACATCTGAAAACCTATTCACTTTTTAAATATTCCATAATATTTAATATCGGCCGAGGCATACATCAAAAGAACCTGTTCGTTTGAACAGGTTTTTCTTATTGCTCAAAGTACCACATTTTTATATTCTTAACATAAAATTCTGCAATTGGCAAAAATCTTGCTTAAATGATATAACGGCTTCAAAAAAACTGCCATAAATAAATACATCATGCTAAAACTCATTACTTTTCAAATTCTGAAAATATAAGACATCCATAATTTCATGCCCGTGAATTGCCTTTCACATTTAAAACGAATTGTATATTTGTCTAAATCACAGAAACTTGAAACTGAAATTTAATAAAAGAAAAATTCTCAGAGGTGTTGTTATAACAATCATCTCTATTGTTGTTTTAATCATACTTCTCATTCTTAGCCTCAGAATTCCTGCCGTACAAAATTATGTAAAGGATAAACTTATTGTATATCTGGAAGGCAAGATCAAAACAAAAGTAAGCTTGGATAAAGTCTATATTGGTTTTCCAAACAGCCTTATCATGGAAAACCTGTATCTGCAGGGACAAAATACCGATACGCTTCTTGCGGTCAAAAATTTTGATGTAGGGCTTAATATGTGGCAGCTATTAAAATCTAAGGCAGATATTACTTCTATTGATCTGGAAGGAGTGAGAGCTAATGTCGTAAGAAATCCCCAGGGAAAGTTTAACTTCGATTATATTATTGATGCTTTTGCTGCTTCAGATGAAGAGCAGGAAAAGAAACCCTCAAAACCTTTCATTATTTCTTTAGATAAAATTAAACTGAAAGATATAGGTCTTACTTTCAATGATCAACAATCAAAAAATGATATCAAAGTTTATTTTAAATCTTTTGATACAAGAGTAAAGACCTTTAATCTTCAAAACAATTCTTACGCAGTTAATGATATTAATCTGGACGGGTTAAAATTAAAACTGAAGCAGGATCTTGTGGAAGAAGTTTCAAAAAATGTTGAAGAAAAAGTAGATTCTTTAAATCAGAAAAAACCTATGAAATTAGGTTTAAACGGAATAAAACTGACCAACTTTGATGTAGATTATGGTGATGATAACACTAAAACTTTTGCAAAAGTTCTATTTAAAGAACTCAGTACCAAAGTCAACAGCATTGATTTGGAAAACAACAATTATAATATTGGAAATGTTTATCTGACAGGAGCAAACATCAATGCCAATCTTTTTCTTCCGGCAGACAATGCAAATCCTAAAAATCAGAATGATCCGGATCCGGCAAAAACTTCGGAGCAACAAAAAGCAATGAATCTTGTTTTAGGAAAACTTTTACTGAATGACGTGAAAGCAGCTTATAACAATACAGCTATTGCTCCCACAAGAAATGGAATGGATTTTAATCATCTGAACTTTTCTAAACTCAATCTGGATGTAAGGAATTTTAAAATGGAGAACGGAACTTTTGCAGGAAGTGTAAAATCTGCCGAAATTCAGGAAGCCAGAGGATTGAATGTACAAAAATTTAACACCGATTTTGTATATGCTGAAAAAGAAGCGTATCTGAAAAATCTTTATCTGCAAACTCCAAAAACAGTTTTGAGAGACGAGGTTGTGTTAAATTATAACTCGATTGAACAATTATCTTCCAATGTAGGTGCGGTGAAAATCTCAGCCGACATCCGTGATTCTAAAATCGGATTTTCTGATATTCTTAATATTGTTCCTACTTTACGAAATACTGCACCATTCAACAAATACCCTAATGCAACGTTGAATGTGAATGCTATTGTAAGAGGAAATGTCAATGATTTATCTATTCAAAACTTGAAGGTTTCTGGTTTGGATAAACTCAGAGTTTTGGCTTCGGGAAAAATCAAAAATGCAACAAATCCTGACCAATTGTATTACGATCTGAATGTTGCCGAACTTTCGACAGCATCTAAAACGATTTATAATATCGTTCCGAAAAATACTATTCCAAACAATATAACATTACCTTCGTTCTTAACCGTTCGTGGAACGGCGAAAGGAACCACACAGGTTGTTGACACCAATCTTCGCCTTACTTCTACTCTGGGAAATGCTGCGGTGATTGCAAAAGCAGATTTAAGAAGAAAAAACAGAGAAACTTTCGATGTAAAAGCCAATCTTCAAAGCTTACAGATTGGAAAAATAATCCAGAATAAAGATCTGGGAAGCATTACGGCACAAATTAACGCTAAAGGACAAGGTTTTGACCCGAAAATAATGACTGCTAATTTAAGTGGCGATGTACAATCTGCAACTTACAACGGTTATACTTATCAGAACATGAATCTGAAAGGTAAAATCAACCGTGGCGTTTATGATATTGATTTAAACTCAAAAGATCCGAACGCTAATTTACATCTTGCCGCTTCAGGAGTTTTCAATGATAATCCAACCGTGAAAGTCAATGGAAATATTAATAAATTAGACTTAAACAAGCTTGGTTTTTACAGTTCACCAATGATTATTGCAGGCGGAATTGACGGAGATTTTACAAATCTTGATCCCGATCATCTGAATGGATATCTGAATCTTCAGAATTTTGCCATTTCAGATACAAAAGAAGTGTATCCGCTTCAGGAAGTTAGACTCAATGCAGTTTCTACCGCTGATTCAACCTTACTAAAACTCAATTCCCAAATTGCCGATGTTGAACTCAACGGAAAATATAAATTAACTCAGATTTTCGGAGCCTTATCGCAAACTATTAATCAGTATTATCAGTTTCAGAAGCCAGATCCAAATCAGAAAATTGATGCCGGACAGTTTTTTACGCTTAATGCTGCGATTAAAAATGATGACCTCATCAGAAAATTTGTTCCTAATCTGAAAAGTTTTGAGACGATCAATATAAGCGGGAACTACAACGCAGATTCACAGAATATAGAGCTGGATGCCAACATTCCACAGGTTGTATACGGATCCAACTCGTTAGAAAATACAAGTCTGAAAATCACCAACGAAGATCAGGCGTTACAGTATAACCTGGACGTTGCCTTAGTGAAAAGTGAAAGTTTTGCTTTAAATAAGGTCAACATTAATGGTGATATTGCCCAAAATACCATTAATTATAACATTACAACAAAAGATGAAAAAGATGAAACCCGGTTTCTAATTGCTGGAAACGCAAAATCTATGAACGACATTACAGAAATTTCTTTAAATCCTGACGGTTTAAAACTAAATTATGTAGACTGGAATGTTGCTGAAAATAATAAAATTCAGATTTTCAGTCAGGGAATTGTGGCAGATCAGTTCAGACTTTCCAACTCGGGTGCAGAAATTTCTCTTCAATCTGAAAGCAGCTCACCAACAAGTCCGCTGAATGTTTCACTGAAAGATTTCAAGATTGAAACCATTACAGAAATCATTAAGAAAGATTCGCTTCTTGCTAAAGGAACGATCAACGGAACAGCACAATTGAGAGATTTAACCAAAAATATGACCTTTACTTCTGAAATTGATGTCACCGATCTGTTTGTTTTCGGAAGTCCGGTCGGAAACCTTGATATTAAAGTCAACAACCAGTCAGCAAACGTTTTGAATGCAGACATTGCACTTTCAGGAAATAATAATGATGTTAAAATCTTAGGAACATATAACACTTCTGCAAGCAGCTTTGATTTAAATTTAGATATGAATCAGCTTCAGATGAAAACATTACAGGGTTTTACACAAAATGCTGTTACCAACACGGAAGGTTATCTCTCCGGAGATCTTAAAATAACCGGAACAGCAGATTCACCGAGAATTTTAGGTGACGTAAAGATGAATAATGTAGGAATGATGATTGCACAGACCGGAAGTGACTTCAGAAACATCAATGACAAAATCAGTTTTACCAGCCGCGGAGTAGAATTTGATAAGTTTAAAATCAACGATAAAGATGGAAATTCTCTCAATATCGACGGACAAATACTTACAAAAACCTACAGAGATTTTGCCTTTAATCTGGATGTAGACGCAAAAGATTTCAAAGTTGTCAATTCAGAAAAATCGAACGATGCCATCATGTACGGAATTTTGGCAATAGATGCCGCCTTACAGGTAAGAGGAAATTTAGACTTACCTAAAGTTGACGGAAGACTGGCAGTATCAGAAACTACAGATTTTACTTTTGTACTTCCTCAATCATCGCCTTCATTACAGGAAAGAGACGGCATTGTGGAATTTATTGATCAGGATCAGGTAGAATTAACAAAAACTATCAAAGCCGATTCTATTGATTCGCAGACCAACCTCAAAGGAATGGATGTGAATGTGAATATTGAATTGAGCAAAGAGGCAAAAATGTCGATTATTATTGATAAAGCCAACGGAGATTTTGTAAAACTTCAGGGTGAGGCAGATCTTACCGGCGGAATAGATCCTTCAGGAAAAACAACTTTGGTAGGCGTTTATCAGGTAGAAAAAGGAAGCTACGAAATGTCGGTAAGTCTGTTAAGACGAAAATTTGATATTCAGAAAGGAAGCACCATTACCTGGACGGGTGAGCCTACCACCGCTGACCTTAATATTACTGCAGTTTATAAAACCGAAACAGCACCCATTGATTTGGTAGAACAGCAGTTTTCTGGAAATCCATCAGAACTGAACCAGTTTAAGCAGAGAATTCCTTTCAATACTTTATTGATTCTGAAAGGTGAGCTGCTGAAACCTCAGATCAGTTTTGACATTACAACCGACGAAAACAACAATGCTGTATCTTCTAATGTTACCGAAACTGTAGATGGAAAACTCGCCCAGCTTAGAGAGGATGAGAACGAAATGAATAAGCAGGTTTTTGCTTTATTGCTGCTGAATCGTTTTATTGGCGAAAACCCTTTCCAAAGCAATTCCGGATTATCTGCCGAAACCATGGCAAGACAGAGTGTGAGTAAAATTCTTTCTCAGCAGCTTAATAATTTAGCTTCAGATTTGATCAAAGGTGTTGACCTCAACTTTGATCTGGAATCTACAGAAGATTATTCCACCGGAACACAGAATACAAGAACCGATCTGAACGTAGACATCAGCAAAAGATTATTGAACGACAGATTAAAAGTATCTGTTGGAAGCAACTTCGGGCTGGAAGGAGAAACCAGACAAAATGAAAATACCACCAATATTGCGGGTGATGTAACTATAGATTATGCACTTTCCAGAGACGGAAGATATACTTTGAGAGCTTATCGCAAAAACGAATATCAGGTTGCTTTACAAGGACAGATTGTAGAAACCGGGCTTGGATTTGTCATTACCCTGGATTATGACAAATTCAGAGATATTTTCAGAAAGTCCAGAAACAACCGAAACAGAGAAGCCATTCAGAATAGAAGAAATAAGGATAAAGAAGTCGTAGAATTTAAATAAAATTTTAACAGAGAACGTAAATTAACTGTTTTACACGTTCACAAAGACGATTAATTCAGCAAAGAGAAGATTACGCTGAGTTATTAATTCACAATATAAACATGAGGAACAAACTAAACATATACTGTAAATATTTTTTGGTTTCAGGATTTACTGCAACAATCATTTCGTGCAGCAATACAAAATTTCTGAAAGACGGACAGATGCTCTATACCGGAGCTGAAGTAAAAATAGAAAGCGACTCACTCTCCAAAAAAGAGAAAAACGAACTGGAATCTGCTCTGAAAGATAACTTAACTCCTAAACCAAACTCATCTTTTTTAGGATTGAGACCGAAGTTATATGCTTACAATGCCACCAAGGAACCAAAAAAAGAGAAAGGACTCAGATATTGGCTGAAATACAAATTTGGAGAAGAACCCGTTTTACTGGGCGATGTTGACAGAGAATTCAATAAAGATATCATCGTTAATTATTCTGAGAACAAAGGCTATTTTAACGCTAGAGCAAGGTATGATACTGTATCTAAAAACAAAAAGGCAAAGGTAATCTATACGCTAAACCCGGGTGGAAGATATCTAATCAGTAACGTAAATTTTCCTGCAGATTCATCTGAGATCAACAAAGAAATTCAGGTTCTTAAAGATAGAACTTTGCTTAAATCTGGAAATCCTTTTGATCTGGATGTCATCAAAGCAGAAAGACAGCGAATTGATGACGGGCTTAAAGACCGAGGTTTTTATTATTTTAATCCCGATAACATTATCGTTCAGGCAGACAGTACAGTAAGTAAGAGAAAAAATGATGTAGAACTTATTGTCAAGTTAAAAGACAACACTCCTACACTTGCGGAGGAGCAGTTTACCATTGACAAGGTAGTGGTTTTCCCGAATTATAATCTGCGTGATGCAAAAAGAGGAAAATACAGCATTCCGATGAGTGCAGATTCTCTTACAGGTTATGAATACAATAATATATTTGTAGTAGATCCTGAGAAAAAATTCAAACCAAAAGTGTTTGACCGGGCTTTATATTTTGAAAAAGGAGATCTCTACAACCGAAAAGATCATAATCTTTCTTTAAACAGGCTGATCAGTTTAGGGGTCTTTAAATTTGTGAAAAACGAATTTGTAGTTTCAGATTCTCTGAATCATAAATTTGATGCTTATTATATTTTAACGCCTAGAGAGCTTCAGTCTCTACGTCTCGAAGCATTAGGACGAACCAATTCTGCAAACTATGCGGGAAGTGAAGTGAACCTGAACTGGACACAAAGAAATTTTTTCCGCGGAGCAGAACAGTTTAAAGCATCTGTTTATGGTGCATTTGACGTTCAGATCGGAGGTCCTTCGGATGCCGAAAATATTTTCAGAGCCGGAGCCAATGCACAGCTTTCTATTCCAAGAATTGTAGCACCTTTTCGTTTCAATTCCTCAAGTGCCTTTGTTCCAAGAACCAATATTCAGCTGGGATATGAATTTCAAAACCGAACCACTCTATATACTTTAAATACATTTAATGCCTCTTTTGGTTATCAGTGGAAGGAAAATGTCCGCAAAGAGCATGAACTGAAACTGATTGATATTTCATTAATTGATCCTGCGAACGTAACACCAAAGTTTGATTCTTTAGCAGCTAGAAATCCTTACTTACAAAGGATTACTGACCGACAATTAATTTTCGGACCGACATATTCTTACACTTATTCTACGACAATGCTTCCTAGAAAAAATACATTCTATTATAAAGGAATGCTTGACTTAGCCGGAAATATTACAGGATTAGTAACCGGAGCCAATGTAAAAGATGGAAAAGAAAAAAATATTTTTGGAATCCCATTCAGTCAGTACGCCAAAATTGAAAACGATGTACGCTTCTATCATAAATTTACCGAAAAAACATCTATTGCGACAAGACTCATTGCGGGTGTAGCAGTACCTTACGGAAATTCCGAGCACATTCCCTTTGCTCGACAATTCTTTGTGGGTGGTAGTAACAGTATCAGAGCATTCCGTGCAAGAACTTTGGGACCCGGAAGTTATGACCCAAGGACTGAAAATTCAACAAGAGCGATTTTTGATCAGGCGGGAGATATTAAATTAGAAATGAACGCTGAATACAGAGCCAACTTATTTAAATTTCTGAATGTTGCAGCATTTGTGGATGCCGGAAACATCTGGCTTATTAACGATGAATTTGATGATACTGGTACCAATACAAGACCAGGCGGAAAATTTTCAAAAGAATTTTTAAGCGAAATCGCTGTAGGAGCAGGAGTTGGTTTAAGGTTAGATTTTTCAATACTCATTCTTAGGCTTGATCTTGCAATGCCGTTAAGAGTGCCTTACTATGATAAAGGAGACCGATGGACGTTCGACAAAATCAATTTCGGAAGCGGAGCGTGGCGAAGAGATAATCTGATCCTGAATATTGCTATCGGATATCCGTTCTAACCATCGAATAGCTTTAGCAATAAGCTTTAGCATAAATGTTTCTTTTTTCTCGTGTTGGCGGGAAAATTGAATTACCAAAAAACCGCCAAGCCGTTTTCAAGTAAATATTAATTTCAATTATCAAAACCAAATCATGCTTAAAGAACTAAAATTTTTCTGGGAAACCGTAAAAGAGACCTTTACAGAATGGAATAAATCCAGTGCGACAAGTGATTCGGCAAGTCTTGCTTACTACGCAATCTTTTCGATTCCCGGATTATTAATTATCATTATCTGGATTGCCGGATATTTTTTTGGTGAAGAAGCCATCCGCGGACAAATCACTTCTCAAATCAGTGGAATGATGGGACAGGATGTCGCTAAAAGCATACAGGAAATGATTGCAGGCGCTTTAATTGATAAAGAGAATATTTTTATGAAAATCGTTGGGATCGGATCACTCATATTTGGTTCTACTACCCTTTTTTTTCAGCTTCAGAAATCATTGAACAATCTTTGGGATGTGGAAGCCGCACCTAAAAAAGCTTTGGTGAAATTTCTTTTAGACCGTGCCAATTCTTTGGGGATGATTCTTATTTTGGGATTTCTCCTGATGATTACAATGGTAATGTCTTCGCTCATCAGCCTTTTCAATGATTTTATCACCAGGTACTTTGGTATGGAAACTTATCTGATTGTAGAGATTATCAATTTTGCCATTGGCTTCGGACTGGTTATTTTATTGTTTGCTTTAATGTTTAAAGTACTTCCTGATGTTGAAATGAGCTGGAAATCAGTATGGAAAGGCGCGATGCTTACAGCTGTGCTTTTTACACTGGGTAAATTTTTGCTGAGTTTATATTTCTCTCAATTTAAACCTACCTCAGCATTTGGAACCGCAGGAACGGTGATCTTAATTATGATGTGGATCAACTATTCCTGTATGCTGGTTTTTTTCGGAGCCGAATTTACCAAAGTTTATACTTATAAAAGAGGTTTGCGCATAGACCCTTCCAAACATGCCAAATGGAACAGCGCAAAATTATACAGAGACAGCCTGGAACAGAAAAATGACGAAACTGCTTAAATAAAAATCCTCCCGAATTTTTCAGGAGGATTAATTGTTACATTCTGTTTACGGTTTGTATCCCGAGTAAATTTAATGACTTTCTTATGGTCTGTGCGGTGAGATTGGATAAATTCAGACGCATCTGCTTTATGTTTTCATCTTCCTGGCTCAAAATCGGGTTGCTTTGATAGAAAGAATTATAGGTTTTCACCAAATCATATACATAGTTGGCGATCAAAGCCGGGCTTAAGACTTCTGCTGCTTTTTCCACCGTCGGTTTATAATTGCTAAGCTGCATCACAAGTTCTTTTTCAGACTGGTCTAATTCGACATCTGAAATTTCTCTGTGAAGATAATTGGCTTTTATCAGCAACGACTGGATACGCGCAAAAGTATACTGGATGAAAGGACCTGTATTTCCGTTAAAATCAATACTTTCTTCAGGATTGAACAACATCTTTTTCTTAGGATCAACTTTCAGCATAAAATATTTCAGAGCGCCAATTCCAACGCTTTCATAATTTTCTTCTTTCTGTTCATCCGTTAAATTTTCCAGCTTGCCCAATTCTTCAGCTTTAAGCTTTGCAATATGATGCATTTCCTGCATCAAATCATCGGCATCAACAACTGTTCCTTCACGGGATTTCATTTTGCCATTAGGTAGTTCTACCATTCCGTAAGATAAATGGTACAGCTGATCTGCCCACGAATATCCGAGCTTACCTAGAATTTTAAATAAAACCTGAAAGTGATAATCCTGTTCATTTCCAACCGTATAAATCAGTTTCTGAATATTATTTTCTTTGAAACGCTCTACTGCAGTTCCCAAGTCCTGCGTCATATACACCGAAGTACCATCTGAACGAAGCAGTAATTTCTGGTCTAAACCTTCATCCATTAAATCACACCAAACAGAGCCGTCTTCTTTCTGATACAAAACTCCTTTCTCCAAACCTTCCTTGATAAGGTCTTTTCCTAAAATATAAGTATTGCTCTCATATTGTACCTGATCAAATTCTACTCCCAGTCTGTTGTAAGTTGCATTAAAACCATCATAAACCCATGAATTCATTTCTTTCCAAAGATTTCTTACTTTTTCATCACTATTTTCCCAATCGAGAAGCATCTGTTGTGCTTCTTTCATTAAAGGAGCCTCTTTCTTTGCCTGATCTTCCGAAATTCCCTGAGCTACAAGTGCTGCAACTTCCTGTTTGTAATGTTTATCAAATTCAACATAGTAATTCCCGACAAACTTATCACCTTTTGTATTTCTTAACTCCGGAGTTTCTCCATTCCCAAATTTTTCCCAAGCCAACATCGATTTGCAGATATGAATTCCTCTGTCATTGATGATCTGTGTTTTGATTACATCATATCCTGCTTCTTCAAGAATCTGCGAAACGGAAAATCCTAATAAGTTGTTTCTTATATGTCCTAAATGTAATGGCTTATTGGTATTCGGTGAGGAATACTCAATCATTACTGTTGCATTTTTCTTTTCTATATTTGAAAAGTTTTGAGCAATGCTCTTAAGTTGATCAACAAAAAAATTATTCTTAATTTTTACATTTAAAAATCCTTTTACTACGTTGAAACTTTCCAGCAGATCGGTCTGTTCAGTCAAAGCCTGTCCCAGTTCAACCCCGATACTTTCAGGATTTTTCTTCAGCTGTTTTACCAAAGGAAAGGTAACAATGGTAAAGTCGCCTTCAAATTCAGTTTTATTTTCCTGTATTTCAAGATGTATATCTTTCAGCTGATAAACGTTAAGAATAACTTCTGCAAGCTTTTGTTCTATTATATTTTTAATATTCATTATAGTTCTAATTGATACGCAAATATACGGAAATAAAAAAACCGCACTAAGGCGGTTTTTAATATGAATGTTGAAATTTTTGTTTTGCAAGAGGATTAATTTCCTTTTAAAACAAACTTATAGCCTGTAAGTGAGCCAAAGTTCAGTGGATTAATTGTAATTGTTTTAGTACAAAAATCTATTTTTCCCGAACCTGTAACAGCAAATATGGAGCCTCCTCCGTAATCAAAATCTTCATTTGATACTACTGAAGTAATTGTTCCGGTTGCAGGATCAAATGTAACAATCATTTCTGCGGAAGTGTTATTAACTAGGTATGGGTTATTTGTAGCTTTTACAATTAACTGATTGGGGGTTGTACTGAGTGTAACAGGTACTAAATCACCATTGGCATAATCTTGCCACGTATCTTCAATAACCTCAAAATTACCATTAAAATCAGCACTATTAAAAGGGCAAAAAACACTAAACGTGTAAATAAAAGGCGAATTGTAATACGCAGTTGTCATTTCCTGTCCCAAATTAGTGTTTGTGAATTTTTTACCATCTTTTGCTACAGCCTCAAATCTGACAGTAATAATATCCGCCTGATCGTAAATAGTATTATCTGTGATATCTAATGCCGCAAATATATCAGACATAGAAAGTTGGAATTTTTTTCTCAGTAATCCTGATGAACTGTCTTTTACAAAATCCCCAATGCTGTAAGAACTCGCCAGCTTTTCTCCTCCTGTAAATACATTTTCGGAATCTTTATATGTAATATACATATTTACAACACTTAAGCGTTGTTCCGCAAAATTACCTCCTAGCTCTAATATCAAGTCAATTCTGGAAGTACTAAAAGTATCAGGAGTAAACTGAGTACTATTGTTAGATATGGTTTTTAAATAAATTCCTGTGTCTGCAAGATCCGTTGACAAATGATTGTCATCTTCTGAACAGGCAGAAAATAAAATAGTTAATATAAAAATTGATATTATTTTAAAATATTTCATGATAAAAGTGTTAATATAAGTTAAATGTTCCGGTATGCCAAAATACTTTCACAGTATTGTTAGGTTTTTGTTGAGCATTAGAATTATTTTCTACGGAGGCACTTGGATATTTTAATGATAAAGGATATGCTCCCGGATTAGCCTGTAACATAGGTTGCATATTATTGGGGTAACCTGTTCTACGATACATATTATATGCCTCAATACCATTTCCGAACGCACCCAAATAGAACTCCTTCATAACTACACTTAGCTTATTACTTGATGACGAATATAAATTTGATACTAAATTTTTATAGGATGTAATCTGAGCTTCCGTCATTACCCCTGTCCCACTTTGTGGAAATAAATCTTTTACATATCTTAAATTTTTATCAACAGCATTAATAAGATGTGTTTCTGCAGAACCCCCAATACCAAATCTTTGTGCAATCTCAGCTTTCATAAAATCCACATAATTAGAAAGCATAATAGGATAGTAACCTTTACCTTTTTGTCCATTTTCTGAACCAACTTCTTCAAACGAACTGTCATCAAATCTACCTCCGAAAGGATACACTCCCCAAACTGTCCTCATAGATGTATCTGGCGGAATTCCATCACTATTACCCATATCTCTACCCCAATATCCATAATCCAAATAACAGAACGGTGTTCCCGCCTGATAATGGTTAGGATAAGCTTGTGTACTGCAAGGCAAAACACTTGAGTTTGCAGAAGCCTGTACATCAGATATTTGTCTATAAAAATAATACCTTCTTCTTGGGTCAGGTAAATCTCCTTTCTCAAGGTTAATTGCCCACATAAAATAAGTACTCATATAGTCTTCTGGAGCTTGAGCATAGTTATTTACAAAAAACGGATTTCTGTTATCCGGATTAGATGTATTTGTTCCAAATGTGAAAACAAAATCTTCTCCTATACCAATGAAATTATTTTCACTAATTAATGTTGTTAGCTCTGCAGTATTGCCTGTATTCAAGTAGGCTTTAAGTAATAACGAATTAGTCAGCTTAGTCCATTTTGTAACATTGTTATTATAGTAAATATCATTCTTAGGCTTAGATAATGGCGTTTTAGCAAAATTCACTTTTGCATCTTTTAGCATTTGTATTGCCACTGCATACACATCCGAATCTTTATCAAACTTAGGATTCAAATTTTCAATTCCTTTGAATGCTTCAGAATAAGGTACATTACCAAAATAATCTACTAATGTCAACAAAGTATATCCTTCTAAAACTTGAGAAATAGCATCATGATGGTATAAGTTTTTACCAGCAGTAGACTTTCTCAAAGTTTCTGCAGTAAACAAAACTTCATAATAAGACTCCCACATCATATCAGTATAAAAATCTCCCGGGTTCACAAAATTATCATAATTAGATGCATCTGCACCACCACTAATTTTTGCCATTCTGGTTAAATTCATTCCAATAGAAGTTGCACCCCTAAATAAGTCTTTGAAATTTACCTGAACATTATTTAATAGTTTATCATTATCAGCTTGACTTATAGTAAGCTCATTCGGATTCTGTAGATCATTTTCCAACTCAAAAGTCTCACAACTTACAAACAGTAATAAAGCTGATAATCCTATAATTATTTTTTTCATTTTTTTTAGTAATTTAATAAATTAGAATGTTAGTTTAACAGACATACCATATCTTCGGATCGGCACATTGGTTAGAAAGTCAAAACCTTGCCCATTTCCTACACCTGTACTGCTAACCGAAGGATCAAATCGTGCTTCTTTCGGGATATTGAATGCTCTGTACCACAAATTATTCCCAACTAATGATACATTTAGAGCTCCAATGGATGTATTTTCAAGCCATTTTTTTGGCAGAGAATATCCTAATGTCAACTCACCTAACCTTAGATGGGTAGCATCCCAAATTGCATTTTTGTGGATAGCTCCTGAAATATTGTTTCCTGACGAATAATAATTAAACATATAATTAAATGCTGTAAGCTGAATATCATTAGGAGACCCATCTGACTTAACCCCTGGTAAAATATAAGTGTTAGATCTATCAAAATCTAAAATATTACCTCTGCCCAATAAAGTTGCTACAGTAGACGAATATATATCTCCCCCGTTTTGGAAATCAAGCCTAAAACCAAGATTAAAACCTTTATAAGTAAAACTATTCATCATAGTTAAAGTGAAATCAGGATTAGGATCACCAATTACTTGCAGCTCGGTAGTTGGCTGGTAATATCCATCAGAAGTAACAATAGGATTTCCATTTGAATCTCTTAGAATATCATACCCCATCATCACTCCCAATTGTTCGCCTACTACTGCATAATTTCCTAGCCCCCCTGAAAGCCCCGCAATTAGTGTTTTTGTTTGCCCAGCTGCTAACTCTCTTACTTTTGATCGATCTCTATATAAACTATTATTAATTGTCCAAACAAAATCTTTTGCCTTGATTGGTGTTATACCTAACTCAATCTCCAGACCTTTTCTATCTACTTTTGACACATTAGATGCGTAAGAAGTATATCCAGTCGCATAATCCAATGGTATACCTGGAACAATCAAATCTTTCGTTGTTCTGTTAAAATAAGTAGCATTCAAAGAGACCCTATTATTAAAAAACTTAGCCTCAATACCATATTCCATTTCTTTGTATAATTCAGGTTTTAAATTTGAATTTCCTAAAATTGAATTTATTTCATGAGTATTAATTACTGAAGTCCCACTTAAAAATGCATTATTTGTTGCTACAAGAGAATTTCTTGTCTGATATGGATCAGGAAAACTACCTGATGAACCGTAAGCTGTTCTTAATTTGAGAAAGTTCAAATTTTTAGACTTCAAATTGGAGAACGCATCTGTAGCAATAAATGATAATCCCATTGAAGGATAAAATACCTGTCTGTTATTTTTTTCAAGAGTAGAAGACCAGTCATTTCTGGCCAAAAGATTTAAAAACAAATAACCTTTGTAGCCAAACTCTAAAGATCCAAAAGCTCCTAAAAGATTTTGACGGGAAATAAAAGCTAAATCTGTAGGTGTATTACCACTTGCTACCAACAAATTATTACTTGACGTAGAACTAAAATTAGAGTGTTCCCATACATTAAATGCTTCTTGTCCAGTACTTGATAAACCAAACTGATCTAAAGTTTTTCTTTTTGCCTGTCCCCCTACAATAACATTCAATGATAAATCTTCGTTGAAGAATTCATCAATATCCCATGAGAATATTAAATCGTGATTATATATTTTCTCGTTATAGTTAACAGTTCTATAAAATCCCAAATTGGTAACAGGATTCTGAACACCTCCTCTCGGAGTTCTGTATTCATTTTTCTGATGTACTACATCTAAACCAAACCTGTAGAGTAAGCTTTTATCTTTTCCAAACTTCTTCGTAATGCTTGATCCCAAAGTAATGTGATCATTATTTTCTATACTTTTGGCATATTTTGCAGTCCATCTGGGATTTTGAATCCCATTATTTGCACGATAATAAACACTACGATGAGATAATGGTCCTTCAAAAGGCATTTCCATCAATGGAATATTTCTAGGGGTATAAAATACATCAGACAAGATTGATGCCCCAACTCCTGTTGTTCCGCTACCGTTTCCCGCAGAGATTGGAGGAGTTACATAGCTTCTGTTGGCATAGGAAAAACTACCGGAATACTCCCATGAATCATTAATTTTAGCATTTCCTCCTAATGATAAGTTATATTTATTAAGTGTGTTATTAGGAATTACACCATCTTCAGTATGGTATCCAAAACTACCTCCAAAAGAACCGTTTTCAAACGATTTATTAATATTAATACTGGTTTGTGCCAAGCTACCGTTTTGAAAAAACTGTTCTACACTTTTGTAAGGTTTATATGCTATTGAAGTACCTTGTAGTTCTGGAAACTCTGAGCGTATTCCAAAATCATTATAAGTGTCTATAGCAGTAGGAATAAAGTTATATGGGTGAGAAATATATACTTGCCCATCTACAATAGAAGAGCCGGGAAGAAAATTTGCAAGATTTTTATCTTCAAATGATGCTCCCCAGTTACTAAAAAAGTATCCTCCTGTAGTATTGTTTGTACCTACACCATATTTATTTTGATATTTTGGTAAAACAGCCTGATTGATAAAATAGCTTTGCGTCAGATTTATATTCATCCTTTCTTTCTTACCCCCTTTAGATCCTGATTTAGTGGTAATTAAGATAACACCATTTTTACCTTCTGTTCCGTACAAAGTAGCAGCAGAGTAACCTTTAATAACAGTAATTTCAGCTATATTATTAGGGTCAATATCAGCATATCTGGCTGACGCAGTTGTAGAAGAACCCGTAAATGAGTCTTCTGAATAAGCACTACTGATAAGAGGTACACCATCTACAATTACCAAGGCTTGGTTAGAGCCTGAAATAGTATTATTTCCTCTAATCGTAAGTTGTCCACTAGAACCAACAGCCCCTCCCACAGAATTAAGATTTACACCCGCTACTTGACCATCTAATGCTTTAAATGCGTCTGCATCTGGTCTTCCCTCAATACTACTTGCTCCAACTGTAATTATTGATTGAGTTGTTTTCTTAGCTTCCTTCCTAATACCTAATGCCGTAACTACAACCCCTTCAATATCTTGTGTTTTTATACTATCTTTTTTCTTATCTTGAGCTATGGCTATGCTCAAAGATGAAGATAAAACAATTGTTAATATACCTGTTGTTAGTTTCTTCATATTTACATTAATTTTGCATTAACAAAGTTTAAAAAACTTTATATATAAAAATACTATTTTTATGAAAAATTTATTATTTAAAGCATAAAACACAGATTATGTTAAATAAAAATGTTAAAATTTATGGATTTATTAAGAAAATGGTCAGAAAATTATATAGAAGCCGGTTGTGATGAGGTCGGACGTGGATGCCTGAGCGGACCAGTTGTCGCCGCAGCCGTTATTTTAGACGAAAAATTTGAGCAAAGACTTGTTAATGATTCTAAAAAATTAACATTCAAAACCCGAATGGAACTTGACAGCTATATAAAAGATAACGTAAAATGTTTTGCAATTTCTGAGCTTCCGCCTTCTTTTATTGATCAGCATAATATACTGAACGCCAGTATACATGCCATGCACAACGCTTTGGATCAGCTTACCATTCGTCCTGAACTAATCCTGGTTGATGGAAATAAATTTCACCCGTACAATTATATTCCTCATCAATGTATTATTAAGGGTGATTCAAAATATTTATCCATTGCAGCGGCTTCTATAATTGCAAAAAATTATCGTGACAAACTGATGATGGAACTCCATAACGAACATCCTGAATATGGCTGGAACACCAATTTCGGATATGCAACAAAAAAACATCAGGACGCCCTAAACAAGTATGGAATAAGTAAACATCACAGATTATCTTTCAGATTAAAATATGATTAAATAATCACAAAGTGAATTATTAATCTCAAAATAATTCACAGTAAAATTTAAATTGATTCTAAATAAAGCGAATGTAATAAAGAAATATAAAAGAACTAAGATAAAACAAACTGAAATTCAGTAGATTATTTATAACTAAGGATGTTTTTATCTGTACAGGTTGCTATTTGTTAAGAATCAAAATCAGTACAAAAAAAATCCGCTTCAATATCTGAAGCGGATTTTACAATTATTAAATCGTTTGTTTTTGTAATTGAGGACCTGAAGCAATAAGCTTTTTCGCTTCTTCGTTATCGCAATACTGCTCAAAGTTCTTAATATATTTTGCTGCTAAGTCCTTTGCTTTTTCTTCCCATTCTGCTACATCGGCATACGTGTCTCTAGGATCAAGAATTCCTTCAGAAACATTTGGTAATGAAGTAGGAATCTCAAGATTCATAATAGGCAATGTTACTTTATCTGCGTTCTCAATTGATCCGTCGATGATCGCATCAATGATCGCTCTTGTATCTTTTAAAGAAATTCTTTTTCCAGTTCCGTTCCATCCAGTATTTACCAGATATGCTTTAGCTCCGTGTTCCTTCATTTTACCAATTAAAGTTTTCGAGTACATTGTAGGATGCAGCGTCAGAAAAGCTTCTCCAAATGCTGGTGAAAAAGAAGGTTCCGGTGCTGTAATTCCTCTTTCAGTTCCTGCAAGTTTTGAAGTATAACCGCAAAGGAAGTGGTACTGTGCCTGATTCTCGTCTAGTACAGAAACCGGAGGCAATACTCCAAAAGCGTCAGCAGAAAGATAAACAATTTTTTTAGCGTGACCTGCTTTTGAAGGAAGTACAATCTTATTAATATGGTAAATAGGATAAGATACTCTTGTATTTTCAGTAATGGAACCATCAGAATAGTCGCAGATACCGTTATTCACTACCACATTTTCAAGGAGAGCATCTCTTTTGATGGCTCTGAAAATATCTGGTTCCTTTTCAGCAGATAAATCAATAACTTTTGCATAACATCCGCCTTCATAGTTGAAAACACCGTTATTATCCCAGCCATGCTCATCATCACCAATTAAATACCTTTTAGGATCAGCAGATAAGGTGGTTTTTCCTGTTCCTGAAAGTCCGAAGAAAAGAGCAACATCTCCATCTTCACCTACGTTTGCAGAGCAGTGCATAGACGCCATACCTTTTAGCGGAAGATAATAATTCATCATTGCAAACATACCTTTCTTCATTTCTCCGCCATACCAGGTTCCGCCAATTATCTGAAGTTTTTGCGTAAGGTTGAACATCACAAAATTTTCAGAATTCAATTCCTGTGCTTCCCAGTTCGGATTGGTGGTTTTTGATCCGTTGATTACAGTAAAATCCGGCTCGCCATAATTTTCCAGCTCATAATGCGAAGGACGGATAAACATATTGGTAACAAAATGTGCCTGCCAAGCTACTTCTACGATGAATCTTACTTTAAGTCTTGTATCTGTATTAGTTCCGCAAAAAGTATCTACCACATAGATTTTTTTTGCAGATGAAAGCTGATCAAGAACTAAATCTTTGCAGGATTCAAAAATTTCAGGAGTGGTAGGAAGATTTACCTTTCCGTCCCAGAAAATAGTATCTTTTGTAACATCATCCTTCACAATGAACCTGTCTTTAGGCGAACGGCCAGTGAAAATCCCTGTCTTTACAGATACTGCTCCCGATTCTGTAACTTCAGCTTTTTCAAAACCCTGATTTTCAGGTGAAACTTCGGCTTGATATAATTCTTCGTAAGAAGGATTATAAATTAATTCGTAATCTCCTTTAATCCCTAATTTTTGTAAATCCTGGATGATTTTAGCGTTTTTCATTTTACTTATATTTTCTGTTTCTTTTGCTGTTTAAACAAATTAATATTAACTAATTGTTAAACGTTGATAAATATAAACATATAAGCGAAAATGACAAATAAAAAATATAAGATTTATATTATTGAAAATCAAATAATTAAATCATCCCAATTGAAAATAGTAGTAAAACCTTTGCCCCAAAAATAGTCCTTATAACCGCTAAATTTAGTACTCATTACAAAATCTCCTCCCCAAGCACCTAAACTTTTGATAAAAACAGGACAATCTGCAAAAAAAACGGACTTAACTGTCGGAATTTCAATAAAATCGGATATTTTTTGTTCATGTAACATCATTAGCTGAGAAAAATTTTCCAATTCATTACATAACAAAATTTTTCTTGTGAGATCAGAAAATTCATCAATTAAAATTTTTGATTTATTTTTTGATTTATAAAGATTAATTCCTTCACGGCTGTCCTGTTTCTGATTAAGATGTATAAAGATAAGCTCATCTTTAAATACAGGACTATATTTAATCTTTTCAAAATGAATTTTTGGTTTATTCTGGAAAAGAACAGCAGATTTTGAGTATGCTACCGAAATGTCATACCCACTTCCGCCCAAACTGACTTCGTTCAACTTAAAAGGATCAATTTCCGCCCATTCCGCAAGATTATTCATGAGCGTGGAACTGCTTCCTAATCCGTAATCAGATGGGAACTGAAGATTTGTTTTAAAAAAATAAGTATGCGTATTCTTTAATTTCGTTTCAGAAAAAATCTGAACATTTCTGAGTGTTTTGAGAATAAACTCTGCATTTGAGGGAATATTAGTTTCTAAAACCTGCCAATTTTTATAATCAATTTTGGTTTGCAGCCATAATTGATCCTGATGGTAAGCTTCCCAATAAATTATTGAATTTCCGTCTTCCTTTTCTTCAAAAAAAAACTCTTGTCCCAGCTTTGTTGGTACAGCCAGAACAAGAGCTCCATCTACAGCGAAATATTCTGAAGTAAGCATCAGCTTTCCTGGTGAATACAGCTCGCCCATGATATATTTTATACTGCAGAAGCTGTCATTGCTTCGCTGTCAATTTTTTTAATAAGTCCCTGAAGGGTTTTCCCCGGTCCTACTTCCACAAAATTAGTAGCTCCGTCTTTGATCATGTTTTGTACAGATTGTGTCCATTTTACAGGACCAGTTAACTGTGCAATAAGATTACTTTTAATCTGGTCTGGATCTGTAACGGCTGTTGTAGTAATATTCTGATATACAGGAATGGTAGGTTTTCTAAATTTGGTATTTTCAATTGCCGCTGCAAGTCTTTCTTGTGCCGGTTGCATTAAAGGAGAGTGAAAAGCGCCATTTACCGGTAAAAGCAATGCTCTTTTTGCACCTGCTTCCTTCAGCTTTATACAAGCTTCTTCTACAGCAGTCGTTTCTCCAGAAATTACAAGCTGTCCAGGGCAATTATAATTTGCAGGAACAACAATTCCGTTGATTGAAGCGCAGATCTCTTCCACTTTTGCATCATCAAGACCTAAAATTGCAGCCATAGAACTAGGGTTTGCATCACAGGCTTCCTGCATTGCTTTTGCTCTTTCGGAAACCAGCTTCAGCCCGTCATCAAAAGATAAAACACCATTGGCTACCAATGCCGAAAATTCTCCTAAAGAGTGTCCTGCTACCATTTCTGCACCCAAACCATTAACAGCCTTTAGAGCAGCAACAGAATGTATAAATATTGAGGGCTGAGTAACCTCAGTTTTTTTAAGATCTTCATCTGTTCCGCTGAACATCAGCGAAAGGATATCGAAACCTAAAATCTCATTGGCAGATTCCATCAAATCTTTAATGTCTTTGCGAGAATCGTACAATTCTTTCCCCATTCCCACATACTGTGACCCCTGCCCAGGAAATACAAGTGCTTTCATTTATTAATTTAAAAATTAGTACAAATATAATATTTAAGTAAAACTACTTCCAAACTATGGAACAAGTCTTATGATACGAAAACCTTTATTGATGTATGCACCATTGGACTTTGTTCTCACAAATTCAAATTTTGTAGCAAGCTGCGTCTGAACTTTGTTGATCTGCTTAAAGATTTCTCCTTTTTTATTTTCTCTTGTAAGCATATCATTTACGACATCAAAGCCGATAATTGCATATTTACCCGGAGTTTTACAGTATTTTTCTCTGTAAGCTGCTAAAATTTCTTTTTCAAATCTTCCGTCAGTATCAATCTTCCGGTCCATAAGATAAACAAGATTTGCCTGACTCAGCTCATCTACTTTTTTATCAAAACTAGGAACAGAGTACATACTAAATGCTTTTATACCCTGAACTTCTTTGGATAGAGCAATCACTTTATTAGAGAAGGCTTCCCCGATATTTTCATTATCACTCGCCAATATAGCAATAACAGGCGCAGATTGACCCGTCATCATATTTTGATCCAGCTGTATATCTGCAGCAGAATTCACGACAATAATGTTAGGATTTTTCAAATTCTTTTCCAGACCGGATTTCAGATAATTTGCATTTTCTTTTTTAGCATCTGATACAATATATATTTTCTGATCAGAATAGGCAGCCTTCACTTCTTCAGCTATTTTATCGGCATAAGTCTGGTCTGTAGTTTCCAGAATGATAAGATTGCTGTAACCATATAGTTCTGAAGAGTTGGCAAAAGGTGCTACAACAGGGATTTTCTGAGTCTTGGTAAAGTCTAATAGATCAATAACATTCGACTTGAAAAACGGACCTATTATTAAATCCGTATTATTTGGATTAATTTGAGAAAGAGAACTCTTAAAAGAAGCTTCATTACCGGAATCTACAATTTTGACATCTAGTTTTTGACCTCCCGAAGCATTTCTTTCTATAGCTAATTTGGCGCCTGTAAGAAAATCAACCGCCATTGAACGGTATTGTGTTTCGTTGGTACTATATCCGAATGGAAGCATCAAAACAACACTTAAAGCATCCCCGCTTTTCTTGATATAAGCAGGATCAAGCTTTCTTATTTTCAAGATCATTCCGGTCTTTAGTCCTTTTGCTAAATCCGGATTGAGTGCGATAAGTTCGTCAATAGAGATGCCAAATTTATTCACAATAGAAAAAACAGTATCTCCCTGTTCTACAGTATATGTTGCGTATTCATCCTGAGAAGAACTGCCTGATAAAACAGAAGATTTTGAGCTGTCTGAATCTATTTTAGAATTATTATTCGTAATACTTACCGAAGGAGCGTCCATTGGCGTTGCTGATGCAATAACCGATGAACCTCCATATTTTTTTATATTATCAAGAGGAAGTGTGATTTCATCACCAATTTTCATGTGAGAATCCAGATCAGGATTCAATTTTCTCAATTCAGCTTCAGAAATTTTGTATTGTTTGGTAATGCCATAAATAGTCTGCTTAGGCTGAAGAATAATTTTCGCCAGCTGTGTGGTTTTATTCGGGATTGCAGAGTTTCCAGAACCAGCATTTCCGCCTGATTTTACAACCAGAATGTCACCGATTGCGATTTTTCCGTCTTTAGTTTTCGGATTAAGTTTCAGCAGCTCATCTACCGTAAGACCATATTTTTTGGAAATATTGTACGGAGTGTCGCCTTTTACAACCGTATGAGTTTTCTGCGCAGACATACTCAGAAACATACATAAAACAGATAATACAAAAAACCTCTTTATCATATTCGACATTATAATTTACAAAAATACTTCTTTAAAATTAAATGGCAACTATTATTAGATTTGAATCTTCTACGGACATTTCTTCCAGACAAAATTCTAGCCATTGATTACCAAAATCTGCATAAAAAACACTGAAATTGTAAATTCTTTCCTGCCATGATTTAGCCGGATGTATATCTAAAAAGAGCCTTTCAAGACGTTCTAAAAGTTCTTTTTGTTTAATTTTCTCTGCTTTTAATAATCTTTTTTTCATTCTTCCGAAAGATTTCAGCTGTCGGGTTTCTTCGGCTTCCACCAAGTTCCCAAAAGATCTCTCTGTAAGCTGTGCCGATTTTTTTAAATCAGCAAACTGTTGACGAAGTTCGCCTTCTTTACTTTGTAACAAATTCTGAATTTCGTTACCGAATAATATCTTTTCATTTGTTAGTTTAGTAAAATTACCGAAGAAATCTTCAATATTGAGATGCAGTCTGTCTATCTTATCTAATTTTTTCTCCGATAAAAAAAGCATTGAATTTCTGGGTATTAAAATCGGAAAAGGTATGTTAAGCTCAGAAAAATAATCTTTCAGTTCAAGCCAGTACATAATTTCAGCATTACCTCCGTTATAAGCCAGATTGGGAAGAATATTTTCCTGATATACCGGTCTCATTAATGCATTAGGACTGAATTTTTCAGGATGATTTTCAAGCTCAGAAAGTAGGTCTTCTTGAGTGAATTTTATGTCTTTGTCAACAATATAATAATCTGTTCCGTCATAATCAATTCTATTTCGAGTATCAGTAAGATAAAACAGGTTGATGTTTCTGGGATTTACCTGTACTTTTCCATACTTCTCTGTAAGAAAATCTACTTTTTCCCTAGATGCTTTTTCAAGGCTAAACTGCGTAAGTTCGTCCTTGAAAATAGTAATCATCTGTCGTTTCAGCTCTTTTGAATCGCCATCCACAATCAGCAATCCAAATTCGGAAAAAAGCCTTTGAACCAAAGTCTGAATAGACTGCGTTAAAGTATTTCCCGATTTATAAGCTTCTTTCAGCATTAAAAGCAATTCAGTTCCGAAAATGGTATCTTTAAATTCTTTTTCAAATTCAGAAATAAAAAAAACATCATTTATTTTTATCTTTCCTACAGCTCCGCCACTTTTTTCATTGATTTCGTAGAAACCGTTTTCAGTTTTAAAGTGATTAATCTCGTCAAAATCATGATCTTCTGACGCCATCCAATAGATAGGCACAAAGTTAAAATCCGGAAATTTCTCTTTCAGATAAACGCAGGTTTTGATGGTCTGCAAAATTTTATAGATAAAAAATACAGGTCCTGAAAAGAGATTGAGTTGGTGTCCTGTAGTTACAGTAAAAGTATTGTTTAATGTAAGCTTTTCTAAATTCTCTGTTTGTTTTGCTGAAAATTTGTATTCCGAAAGCTGCTGCTCAATTGTTTCTGCAAGAATCTGTCTTTTCTTATCAGAAAAATTCTGTTTAATCTTAATTTGCTGAGCAAAATTTTCATCCGAAAAAGTACTGTTTTCAAAGCCAGCAATATTTTTGCTCAAAAAATCTTTGATCAGTTGAGGGATACTGTCGATATCACTGAAAGCTATTTTTTTTACTGTTTTCAACTCTTGATAATTTTAGTTGAACAAATACCAAACAATTCCAATATTCAATCTGAAATCGTATACGGGATAATGCGGAAATGCGTATGCCTTATTATGAGAAATTAAAGTTCCAATCTGTTGACCTTCTATAAAGAAAAACATTTTTTTAACTTTCATATTAAAATAAAGATCGGCGATTGGCTGTCCACCAATAGAGAAGGAATCATTTCTGGGCAAAATATATTCATTAAGAATAGGAAAATATTCTCTTGAAGCAAATTTTGAAAAATAATAGACTTTTAAGCCTGCCTGAATTTCAGCAGCATTTTTAAATGCTTTAGACTGAAAGAAAAAATTGGCTCTTCCGATTATTGATGGCATCGGAAGCAATTCTTTGTTGGTAAGAGCATTCTGAAACTGAACTCTCGTATTCAGATGGAATTTTCCGTATGAAAATGTAGCGTCACCACCAATCTGAGAAATATTCAAAGAGTTGCTGCTTTGTCTTGGCTTTGCATCAGAACCAAAATAAGTATAATTATCTATTCTGAAATAATTGGCAAACAATTGAGACTGGAACCATTTCAGATTAACACTACCTCCTATTTCTGTTACTGCCTGATTTTTTGCATCTTCTAAGAAATAATTGAATCCTCTATAAATTGAAGTATTTGCTAAATAATTAAATGACGGATATGCGCTTTGAAAATTAACTTTTGCATCAACAAAATAATCCTTAATTGGCTCAAATTTAACATTATTGGTTGTTTTAATATAACTGCCAAACTGGCTCCCGTTTGAAAATTCAAGAAATGAATTTAACTGGAATTTATCAAATAGCTTTACCTGAATATTTCCTACTGCGCCTAATCTGTTTTCTTTAATTTCAGAAGGTATGTTTAAGAAGGGTAAAACATTTTCTGTAATACCAAATTTTAAATTTTGATGCCTTACTCCAACATCCAGCTTAAAACGCTCATTATCGAAAACGAGACTAACTGTGTTGCTCAGATTATTTGAGTATTTTTTAGTGGAAAGAGGAAATCCACCAACAATTTCTGAAGGCAGTTCAAACCAATAATTTTCTACCGCATCCTGATCGTAGTAATACTTGTTCCCTTGATTAAAAATTGTGTGTCTGATTCTAAATGGGAACTTTTCACTATTGAAAGGTGTAAACTGATGGCTTAGATAATACCGTCTGTAAGAAAACTGTGAACTGGACGATTGTAAATTTACCTGTGCATTTTGTCTGTTTCTAAATTGACGTTCGCCAGATAAGAAAAGGTCATCATCAATTATCCCTCCGTTTTCCTGATTATTAACATTCTGATGAAGGTAATGTGCAAATAACTCATAATTTCCTTTTTTAGAAGTATAATGACCGGAAAATAGAGTATTGTTATTGGCTGCTAGAGAATTTCTGTAGAAACCCTGCGAGCGAAGCCCCATATAATCTAAGGAAAAATTAAACTGTTTACCAATATTTTGAGTGTATGTAGACTGTAAGGCAGCTCCATTTCTCATTGCCGTATGATAAATGAATGTCGCTGTCGGGGTTTTAACATCATAGTATTTTACATCTTTAATTCCGATAATGCCATAAGATTTATTTTCAGGCATAAGAGAGAGATTCTGCTCGGCGTTTAACTCATAAGACAACTGATTAAATCCTGAACCAATATTGGCAAACTGCACCCTTCCAAAATTATCTCTATTGTTATATTGCGAAAAAATATAGGTTTTATTAAAAGTCATGACCGTATCAAAGATTTTCTTTTCAGAAAACTGTGTTTGATATTGGTAATCATAAATAGTAGGCTTAAAGATTTTTAATGAATCTTTATTACCTGAATCTATAACTAACGTATCAGACATTTTTTTTTCGAGTCTGTTTGAGTCTGTTTTATTCCTTATAACCTGTGCATTTACGGAAATACTAAGGAAAAATATAATGAAGAAAATGTATTTCATAAAGGCAAAAATACAAAAATAAAAAATCACCTCAAATTGAGGTGATTTTTATTTTAATATAAATTAAAGTTTTATATACCTGTAAATACATCCGCATAAGAAGTACTACCTCCTGATGTATAAGTTGCTCCAGATGGAGTACCATAAGACAGTCTTAAGTTCATAGTTCTGTTACAGAAATCAACCGTACCTTTAGAACCATCTACAGCTGGCTTAATTAGAATCATGCCATTCGCGCCATTAATATACCCAGTAGGTTGAGGTGTTGAAGGTAAGCTCAACTCACCTGTTAGTGGATTGAATTCTACAGTAATATCAAAACCTATTTCAATGTAGTCTTTTAAGATTAATGTATTTGGTGTGGTACCCAATTCAATTTCTACAGGATATTGACCAAATAAAACATTTTGTACATTAAAGAAACCGGCAAATGTATCTGGAGGACAAACCAATCCAAAAACTACTTCTACTTCCTGATTAAAAATAGCGGGTGCTAATGAAGCAGACCTAACTTTAAAATAAGCTTTTTTCCCCGCTTTAGCAGCAGTTTCTTTAACATTGATTTTAAAACCTCCTAAAGAGACTCCTGCGGGAAGCACATCGGTAGATTCAATAATTGTGAAATCAGTACCTAAAACAGCAGTAGATTTTGCTGCGTCAAAAACTAATTCTACATTACTGTCAGCACCAGCAGCCTTGGTTACACCGTATGTTACTACATAATCCGCACTTCCAGTATCTTTAATAACGTTTGCTCTTTGAGCTGGAGTATTAAAATGTAAAAGAGATTCACCTTCATAAAATATCTCATCTTCATCTTTACATGAGGTAGGCGCAAAAACTAATGCCCCAAAAAGAAATATAGCTAATAATTTTTTCATAATTTCTCAAATTTATTTGTTAGTAACCTGGATTTTGTTGAATCGTTGGGTTTCCGTTAATCTCGTTAGCAGGAATAGGAAGAGTCCATCTATAATCCGATAATGGTAATGTAAGTGGCGTTGCAGAATTAAGCCTATCATCACCAGCGTTTCTATCAATACTAACTCCTGCAACTTGTCCTAGCCTCTTAATATCAATAAAACGGTGCCCTTCAAATGCTAACTCCACTCTTCGTTCTACTAAAATATCTCTCAAAGCTTGCTGTACTGTTGTATATACCGGAACTGGAACAGGAACAGTTGTTGACATATTTCTAGCCTGACGAATATTCCTTATAATATTTGCAGCAGTAGCCAAATCAGTTGGCGCACCATTTGCAGCACATTCAGCTAATATTAGTTGCATTTCTGTAACTCTGAACAACTTAATGTCGTTTCTTAGAGGAGTTGTCAGTTTACCTGGATATTTATCAATTACATAAACATTTGTTGTAGATGTTGGATCAACAAAGGCATATCTTCTAACATCATTTAAAGTGTTAGTATAAAGATTAAATAGGTTTAATCCAGTAGTCCATAAAGGAGCCCCACCAATATTTGTAGTGTTAGTAGTCCACAAAGCAGCAATTCCACTTAAATTACCTGTAGAAGGTCTTGCAAGTTTGAAAATATTTTCGCCTGGAATTGTGTCTACCCACATTTGTCTGTATGGAGATGGTCCTCCCGTTGCAGTATAAAAAGCTGTGTTCCAAGTTGCTGAACCCGGTGTGCCTGCTGGTACTGGCGTTGCTGCAGTCATTGGTAAAGCAGCGTCTGTAATAGCCTGCTGAGCATATTGCTTTGCCATAGCGTAATTACCTCTATAAAGATACATTCTTGCACGAATAGCACTTACAGCCGCTTTACTCATAAATAATGGCTTTGGTCTTCTAACTGTTGGCGGATTACCTACAGGTATTTCTATATTTTGATAAGCAAAATTAAGATCTGCTTCCATTGCTGCCCAAACTTGACTATTTGAAACCCTTGGCAGAACTTCAGTAATAGACATGGGTTTTAAAGGAAGCATAACTCCTAATGCATTGTCATTTTTTGTATCTGTACTGAAGTAAGTCATTAGATTCAAATATGCCAATGCTCTAATAGCTCTAGCCTCAGCAACTGTACTTCTGAAAATACTAGTTTCATCAGTTGTAGCCGGTGTAATATTTTCCGAAGCAGCAACTAGGGTGTTAACTCTATTAATAGTAGTATAGTTTTCTCCCCAAATAGCAGAAGCATATCCATTATTAGGCGTTATAACCCATCTGAAATTTGCCAAATCTTGACCAGTATTACTTGGACCAATCCTCAGTTCATCTGTAAATAGAGAAGTATATTTAATAGCTGAACTATGATCCATAGAATTATATACAGCACCATTAAGATAATTCTCTAAATTATTAACAGTTGTCAGAGTCAAATCAGGATTAATTTCTCCATCTTGAACTATATCAATAGCATCATTACATGAGACAATGGCAACAGTTGTTGCAATTATCATTGCTATATTTTTTATTTTTTTCATTTTCAATAATTTAATTTATTTTGTTAAAAATCAACAGTAACACCAAACGTAGCTGTCTTCATATTTGGATAAACAGATATTGATCTGGCAAATAAAGGTTCAGGATCATAACCTTTCCATTTTGTAAATGTAAGTAAGTTTTCTCCTTGAATAAAGACTTTTAATCCTTTAATATTACTTCCTAACATTTCTTTAGGCACACTATATCCAAAAACGACATTTTTAAGTCTTACAAAAGATGCATCTCTTAAGAATCTAGTTGATGTATCACCAAAAATTTGGTTAGTCATAAACATTGACGGAACATTCGTATTTGTATTTGTTGGAGTCCAAGCATTTAATAAGTCAGCAGTTACATTTTGACCTTTTACCTGAGTAGCATCAGAGATCCAGTCTAGTTGATTATCATACCTCCAAACGTCTGCCTGGTAAGTAAAGTGAACATCAAGTGAGAAATTCTTATATGAAGAATTTAGACCAAATCCACCAACATATTTAGGGAGATAACTTTTACCTGTACCTTTAAGATCATTCACAACATCATATGTTTCAACAGTATTACCATTCACATCAAAAAGTAAATTACCATTTGATTGATTTACTCCAACATAATCTACCATAAACCATTCTCCGATTAAACTTCCCGGGTTATTTCTCAGAATACCTGTAGTAACATTAGATTCCAAAACTTTCCCTTTGTTATAAGCTCCATTACCATAAATTGATAACTTAAAATCTTGATTGTTAAACAAATGATACTTTAACATTAATTCAACCCCTTCGTTAGATAGTTTACCATTATTACCATTAATTGTATTCCCACCAGTTGCAGGATTATTTCCAACAGCATAAGAATAAAAAATAGAATTATATAACTTTCTTGTGGTTTTCTTATAGTAGTCAACGGTACCTTCTAGCTTTCTATTTAAAAGTCTAAAATCTAGCCCAACATTGGCTTGCCCCACTTCCTCCCATTGAACTACAGGATTAGCTAGTACTGAATTGGCCAAAGCACCATTAATTTGATTATATCCTTGCCCAACAGCCAAGGTGTTTCGTATAAGATTCGTAGCAGTATAAAGAGGGTTTGTTCCATATGGAGCGGCAATAACGTTTTGATTACCAATAACACCATAAGAACCTCTTAATTTTAACATATCAAATGTTGAACCTTCCATAAAGGTCTCCTTGTCAATATTCCATCTACCTCCAACTGACCAAAAAGTACCCCATTTATTATCATCCGTAAACCGGTAGCTTGCATCCCTTCTTATTGTACCCGCAATACCATACTTACTATCAAAATCATAATCGACAGTTGCAAAATAAGCAAGAGTACCAACAGTAAGTTTTTCTAAACGAATTGTTGGTCTGTAAATACCTGGAGTAGCAGTATCAAATGCAACATACCCAGTTCCGGCACCAAAAACCCAGCTTAAAGGATTTAGTCCTTCTTGTTGTTGAAATGTTTGCTTATAATGTGACTTCAAATAATCAAAATAAACTCCAGCGTCAATTGTATGTTTACCAAATTGTTTTGTATAATTCAAACTCGTAATTGAGTTAAAGTTAAACTCAGACGTGTTTGAAAAAGATTCAATTCCAGGAAACGCTCTTCCACTTGTATTTGCAACAGCTAAAGCTAAATACGACCATGGTGCTCTGGCAAAGTTTCTTGTATAATACTTATAATCAATACCAGATTTATTAGTAACAGATAATTCGTCTGTAATTTTATATGTTGCAGCAAAGTTTGTAACAGCTGAAGTTTCAGTAAGTTCATTAGGTAAATTACCTCTCAACACATCCAATAAGGAGTAAATACTTTCTCCATTATCGAAATTTGTACCAAAACCATCATACATTTCATATGCATTAGCATATTTGTTAGGATCCAGTAATGGTACACCAGTAATTGCAGACAACAAAGGATTTTGAACTGTATTATTATCAATTGCTGTAGAATTTTCCTGATCTAGTTGATGCCTTTTTGAATATGCTAATGAAATATTAGAATTAAATGTAAATCTATTATTTAGTGAGCGCGCATTCATATTATTCCTTAGCGTGAAACGCTTAAAATCAGTAGTCGGAACTGTTCCAGTCTGGTCAAAATAACCAATTGATGTAAAATTATTAACACGTTCCCCACCGAAAGCCATTGAAATATCATGAGACTGTGTTTGACCCGTTCTGAACAATTCTTTTCTCCAATCCGTATTTACAGTAGTCGCATCAATTTCAGCATCCGTCATTCCCACGCCAACACCATCGCCATAAGCTCTTTGTAGTCTTAATAATTGTTTTGAATCAGCCATATCATACTTCGTATTTGGCAGAAAACTTAATCCAACCGTTCCATTGTAAGTTACATTAAAACGAGAGCCGTATTTACCTTGCTTAGTTCTAATAACAATAACACCATTAGATCCTCTATTACCATAGATAGCAGTAGCCTGTGCATCTTTAAGAATAGAAACCGTTTCTATATCATTGGGATTTAAGTTTCTGAATTGAACTGTATTAGATATCATACCATCAATGACATACAATGGATCTGAACTAGCATTTAAAGAACTAACCCCTCTAATAATAACATCAATTTTTGAAGATCCCGGTGAACCAGAAGTAGAACTGATACTTAAACCAGGCGCTTCCCCTTGTAAAGAATTCAAGAAAGAAACATTAGGTCTGTTTTCAAGCTTTTCAGCAGATACAGTTACAGACGCAGTTACATCTTTAGGTTTAGTTTGGGTTTTATTATACCCTAAAACAACAACTTCTTCAATAGTTTTCTCATTTTTCAAAGAGTCATTGTCTTGAGCAAAAACCACCTGTCCTGTGAAAAACAACACACCAGCCGTTAGCACACGTAATTTAACATTCATATTAACAAATTTTAATATTTTTAATGAGCAAATATGTTAATTATTTTTAACATACACAAATTTTATTCAGTTTTTAACAATAAATACATAATTCTTATTCACAACAATTGATAATTATTATATAAATGTAGATTTTAAAAAAATACATTTCACAAATGCTGGATATTATTGTATTAATAATGACTTATTAGAATATCTTTATTTGTAGCACTGCAATACATCTTAATATCAATAAAACCCGCAAAAGGAATTAGTGTACGGATGTTACTGTCTTACGAAAATAGAGATCTAAAATAATTTAGAATAATAAATATTAACTTAAGATTGCCTTGATTAGAGACTATACAAAGGAGAACTGTTAGAAAATTTATTGATTTTTTTCTTATACATAAAAAAAAGGGTTCAGAATTGAAACCCTTTTATACTTATTAAATTTATGATTTTATAAACTTAAAACTTTCCTGTTTATTTTTCTTATCCGTATAAATCAGAATATATGTTCCTTTTGGCAATTCCATTACTGAAATTTTACCATTTTCCACCTTCCTTTTATTGACAAATTTTCCCGACATATCTAGAATAACAACAGTCGCATCTTGTCCATTGTTATTTTTAAAATTTATCCAATCTTTAGTAGGATTAGGAAATATCTCAATATCACTTTCTTTAATTGTATTATTATTAGTTCCCAAAGTAGAAACATTAGCTCCACTCACGATCAATGAAAAAGGCTGGCTTCCTCCTGTAAGATTCCCTTTATGTGTAACTGTTATTGTATAATTACCACTTGGTAAGGGAATATCAACTCTTTCATAATTATCAACATCGTTAGTAGAGTTATTGCTAGGAGCGGTAAACAACCCCGTTAAACCATGAAGTTTCCAAGGATAATAAATTGTACCTGTAGTTGAAACAACCTTTACATCTAAATCATTCACAAGATATTTTGTAGCTGGATCAACTGTCCCTGAATTTTGACCTGGATATTGTGGATCAGTCCAGGAAATTGAAACTTTCAATGGCACAAAACCACCCGCAGAAATAGATTTTGTAAAAGAAGTCCCATTAGCTAATACATTTTCTTCAATAATTGTTCGGGAAGAAGTTAGATTCTTGTCACGAATTACTTTCGCAGCACTTTCCGCATTAATCAATCCCCATCCAAATTCATAATCTGGACCATCGTATGAACCGGCCTCATCTGCAGTATGCATAATCAAACCTTTAACTGTAGCCGCTTTCATGTAAGCAGAGTAAAGTTGATTATAGTATTGTTGCAAAAGCAAAACAACTCCAGTAACACCAGGTGCAGCCATAGAAGTTCCAGACATAAAACCTGCACTTGTATCACTTGTTGAAGTTGTTGATCTTACATTAACACCCTTCATTGATATTTCAGGCTTTATTCTGCCATCATCAGTGGGTCCATAACTACTAAAACTTGACATTAATACACTTCCTGGACCACTGTATGTATTTACTTGTTCAACCGCAGCAACTGTTAAAACATTTTTTGCTGTTGCTTTTCCTCCTATCATATCATAACCAGTTTTATTTGTGAGTTGTGTGATATAGGGAACACTTGTATCATTTCTGCTATTTCCTGCAGCAAAAACTGGAAGATAGTAAGGGTTTAGATAACACAAAGCATCTGTCTGTCTAGAATCACTGCTATATGCTCCAAGTATCCATAATTGACTATTCGACATCAGATCAGGTCCATATGAATGATTAGATGTGAGTAAACCTTCAGAAGCCTCACTTTGCATTTCAATAAGATCACTATTCCAATCGTACGATTTGATTGATGAGTTAAACGCAACACCTCTCAATAAAGCTGTAAGACCTTGAGCTGCTATCGTTCCTCCTACATGGGTACCATGGTTAGAAACAGAAGCCCCATCCATTAATGCGATTTTTGATGTACCACCAACTGAAAATTCTTGATGGGTACTTCTAATACTGCCACCATCCCAAACGCCTGCAATCATACCTTGCCCTTGAATATTTAGAGATAGACCTCCACCATTATATAATGTATTTGCCCTAGCTGTAGTAGCAGATCCTGCGTTATATGTTTTTATATAAAGTGGAGAGCCATCAGGTAAAATATCGAATAATTCTTTCATTCCGTACTCACCAAATTTGACAACCTGCTGCACATTTGGATTTAGATTTAAATAATTGTTAATTTTTAATTTACGATTATTTTCATCAGTCTTTAGTTCTTTTAAAAGCTCGATATTTGCAGCTTTATCTGAGTATTTTGACAACTCCTTCCTTTCACTATCACTTTGTGCATAAATAAAATTGGATAGTACAATGAGTAACAAATATTTCTTTTTCATTTTCCTCTTAATTAACTATTTAAAATATATTATCAACAAAAATCCTAAAAATTATTTAATTACACAATAAAATCTGCTGAAATTAACACCAATTATGATAATAGATAA
>WPCJ01185717.1_pt1 | contig 37988 bp, 43 predicted proteins | sample 5399831 | NCBI WGS metagenome assembly WPCJ01 (sample SAMN12869470, study PRJNA574797) | sludge metagenome | isolation source: wastewater treatment of pH10 | place: China:Beijing | collected 2019-05-20 | reverse complement strand
GACGCCGACCCGGAGGGCGCGAAAGCCCTCATCGCCGAAGCCCACACGTCGACGAAGGCGGCGATCACTGAGCTGCGCCAGCTCGCGCGCGGGATCAACCCGTCGGTGCTCGACGACCGCGGGCTCGACGCCGCGCTGTCCGCCCTCGCCGGGCGCTCGCACGTGCCGGTCACGCTTGACGTGCGGCTCGAGGGTCGCTGCAGCCGTGAAGCTGAGACGGCCGTCTACTTCGTCATCGCCGAGTCGCTCACGAACGCCGCGAAGCACTCTCGGGCCCGTGAAGCACGCGTCACGGTTCGCCTGCGCGATTCCGGAACGCTCTGGGCGCGTGTCGAAGACAACGGTGTCGGCGGAGCCCGCATTGTTCCGGGCGGCGGTCTCGACGGCATCACCAACCGGGTGCTTGCCGCGGGCGGGACGTTCCGGCTCGACAGTCCGCTTGGCGGCCCGACGTCGCTGGAGGTGAGCGTCCCGTGCGCATCCTGATCTGTGAGGACTCGGTCCTGCTCCGCGAGGGGCTCGTGCGGCTGCTCGAGCACTCCGGCCACGAGGTTGTCGGCGCCTTCGCCGACACTGTCGGGGTCGCCGAAGCTGTCGAGCAGGATCGCCCAGACCTCTGCATCCTCGACGTCCGCATGCCGCCTACCTTCACGGACGAGGGCATCAGGCTCGCCCTCGAGCTGCGCGCGCGGCACCCGCAGCTGCCCGTGCTCGTGCTCTCGCAGTACGTCGAGGAGCGCTACGCGAGCGAGCTCATCTCGGGTCAGGGAGGCGCCTTCGGGTACCTGCTGAAGGATCGCGTCGCGGACGTCGCCGAGTTCGTCGATGCCGTCGACCGGATCGCGAGCGGCGCCACGGTGCTCGACCCGGAGGTCGTCGCGCAGCTGCTCACTCGGCGCGGCAAGGACACGAAGATGGAGCGGCTCACTGCCCGAGAGCGCACGGTGCTTGCGGTGCTCGCCGAGGGCAGATCGAACCAGGCGATCGCCGCGCAGCTCTTCGTCTCGGAGGCGAGCGTCGAGAAACACATCACGGCGATCTTCCAGAAGCTGGAGCTCGACCAAGACGAGTCGGGCAACCGTCGGGTACTCGCGGCCATCGCGCACCTGCAAAGCACCGGCGGCCCCGGCGCCACCACACACACTCAACAGACAGGATTCACCTCATGAGCATGTATTCGGCACCCACAGGTCCCCCGTCACCACGGCGCGGGATCGGCGTCGTCGGGATCGTCACTGCCGTCGTCGGCGGCGTGGTCCTGCTCGGGCTCGGCGCGTCCGCCGCGGTCGGCATTGCGCTATCCTCGCAGCGTTCAGACCTCTCGCAGTCCGAGGCGGGCGCGATGGTCGACGCGGACGGGGCGACCGGTCTCGACCTGAACATTGGCGTCGCGGAGCTCACCGTCCAGTTCGGCACGGTACAGGGCGCGACGCTAGAGGCCCGCGGTGGCTCGGCTGAGAAGTGGGAACTCGGCCGTGACGGCGACAGCATCACCGTGCGGGCGCCGCGCGCCGAGCGCTCCGGCTTCTGCTTCCTGGGGGTGTGCCCGAGCACGCGAGGGCAGCACGTCCAGGCGACCCTCACGCTCCCGAACGAACTCGCCAATCGGACGATCGACGCCGACATTCGCGTTGGCGTCGGCGAGGTGAAGGCCGAGGGGAAGTTCGGAGAACTGAACCTCAAGGTTGACGCCGGTGAGGCGACGGTTTCGGGCTCGGCGACGAGCCTCACCGCGAACGTCGGGGTCGGGACGGTGCAGGGCGAACTCGCCGACGTGCAGACGGTCGACGCCGACGTGTCACTCGGCGACCTCGAGCTGCGCCTCACGGGCGCCCAGCCCGTCGACGTCGGCCTGAACGTGAGCGCGGGGTCGATCTCGCTCGAGGTCCCGGATGGCGTGTACGACGTGACGCAGCGAGGCGGCATCGGAACGATCGAGAACCGGTTGACGACGTCGCCGGGCGCGCCCAACAGGATCTCCGCGCAAGTGGAACTCGGCGATATTTTGCTCCGCGCGACAAGATAACGGCCCTCGGACAGGAGTAAACTCGGCCCGTGAGCTCGAAGACGCGACAGATTACTCAGTCCAGTAAGCTCGCCGGCGTACGCTACGACGTGCGCGGGCCCATCCTCCAGGAGGCGGAGCGGCTCGAACGCGACGGCGAGCGGATCCTCAAACTCAACATCGGAAATCCGGCGCCGTTCGGGTTCGAGGCCCCGCCGGAAATCGTTGAGGCGCTTCGGGCCGCGCTCCCGCACGCGCAGGGGTATACCGACTCCCGGGGGGTCCTTCCCGCCCGCGAGGCCGTCGCGAACCACTATGCAGACGTCGGCGTCGCGGACGTGAGCCCCGACGACGTGTATCTCGGTAACGGCGTGAGCGAGCTGATCTCGCTCGTGCTGCAGGCGCTCGTGAGCCGGGGCGACGAGATCCTGGTCCCCGCCCCCGATTACCCGCTCTGGACGGCGCAGGTGACGCTGCAGGGCGGCCGGGCGGTGCACTACCCGTGTGACGAGTCGAACGGTTGGATGCCGAACCTCGCCGAGATCGAAGCGCTCATCACGCCGAAGACGACGGCCATCGTGCTCATCAACCCGAACAACCCGACGGGAGCGGTCTACTCGCCCGAGCTCGTCCGCGGGTTCGCCGCCCTCGCCGAGCGGCACGGCCTCGTGCTCATGGCCGACGAGATCTACGACAGGATCCTCTACGACGGCGCCACCCATGAGCACGCGGCGCTCCACGTCACGGAGACGCTTTGCCTCACGTTCAGCGGGCTCTCGAAGGCGCAGCGCGTCGCCGGATACCGCGCCGGCTGGGTGATCGCGTCGGGCGACCGGGAGCGCGCCGCAGACTTTCTGGAGGGGCTTACCCTGCTCGCAAACATGCGGATGTGTTCGAACGCCCCCGCGCAGTATGCGATCCCCGTCGCCCTCGAGATCGAGTCGTCAATTGACGCGCTGTGCGCGCCCGGCGGGCGGCTGCTCGAACAGCGCAACCTCGCGCACCGCTTGCTCACCGAGATCCCCGGAGTGACGTGCGAGCTGCCCGGCGGCGCCATGTACCTGTTTCCCCGACTCGATCCCGAGCGCTACCCGATCGAGGACGACCAGGCGTTTGTGATTAACCTGCTCCGCGCGACGCGCGTGCTCGTCACGAACGGGCGCGGATTCAACCTGCCGACGCCGGACCACCTGCGGTTCGTGACGCTGCCGGAGGTGGCGGTGCTTGAGGAAGCGATCGGGCGGATCGCCGAGTACCTCGGCACGGTGCGAGTGCCGTGAGCATCAAGGTGCTCGCCGTCGGCAAGAAGCACGAGGCCTGGGTGAAGGACGGCATCGACAGGTACGAGAAGCGGCTGCGCAAGCCCTTCGACGTGTCCTGGCAGCTGCTCCCGCACTCGGCGCGGGAGGGCGACGCGGCTCGGGCCGAGGAGTCCGAGCGGATCCTGCAGCGAGTCGACCGCGATGCCTTTCTCGTGCTGCTCGACGAGCGCGGCGAGAACGTCGACTCCCCGGCGCTCGCCGCACGGCTGCATGCCGCGCTCGGGCAGGGCACGCAGGTCGTCGTGGTGATTGGCGGCGCCTACGGCGTCGACGAGAGCGTGCGGGCGCGGGCACAGTTCGTGTGGAGCCTGTCGAAGCTCGTGTTCCCGCATCAGCTCGTCCGGCTCGTCCTCGCCGAGCAGCTCTACCGGGCACAGGAAATCGCCGGCGGTCGTCCGTACCACCACGTCTAGCGGGGGCGGCCGGCACGGCTCCCCGAGTGTCTGAGGCTCCCTGTAGCCTCACCGCATGTCCCCGTTCCGCCTCAGCACCAGAACGATGCCCGCGCGCGTTCTCGCGCCTCCGGCTGGGGCTCGAGCGAGCCCGCGCGGGAGCGGCGAGGACACTCGCGCGGGTGTTGGGCCCCTGCCAGAACTCTCCGGGGGCGCCGGAAGTTCGGAGGGCTTCGGCCGCTCTGGGCGCTCCGGGCGCTCTGACGGGGAGCCCCGGGCCGTGCCCGTGCCCTGGAGCGTCGTGCGGCGTCGGCTTGGCGTGATTGAGATCGAGCACCGCGGCACGGAGGTCGCGCACTCGGTACGGTTCGCGCTGTCCGGGGCGGGCATGCTCGGGTTGTCGTTGCCAACGACCGTGCACCCGGGCGCCCGGATTCGGGTCGCGGTCCGCGGTGCGCGTGCCGACGAGGCGGCCGCTGCGCACGACGCGATGCTCGTGCTGCGCTGGTTTCAGCCTGATGGAACCGAACTGCTGTGGCCGATCGCGGTCGAGTAGCGGCTCGCGTTCGCGAGCGGCAGAGCCCCGTGAGGCGGTGCCCGCCGGTCGGCCTGGGAACGGGCCGCGGCGGGTGAAACCGGGCGTCTCGTCGCATCTAGATACGGGCATAAAAGGTGCCTCATTGGTGTTTCACTACACAGAGGACTGGCTCCGGTTCCGACACGCCGAGGGGGTGCGGTGGATGAAAAATCTTTTTGCCTCCCCAGCCTGTGGATAACCCCCTGGCGAGGGCGGAATCGAGCCAAAAGTTGTCCCCAGATCGACCAAAAATTCGGTGGAAAGACCGTGGAAAACTACATCGGTGTAACTACATCATCTTGTGGTCGGCCTCGGTGTGGTTCACTAGATGTTGTGGCTCATACGAGCTGAGACTTTTGAGGGAAGGGCATAAAAATGGCAGTAACGGTCTACACCAAGCCGTCGTGCGTGCAGTGCACGGCAACCTACCGAGCTCTCGACAGCAAGGGCATCGAATACGAAGTTCACGACCTCTCCGAGGACGAGGCAGCGCTGCAGGCCGTCAAGGAACTCGGCTACCTGCAGGCGCCGGTTGTCGTGACCGACGACGAGCACTGGTCGGGCTTCCGCCCCGACAAGATCGCGGAGCTTGCTGGTCGACTTCTCTAGCGAGAGGGTGTGAGGTTGCCGTGACTGACCTGGTGTACTTCTCCAGCGTTTCGGGGAACACACACCGCTTCATCGAGAAGCTCGGTATCCCAGCGAAACGCATCCCGTTGTACGCGCGAGAAGAGCACCTACAGGTCACCGAACCGTACGTGCTGCTTGTACCAACGTATGGCGGTGGGCCCGCGCTCCGCGCGGTCCCGAAGCAAGTGATTAAGTTTCTCAACGACGAGCAGAACAGATCACTCATTCGGGGCGTGATGGCGGCGGGCAACACCAACTTTGGAGAGGCCTACGGCATTGCGGGCGACATTATCGCCCGCAAATGCCAGGTCCCTTTCCTGTATCGATTTGAACTCTTTGGAACACCGGACGATGTGACAGCCGTCCAAGAAGGATTGGAAAAGTTTTGGAAACAGCAGTGATGGAGCCGGGGCTTGAATCGTCGAAGATCAGCGAGATGGATTACCACTCGCTGAACGCGATGCTCAATCTGTACGACGCAGACGGCAAGATCCAGTTCGACAAGGATCGCGAGGCCGCGCGGCAGTACTTCCTGCAGCATGTCAATCAGAACATGGTGTTCTTCCACAACTTTGAGGAGCGCCTGCGCTACCTCATCGACAACGACTACTACGAGAAGGAACTTCTCGACCAGTACTCGACGAAGTTCATTGAGCAGCTCACCGACGAGGCATACGCGCTGAAGTTCCGTTTCCCCGCGTTCCTCGGGGCCTTCAAGTTCTTCACGTCGTACGCGCTGAAGACGTTCGACGGCAAGCGCTACCTCGAGCGCTTCGAGGACCGCGTCGTGATGGTCTCGCTCGGGCTCGCCCAGGGCGACCAGGAGCTCGCGCGCGGCTTCATGCGCGAGATGATCTCGGGCCGCTTCCAGCCGGCGACCCCGACCTTCCTGAACATGGGCAAGGCGCAGCGCGGCGAGCTCGTCTCCTGCTTCCTGCTTCGTGTTGAGGACAACATGGAGTCGATCTCGCGTGGCATCAACTCGTCGCTGCAGCTCTCGAAGCGCGGCGGCGGCGTGGCGCTCTCGCTCTCGAACATCCGCGAGGCCGGCGCTCCGATCAAGAAGATCGAGAACCAGTCGTCGGGCATCATCCCCGTGATGAAGCTCCTCGAAGACAGCTTCAGCTACGCGAACCAGCTCGGCGCGCGTCAGGGTGCCGGTGCGGTCTACCTGTCGGCCCACCACCCCGACATCATGAAGTTCCTCGATACGAAGCGCGAGAACGCGGACGAGAAGATCCGCATCAAGACGCTCTCGCTCGGCGTCGTCGTGCCCGACATCACCTTCGAACTCGCGAAGAAGAACGAGGACATGTACCTCTTCTCGCCGTACGACGTCGAGAAGGTCTACGGGGTGCCCTTCGGTGACCTCTCGGTGACCGAGCACTACTACGACATGGTCAACGATTCGCGCATCACGAAGACGAAGATCAGTGCACGCCACTTCTTCCAGACCGTCGCCGAGCTGCAGTTCGAGTCGGGCTACCCGTACATCGTGTTCGAAGACACGGTGAACAAGGCGAACCCGATCAAGGGCCGCATCAACATGTCGAACCTCTGCTCCGAGATCCTCCAGGTCAACACCCCGACCACCTACAACGAGGACCTCAGCTACCGCGACATCGGCAAGGACATTTCCTGCAACCTTGGCTCGATGAACATCGCTATGGCGATGGACGGCGGCAACTTCGGCGAGACCGTCGACCTCGCGATCCGTTCGCTCACCGCAGTGAGTGACATGAGCTCGATCAGCTCGGTGCGCTCGATCGAGGACGGCAACGCGCAGTCGCACGCCATCGGCCTCGGCCAGATGAACCTGCACGGCTACCTCGCTCGCGAGCACATCCACTACGGTTCCGAAGAGGGCATCGACTTCACGAACATCTACTTCTACACGGTGCTGTTCCACGCGCTCACCGCGTCGAACAAGATCGCGATCGAGCGGAAGCAGGTCTTCGGCGGCTTCGAGGATTCGAAGTACGCGTCGGGCGAGTTCTTCGACAAGTACACCGACGAGGTGTGGGAGCCGGCAACCGAGCGCGTCCGCGAGCTGTTCGCCGACGCGAGCGTTGAGATCCCGACTCAGGAGGACTGGGCCGCGTTGAAGGCGTCCGTCATGGAGCACGGCATCTACAACCAGAACCTGCAGGCCGTGCCCCCGACCGGCTCGATCTCCTACATCAACAACTCGACGAGCTCGATCCACCCGATCGCCTCGAAGGTTGAGATCCGCAAGGAAGGCAAGCTCGGCCGCGTCTACTACCCGGCGCCGTTCATGACGAACGACAACCTCGAGTACTACGAAGACGCGTACGAGATCGGCCCCGAGAAGATCATCGACACCTACGCCGCGGCGACGCAGCACGTCGACCAGGGGCTCTCGCTGACGCTGTTCTTCAAGGACACGGCGACGACTCGCGACATCAACAAGGCGCAGATCTACGCATGGCGCAAGGGCATCAAGACGATCTACTACATCCGTCTTCGCCAGCTCGCGCTCGAGGGCACCGACATGACCGAGTGCGTCAGCTGCATGCTGTAACTCCTCGCGAGTAACAACGGGGCGTCCTTCTTCTGAAGGGCGCCCCGTTTTGCGATCCTGCGCTCAGTGCGATTCCGCGTGCTAGGTGTCGCGGTGGGGCTGCTCTGCCCCTCTCCGCGGTGCCTCGCGGTCAAAATGCGCAGCCACGCGTGCAAAATGCGCACGCTTGGGGGAACTCCCGCGAATCGTGCCCAGTCTTCCGGTGAAATGGACTGTCGGCCCGCGCGCGAAGACGCGGCGCAACCGGATGGATATGGGGGATCCACAATGAATGGTCCAAGCAAAGTGCTCGCCGCATGCGTGCTCGTTGGTCTGCTTTCGGGCGGCGTTGGCGCCGTCGCGGCAACGGCGATTGCGGGCGGAGGAGCGGTACGCGAAGGAGCCCCGATGCAGGGTTGCCTTGACGTTTCTGAGGGGACGTTGACGCTCGCTGACGCTGGGAGCGCCTGCGACAGCGACCTGGTACCGGTCGCCTGGCAGAGCGACCAGCCCGTGAAGGGCGCCCCGGGATCGGATGGTGCCGATGGGGCCGACGGCGCCGCCGGGAAGACTGGTGCTGACGGTGCTGACGGTGCTGCCGGTGCCGCCGGGCGCGACGGCGCAGCTGGTCAGGCCGGTGTGTCTGGGCGCGATGGCGCGGCTGGAAAGGCTGGATCAGCTGGCGCGACGGGTGGTGCCGGCGCTACTGGAGCGTCGGGTTCGCGTGGGGCGACCGGGGCCGCCGGGCGCGAGGGTGCAACTGGTGCAACTGGTGCAACTGGCGCGAACGGCGCTGACGGCAAGGACGGCGCAGCGGGTCGCGACGGCGTCGACGGTGTCGATGGAAAGGACGGCGTCGACGGAAAGGACGGTGCCGCCGGAGAGGCCGGCGCTGAAGGGCGCCAGGGCGACAAAGGCGATAAGGGCGATCCGGGTGAACAGGGCGAGCGCGGTGAACAAGGCCAGACCGGTGCCACTGGGGCGGCCGGCCAGGACGGCGTCCCTGCCTGGGAGTTCGTCTCGGACTGGAGCTCCGCAGCGACCTACACGGCGGGCCCCCCGACCTCGATCGTCACGTTTGGAGGTGCAACCTATGTAGCCGCACGCTCGTCAGTTGGGGCTCCGCCAGCGGAGTCGCCTTCCGACTGGATCCTGATCGCCGCCGCCGGATTGAAGGGCGAGCGCGGCGAGAAGGGTGAGACCGGTGCTGCGGGCACAGCGGGCAAAGATGGCGCTGACGGCGCTGATGGCGCCGCCGGTGCCCAGGGGGCCCAGGGGGTGCAAGGCGCACAGGGCCTGCGCGGGCTGGCCGGCGTCGCTCCCTGGGTCTTTGCCGGGGCGTACGATTCCGAGGCCGAGTACTCTGGCGTCGCCCCCGCGAGCGTCGTCGAGTACGAAGGGGCGACGTACGTCGCCACGCGCGAAGAAACCTTCTCTGGCGTGCTCCCGACCGACACGGCAACGTGGGCGCTGCTCGCGGCCAAGGGTGCCCCCGGCGCGACCGGCGAGCGAGGCGTACCCGGACCTCAGGGACTGCAGGGCGTTGCGGGAAACAGTGACCTACAAAAGCTCTTCGGCACGAATACGCAACGGGCAGCCTCGGGACGTGCCACCGAGTGCATGGTCGGCTCGGTCCTACTAACCGCTGGCGCGGTGGCGGACGGCCTGCCAGCCAACGGACAGCTTCTCTCCATCCAGGGGTACCAGGCGCTGTTTTCGTTGTTCGGGACCACTTACGGCGGCAACGGTAGTACCACCTTCGGCTTGCCCGACATGAGAGGGCTCGCGCCAAACAATATGACGTACTCCATCTGCGTGCATGGCATCTACCCGCAGCGCGACTAGGACACATGATGTTGCGGTGCACGGGCGAGTGAACCACAACATATAGTCGAGAATCTCTCGGAGTGCCGCGGGCGATGGCGGGGCGAAACGGGTAGGATTTGAAGGTGCCTCGGTGGCATTCGCACGTGCTGTGCGAAGCCCCTGAGTTTGCCACCAAACTTCGTGTTTCGCCCTGGCCGGGCGTGCGGTGCGAGTAAGTGAGAGAGCAGAGGGAATCGATGAACTTCAAGCTGGGCCATGCAGTTCAGGCAATCAACTGGAACCGCATTGAGGACGAGAAGGACCTTGAGGTCTGGAACCGTCTGGTGAATAACTTCTGGCTCCCCGAAAAGGTGCCGCTCTCGAACGACGTGCAGTCGTGGGCGACGCTGACGCCCGACGAGCAGCTGCTCACCATGCGGGTCTTCACCGGGCTGACCCTGCTCGACACGATCCAGGGCACCGTCGGAGCTGTTTCGCTGATCCCTGACGCGATCACTCCGCACGAGGAAGCCGTTTACACGAACATCGCGTTCATGGAGTCGGTGCACGCGAAGAGCTACTCCTCGATCTTCTCGACGCTCGCGTCGACGCAGGAGATCGACGACGCGTTCCGCTGGTCGACGGAGAACACGGCGCTGCAGAAGAAGGCGCAGATCATCGTCGATTACTACGAGGGTGACGACCCGCTGAAGCGCAAGGTCGCTTCGACGCTGCTCGAGTCGTTCCTGTTCTACTCGGGCTTCTATCTGCCGATCTACTGGTCGTCGAAGGCGAAGCTCACGAACACGGCTGACCTCATCCGCCTCATCATCCGCGACGAGGCCGTCCACGGGTACTACATCGGCTACAAGTACCAGCTTGCGGTCGCGAAGGAGACCCCCGAGCGTCAGGAAGAGCTTAAGGAGTACACCCTCGCGCTCCTCTACGATCTCTACGAGAACGAGATCCTCTACACGCAGGACCTCTACGATCCCGTAGGCCTCACTGAGGACGTCAAGAAGTTCCTTCACTACAACGCCAACAAGGCGCTGATGAACCTCGGCTACGACCCGATGTTCCCGAAGGAAATGACCGACGTGAACCCGGCGATCCTCTCGGCGCTCTCACCGAACGCTGACGAGAATCACGACTTCTTCAGTGGTTCGGGTTCGTCGTACGTCATCGGCAAGGCTGAGGCCACCGAGGACGAGGACTGGGACTTCTAGAAGTTCAGTTCTGAAGGGTCTTACAAAAGGCCTGGTCGCGCCCCGGATCTGCGAGTTTTCGCAGATCCGGGGCGTTTTTCGTGCCTCCAGTCAAAAGACAAAGGAGGACAGAAATGAACAGCAATATCCATTCAGAGGGGCACGTAGGGGGCACGCGCCTACCTTCCAAGTGGGAGAGGAGGTGCTCGCGGACCTGGTTTTCGGGTTCACGTGCCCTCCAGGTCGTGCCCCAACGTGCCCCACATTGCGACTGCGTACCCGTGGGAGCCGCGGAACTACGCGGAACTTGTGTCTCGGGTGTGAAGAGGGGCACGAAGGGGCATGACCGCCCGCAGGAGTCCAATTCAGTCCACGGGAGGCCATAATGAGCACCACCGCACAAGCGAATGCAACGCTCAAACGGGAAGCATGGGGAAGGTTGAGGAAACTCCCTTCCGGCCGGTGGCAGGTCCGTTATCCAGGACCGGACGGAAAGACCTACACCGCCAGAACTGACGACGACAAGCCGCTCACATTCGTGACCAAGACTGACGCCCGGACGTGGCTCGCGAGCCTCCAGACGCGGATGGCGCGGGGTCTTTGGGAGCCGCCAGAAGTCACCGCAGCGAGACTTCGCGCGGAGGTCGCCGCAGAGACCGCGAGGTCGATGGGTTTCGAAGAGTATTCGCAGCGTTGGCTGAAGATGATCAGAGACGAGCCGAACCGCCAGGGTAAACAGCGAGCAGTTGGCACGATCCGGTCCTACAAGGGCAAGGTCATCGGATACCTCATCCCTGAGTTTGGCGACACGCCACTCCGCGAGATCAACGTTGAGCGAATCAAGAAAATGACCGATCGGCTCGATCGGATTCCTGCACCGTTGAACCCCAAGTCGAAGTTCAACGGCATCACTCGGCCCGTACTCGTGGTCCTCATGATGATCCTGAGGCAGGCTGCGCGCGAAGGCCTCATTTCTTCGGTGCCGGACATCTCGGTTCCTAAGCAAAAGTCCGTGCGCCACGATGCTGATCATGATTCTGGAGACGATGTCGCAACACCGGTGCAGGTAGAGGCGCTGTACGCAGCAGTGCCCGACAAGTGGGCGATTGCCATCTTGCTGGCTGCGTGGTGTCAGTTGCGACGGGGCGAGTGTCTTGGCCTTCAACGCCGCGACATCGAGTGGCGCGATGACGGTGGAGCGACGCTGCATGTACGGCGGCAGCTCAATGCGAACACCGGTGGGTACACAACGCTCAAGACCGAGGCGGGGCAGAGATCCCTTAGCATCCCAAGATTGATGCTCGTGCGGCTGCGGCAGCACTTGGACACATATGTAGCGTCGGAACCTAACGCTCCAGTGCTGCCGACAGATGCGAAAGGCTCGGTCCCCCTGTCCAATACCAGGTGGGGATACCTGTGGATGGACGCGCGAGACGATGTTCAGGGATTGCCGCACCGCTTTAGGTTTCATGATCTGCGACACACGGGGCTCACGATCTTCGCGCAGGAGGGAGCGACGCTCGCCGAGCTGATGAGGCGAGGTGGCCACGCGGATATTCACATCGTGTTGCGGTATCAGCACGCGACGATGAGTCGCGATCGAGAGCTTGCCGATCGAATGAGTGATCGTGTGGCGGCGAGCATTGCGCAAGCTGAGGGCGATCCGGCGGATTGAGATGCGTCGGGTATGGACACCGAGGGACACCTGTGAAGTGAAACCAACTAGCCGACCGGGAGGTATCACCATGACTGTCCGAACTCGACCCGAGAGTCCTGAGCAAGGACTCATCTCGCTGACGAAAGCCGCCGAGATGTTTGGAGTCTCGACAAAGACGATTCGACGTCGCATCGCAGATGGAACCGTGCGTGGATATCGAATCGGCAGACTCATTCGCGTCGACGTTGAGGAGATACGTGACGCTCTTGTCGTCGAGATGCCCAACATGAAATGAACGTCACAGCACTCGGCTGTGCTGCGACGCAACACGGGGCGCCCCCTGACGGATCGACATCCGTTCGGGGGCGCTTTGGTTTTGGTCTTCTAGATCTATTACGTCGTGGCCGTTGGTGACGACACGAGCCATTCCCTGCTGCAGTAACAAGTTCGCACCCGCGCTCGCCGCGCTGGTTACCGGGCCGGGTACAGCGCCTACCCGGCGACCCAGCTCCGCGGCCTCTTGCGCGATTCGCAGCGTGCCTGAACGAGCGCCAGCTTCAACCACTACGGTCGTGCCCGATAGCGCCCCGAGAATCCGAGCCCTGTCGAGGAAACGTTGGCGAGTGGGCGCGGTGCCAGGCGGTACCTCGGAAATTGTGAGACCTCGATTGCCGACGCGTTCAAGCAAATCGGCGTGCCCCATTGGGTAGGGGCGATCAATACCGGATGCCAGCACAGCAATGGTGTCACCTCCGCGTCGAAGTGCCGCCTGGTGAACCGAGCCGTCGATTCCGTAGGCGGCTCCGGCGACGAGCGTCTTGCCGCTCGTCGTTAAGTCGTCACAGAGTTCCTCCGTGACGTGAGCGCCGTAAGAAGTTGCAGCTCGCGATCCCGTGATCGTGACCCGCTGCGAAATTGGGGTCGAGAGCAGTTCGGTGCGGCCCTTTGCCCACAGTGCGTATGGTGTGCGATCGCCGAGATCGTTCAGGGCAGCGGGCCAATCTGGATCGCTCGGAATAACTACCCGAAAGGATCGGGCATCGCTGATCCTTGTTGCAAGATTCTCCGGCGTCGTTGCAGAGCGCATGCGGTCGCGCCACACGGCTGTCGCAACGTCATCCATTCCCGGAGCCGCGCCGTCCATGCCGACCAACTTGATTAGCTCGACCGCTCCGACCTGCTCAAGCAGGCGTCCGGTCGTGGGGTCGTTGGGGGTTCCCACGAGCGAAAGCGCCACACGAGCGGCGCGATCATTCGTGGCGAATTCTGAGAGCGTGGGCATGGCATCCTCCTTGAACGTGGGTCTTTGGTCAAGAGGTGCTCCGCACGGGCACCCCTTTCGGATCCTCTGCGGCAGGCGTACATTGGTAGTGGAGGCACGTCACCAACTAGTAGGCCCCTCGGGGCGGCCCTCACGGGAAATCGATACATGTTGTCTCTTCGACTCAGAAGCACGTGTATCGGAGGCCCAAAATGTTTCGCTCAATCTGGATTCTGAGCATCTACGTTCGCGCATTCATGCGGCGATGTATGCCGACCAATGTGATTCTCAACCTCATTCGCAGGCGGCAGGGACTCAAGTGGGGCGTTCCAGCAATGGCGCTTGCGGTTCCCTATCTACTTATCGCGTTCTGGTGCGTGAACTTCACCGCGGCAGGCGGGCCAGGCTGGGTGAATCTCATCACGCTGGTCGCGCTGTGGAACATGATGAAGTTCATTGCCATCGGCCCGGCCAGCCTCGTTCTGCTCTTTCGCTGCCGTCGCTATGAGGCGAGGGAGCGAAAGCTCAGCGAAGCGCAGTTGCACTCCGACGATCGAGTTGTGGCGCTCAGCCACTGAGCGCTCTCATTCGTGCACCTCACCTGTGCGGTCATCGATATTCGCATAGAAAGCATCCTCGGCTGCTTCACGGGCAGCGACTTGGTCGAGCACGAACTCCACAAAGTCGGCATCACGGTCGTCGATGACCTTCTCAACAACTTCTTGCATGTGCTCATCCCCAGGCCATGGAGTCTGTCTCGTAGGGCGATCTCGGTCTCGACGTGTGCCGCTGGCGGCTACCCAATCGCGGAGACGACCGCGTGCGTCGGCGAAATCGCGATGCCAACCCAGGGGAGCGGAGCCATCTTGGTCAGGGTCATAAGCGCAAAGCCAGTGCAGATGGAGTGCTGACAGCTCCCAAAGAAGCTCAGGATGTCGATGCCAAAGTGGCGGAACCTCCGATGCAGGCAGGCCATACTCCTGTCGCAGCCAGTTGACCCAACGATTGAGTTCTAGCAACTCTTGCTCAAGGTCGTGGGCTGTGAGTAGGTTCCAGTTGATCGGGTGTGGCGGTCCGGCGACTGGTTCTGGTCCAAAGCTGGGCTCCGACGGGTCGTCGAAGGCGCCCTCGGGAACGTTGCGGTCGTTCATCATTGTGCCTCTCCCGATTCTCAGCGGCCGAGCACCGGAGCGTCATTGCTCGGTCGCTGCCTAGGGGAATCGAACGCGCGGTTCGGCTCTCGGCCCACTGCTTCGCGCCCGGCTGGCCGGGTTGCTCGGTCAACTTCGTACCGCGTGCGCGCTGTGTCATGACCGATGCGCTTTGCGACGAATTCTTCGCCTTCAACCTTCTGGCCATCACGCTCGAAGCTGTACTCGTGCGAATAGCCTTCGGCAATGAAGTTGTCGCCTTTACTGAACCTTTCATTCGCGTGTTCCGCTGTTCGCCCAAACACCACGAGGTGATGGTAGGTCGTATCGGTCTGAGTGAAGCTGCCGTCGTCCTCGCGTCGAAAATGCTCCTGCCCGAAACGAAAGTACAAGCGAGAATCCCCGTTCGACGAGGTGGTGAGTTTCGGGTCCGTGGCAACGAAGCCCGAGACTGACTCTTGCGTGTGGATCGACATGATCAATCTCCTGACTTTTTGGGCGACCGGAATGCTTGGTCGCTGTATCAGTCAGGTGCGCGGACGATCCCGCGCTGTCGTGCCATTACCTACTCGTTGCCGGGCCGGTTTTCGAGCAGTGTTTCGATCTCGCTCCGTTCGCGCTTGAGCGACGATGCGTCGGAGCGTTTTGGCCAGGGCAGCAGGTCGACGATGATCGGCGGAGCTGAACGGAGCAGCACGACGCCGGTACCGAACGGCATTGTTCGGATGCGATCGGGCGGCATGATCGGTACCCGTCGTATAGAGCGTTGGCTGGAGCGTGATCCGTAGTCTCCGAGCGTCACAGAATCGGTGAACTCGTCGCGTTCACCGATCAAGGTCGAGAGGTCTTGCAAATCCCGGGAGTTCGATGCGCCACCGAGAATGATCTTCGCGATGCTCGCGTCCCAGATCGCAGCGGCTTGATTCTCACTCCATCTGTCGCGGGCCTGAGCGAGCGATTGCAGCACAGGCATCGTCGTGATGCCAGTTCCTCCGCCCTCAGCCATGAGCGTCGGCAGTGACGGTAGCGGTGCAAGGTTGCCGATTTCATCGAGTGCGAGCAACATGGGTGGGTCAAGTCGTGCCCCGGGTGATCGAGCTGCCATGCGGCGGGCGGTTTCGACGAGATCCTCGACAAATGCTGCAACGAGCGCGGCACTGTTCCCCGCGCCCGCGCCAGTTGCGAGCAGATACAGGGTGCCTTTGTCGCGGATGAATGCTTCCGGGTCGAAGGCTTCGTTTGGACCGGGGCTCACCGCGTCGAGCACACGAGGGTCGGCGAGCGCTGCGAGTGCGAGTGAGACACCCTGCCAGATAGAGTCGCGGGTGCGTGGATCGGTCTCGATCATCGCTTCAAGCCCCTCGGACCAGCCGGTCGCAGCACGAGGTGAAGCGTTCAAGATAGCAACAGCATCAGCGGCCGCTGATGGGTCGAGCGTCCAGCGGAAGAGTTCTGCGGGTGTGCGATCGTCAAGTGCCGCAGCATGCAGCATCGCTTGCAGCGCGACACGAGTCTTGCCCTCCCAAAATCCGCCTCCATCGACGCCCCCGTCGGCAAGTCCGGTTGCCGACGCAAGACCGGTAGCGCGAATCATCGCAGTTAGAGGATCCTCACACCCACGAATTGGAGACCACCGCAGGCCCGCGGGCACGCCCTCTGCGAGATGCTGCGGATCAAAGACCATGACCGGTCCGACTCGCATTCGTGCGCGCAACGTCGCGGTCAGATTGTCGGGCCTAGTTGAAGTCGTCACGACCGCGCCCGGCGCATCGAGGATCGCCGGGATGACAATGTGTAGGCCCTTACCTGAACGTGGCGGGCCAATGAGCAGGATCGAGTCTTCGACGCTGGCCCACACGTCCTTGCCGCGGGACTGGCCGAGCCGGTACCCAACATCAGCGGACCCTGGCTTCTCTAGTGACGGGCGAAGCGTGCCAGCTCGTCGTAGCAAGGCTTTCGACGATGCGGTGGCCTGCACTTCATGTCCTGTTGCGGTGCCCGGAAGTCTGCGTGGGTCGGTGTCAATCTTTCGTGAGTGCCGCCGCCACCGACTCCAGACCCACATGAGCACAACGACAAGGATGGTGAGCATCGCCCCCGCCACCAGCCAGTACACGAACGGGTTCAACTCTTCGGCACCGAGTGCGCGGCCAGGATCGGTGGGATCAAATAGGACACCGATGCCGCCTGCAATTCCTTCACTGGGCTGGTCCACTCCAGTGAGAAATGCCGCAATCGAACCAGCGGCACCAAGCACGAGCGTGAGCCCGAACGCGCCAATGAGTGCAGCGATCAGGATGTTGGTCATCTCGTCGCCGAGCGAACCGGACTGCCGCCCCTGCGTGCTCATCGGAGCTGCTCAGTCACGATGCGCCCCGAGACGTACCCGATGAGCGCCACCTCGCGTGTTTGGCTACCGAGCTGGTCCAGGTCGATCACTGCGCGAGCTACCCCGGAGGCATCACCTTCTGCGGTGCTCACGGGAATCGCGACAAGAACATCCTCACCTTGGATGAATCCGTCACCTGTGATCTCGATCAGTCGTGGTGGTCGCCCTCGCCGTGCTCGTCGAGAGTCCGGCTGCGCAGCGGGCTGTGTCGCTACGTCAGTCGCCTCAGTCGCGCCGTGCCCCGCGTGGATGATCTCTGTGTAGACGCTCCCGTCGCTTTCGCGTACCTCAAGTCGTATCGAGCGACTGCGCTGCCCGGTGAGCGTGTCCAGCAGTTCGCCGAACTGAGCCCGGCTCCAATGCTCTGCATAGATCGGAGGTGGAACCTCGATGCCGTCGAACGTTGCTCTGACCGCGCCCATTTCTCCCACGGTAACTACCGCCAAGGGTAAGTGAATAGGTGCGGGCTCGTCGATGAGTGTGTTCTTCGAGTTCATGCTCAATAGGTGCGATTCTCCTGCCGACTACCGGACCGCACTGGCGAAGTATCGTCCTCGGTATCCATTGGCCGTGAATCGGCCAGTGCCTTAACGCTCTGGTTCTGAATCACCATGGAGGAGGAGATCGGTACGATTTGAGCATGAGTAAAGATCGTTCACGTCAGCTTGCAGCCCTGGCAGGAAAGTACATTCAGCGGCAAGGCACGGACGTTTCGGAGCGTGAGGCTCAGGGGCTCATCAGCAGTTTGCTCGACAGCTGGAAAAGGCAGATGGGTGACAGGGATGGCGTGATGTCTAGGCCAGATGGATCCCAGCTCCGACATGACGAACTCCGGGTGCCGAAGCTGCCGGTTAGCGATCGAAGCGTGCACACCCGACAAGACCCACCGAAGAACGTTTCCTCGGCACACCTGGCCGACCACGCGATTCAGAATTACCACAATCTCATGCGCGGTTTCGACGAGATGGTGGTGAGTGACGATCGAGAATCCCTGCGAATTCACCTATCAGCTGAGTTTGTCATGATCCGAGCACTCATCGAGGCTGCGTCACTAGCCGTCTGGATATTGGGGCCTGAGGACAGCGACACGCGGGTTGCTAGGGCGATGAGGTTTCGACACACGGAGCTAAATTTCTCGAAGAAGCTGGCGATCAGATTTGCTGATCTGATTGGCGATGGGGCCGAGAGCGAGGCCAACGCGCAAGTGGAATTTGTTGACGGCCAGATTCAGGATCTTCGCTTAATTGCGGATCGAGCCGAAATCACCTGGGGGAAGGTAAGGCCCTCTGCAAACCCAGGTTTGATCGCGGAGGAGGCGGGTTCTTATGTTCCGGGACTAGGTCCGGCGCTGACTTACTGGTACTGGTCAACGGCAAGCTCAATTGCGCATGGTGAGCCAGAAAATATCAGCCAGCTGTCGGACGTGAGATTCGTCGGTGTAGATGTGCGAGATGAGCCGGTTGCGCATATGGAACCCAGTCTCGTGACTATCTGGAATCACCTACAAGTTGCACACACGATAATTGAGGCAGCACACATGCTTTGGAACAAGAGAGCGGCTTCTCCAAGCCGATCAGGTGAAGCTTGATGTGCCGGTCATGCGGCCGGTCGTGTCGAATAGTTCCAGCTCAGCCGGGTGTAGTTGGTGCTGGCATACGAATGATCGATCCTTGATGCGCCAGAGTCCCTGGCCGACACCGAGACCGGGCAGGAGTTTCTGTTCGGTGCCGGTGAGCCCGAGGGACTCAGCTGTGACGCCGAGTTGGTCGGACTCTTGTCGGTAAATGATCCTCGTCTCAGCGTTTGCGAGCAGGCTGTTTGCCAGCGCGCGCATGGCTGAACCTTGATCGCCGACGTTTTCGAGGTCGGTGAGTTTGTGGAAGATGAGCATGTTGGCGATGCCGTAGTGACGTGCGAGCCGCCAGTGTGCGTCCATCCTCTTCAGTAGTGCTGGGTGCGACATGAGCCTCCAGGCTTCGTCGTAGATGCACCACCGCTGCCCGCCATTCGGGTCGAGCAGCGCTGACTCCATCCATGCAGACGAACAGGTCATCAGTACTGAGATCAGAGTCGAGTTCTCTGCGACACGTGAAAGGTCGAGTGAGATCATCGGCAGGGTCGGGTCGAACCGCACGGTCGATGGTCCGTCAAAGAGTCCCGCCAGGTCACCTGCGACGAGACGTCGAAGTGCGTGGCCTACCAGGCGGCCATCTTCTGTAAGGCGACCATCGGGATCGGCTGCGATGCTCGGCGACAGTATCTGGTCGACGACCATGGGCAAGATCGGCACGGAGTTGGCTCGCACAGTCTCGGTTAGAGCGGTGTCGATCGCGGTGTGTTCCAGTGGAGTGAGCGGGCGCGTGAGCACCGTTTCCGCGAGTGCGCCGATGAGGTCTCGCCGACGAGCGGCGACGGTCGATGCCCACGTCTCGTCGGTCATCCCGAGTGGCCTGTAACCCTCATCGAGAGGGTTAAGCCGTGTGCGAAGTCCGTGCCCGAGCACGATCGCCCGACCACCAACAGCTTCGGCCACTGCGGTGTGCTCACCCTTGGGATCACCGGGCACGTAGACGCGTCGCCCAAATGGGAGCGAGCGCGTGTAGAGGCTCTTCGCGAGTGACGATTTCCCGGAGCCGACGATGCCCGCGAGCACAAGGTTTGGGGCGGTGATTAATCCTCTCGCGTAAAGCACCCAGGGGTCGTACACGAACGAGCCGCCCGAGTAGAGATCCTGTCCGACGAAGACGCCGTCGGACCCGAGCCCGCCTTCGGCGAGAAATGGGTACGCACCGGCAAGGGTGGCTGAAGTGTCCTGATGACGCGGGAGCTTGAACTTGCCGGGAGAACGCAGCTGGGCAGGTCCCGGTGCGCCTGCGTCCGGGAGGTAAGTGGTGGATCGACGCTCTGCTTGTTCCGCCTCGTACTTCATTCGCAGGGCATGCTTCTCGGCTTCACGCTGCGCTACATGGAGCTTCTTCGCAGCGTCGCTTCTCTGCTTGCGAGCCCGACGCTTCTCAGCTGTCGGTGCGATGAGCACCGAGGTGTGCAATCGTTCGGTGTCGTCTTTGTTCACAGTCCGATCCCCCTTGCTCGCTTGACCGCTGCGACACCGGGGTGTTCGAACCATGACGATGCTGATGCACTCGGCTGCATGTCGTGTGCGAGTGCACCTGCTTGAATCGGGCCCTCTTCGGTAATGGCGTCGGAGGAGCTGATCTCGTGGAGCCGGTAGAGCCCGACGTGGCCGAAGGAGTGACTGAACGTCATGTCGTAGTTCTCGCTACGCACCTCTTGCTCCAGTGGACCGGTAGGCGGCAGGTCGTAGACGTAGCCGTTCTCAAGAGCTGCCTGGGTCGTTTCATCCCCGTAGTCCCAGTTCTTCAGATAAGCCAGTGCTGCGTCGGCGCCTTCGTCGTCGATCATTTGCAGAAGCTCATCGGCGTCATCACCTTGCAGAAAGCAAACACCTATCCATCGCTGGACAGGAGCCGGATGATTCGAGGGCTCGGTGTGCCACGCGATTCTGCCAGCCGCTGACATCGCCACGTTCAGGCGTTCCTCGGCCTGGTCAATGAAGGTTGCTGCCTGGTGCAACTCGTCAGCCGCAGCCAACGCATCCTTCGACCCTGCCAAGTGATCTCCGCTGTCATCGAATGCCAGCGGCCTGTTCGAGGCGTGGGCAGTGGCGAGTTGGTCGAGCACCTGCCGCAGAGATCGAACCCCGCCAAGCAGATCGCCGACAACACCGTACATTTCTTGAGGACGCTCGAAGCGTCGGCTTGCATGCGCTAGACCGCGCAGCGCCTCGGATGCTTCACCGGCATCGGCGCCGGGATCGTAGAACGTAGGCACGGTGACCTCCTCAGTTGGTGGTACTGAGTAGGTGTGCACGCTAATTCCGGCGTGTCACCAAACGCGTCTAGGCTCCCTAAGGCCGCATGCTCCTGTATCCGTGCACCCGAGGTTTGGGTTGTTCAGCGGCCACGCGGAGAATGCACGTTTAGAGCTCGATAACTTTTCCACTTTGAAGAAACTCTTGCACAACGAGGGTCGGGCTCTTGAGGTCTTTGAACGGACTTGTTTGCGCGAGTTCCGTAATCGCTGTCAGTAGCTCAGAAACCTGTGCGCCAGCATCTTCTCGATCTGAAATGAGTGCCGAATCTAGGTTGTCGAACAGCCTTCGAAAGTTCTCTCGTCGCTCGTCGAAGGTGCGATCAAGTGCAGTGAGCAGAAAGTCGCGTTGTACATGGATAATCTCGATCTGGCTTTTTTCCCAGGCTTGAATTTCTTCGCGTTTGGTTTTCTCCTGCGCAACCACTTGCACCCATTCGTTCGCTGATGCAATAACGAGATTGAATGTGTCTACCACCATCGCGGGACCGGGCTTTGGCAGCAGGGCTGTTACGGACTTGGAAGTAGTCATGAGTATTTCCTCAGTATTTCGACTGATGCTTCAGTCAGCTCTCCGGAGTCAGGGTCGAGCACCGGTGTGTTCAGAATTTCTTTCACTGCAGTGACTAATTGGAGTGCACGTAGAAACTCACTCGCGTGCTGGTCTGGGTCAAAGGTAACCTGCTCCAAAGTGGTGAGTGCTTGAGTCGAGCGTTGTGACAGCTCAAACAGAAGGCTGCGCAACTCACTGATCCGTTCTTGAACTGCCACGAGTAGATCTTGTGCGAGAGCAATTCGTTCAATCTCGATAGCTACTGAAGATACGAAGTCCTTAGATTTTGTCTTGGATTTTGCGCCCACGATACCCATCGTGAACCCGCCTATTAGCAGGACAGGCACAGCAGCCGTCAGGCTGAGTACGGCCGCGCCAGCAGCCATTCCTCCGCCACCTGCGGCAATAGTTCCGCCGCCTAGCGCGGCTAGCGTGGCATTCTGTGCGGCGGCGCCACTAAGCGAAGCGATAGCGGTTCCGGTCCCTGCTGAAGCAAAAGTTGAGACACCCCAGAGCGCAGCCGCGGGCGCTGCAGCCCCAGCACCCACAGCGCTGACGATGCCCGACACTCCAGTGGTAACGCTCTCAGCTCCAGCGACATACTTCGGGATGTTCGGAACGCGAATACGAACGCCATCGACCTTCTTGAAGTTGAGCCGTTTCACGAGTGCTTCGTTGCGTTCGAGCCAGTCGGCAAACCTTCCCACGTTCTCTCCGTGGACCGTCATCTGGAACTCACCGTAGCTGTGGGCGGCAGTTTCTGTGTCGATCCGTACAGCCTCACAGTCCTCAAGGGCGGATTCGAGTTTCTTGAGCGCTGCATTGCGTAGGCCGCGTCCTTTGGACATATCGACTACGCCTTTAGCTCCGGCGGTTACAGCAGCAACTACACCGACACCGAGGGGTACCAGAACTTTGGGCCCGGCTTTGAGGAGTCTAGGGGCGCCTTTGATGGCGAGTTCGATGAACCCCATAACCCTCCCTTAAATTGCCTGCCGACCTGGCTCCATGCTACCGGTCGTGCTGATTCTGCTTCAGCACCTTCGAATCGGAGAGAGGCCCGAATGGGACGCGCAGACTCTCGCGCTCACATCAAACGACTCGACAAAGAGGTAGCGCCGCCGCGGTGAATGCCTGAGCCTGCTGGCCGACGAGCAAGCGAGTCTCGCAGGATGCCTGGATGGCGGCCTGCTCGATCGCCGCAATAGAAGCGTCTAGCTCTTCGGCGCTCGCCGCCGAGACGCTGACGAGTCCGGTGTAGCGAAGCACGCCATGCCCGGCAGTCAGATCGGCTTCCTGCTGAAGTACGTCGTGGAACTCAGCGGTTTGTGAAGCGTCTTCGATTTGTCCGATCCGTTGCCGCTGATGGGCGTCAGAGATGTACTCAGTCTTCTTCTTGCGGATGTCCCGCGCCGCCTGGTCAGAGCGCATCGGTGTGCAAAGAAGTGAGAACGAACGCTGGATGCCGCTAGAGAGCAACACCGGCGCGAGGAACCCTGGGTACACCATCGACCTCGGCCACTCGCTGATCCACAGCACCGCATGATGAGCAGAATCCGTGCGTAGCCCCGACCAAGACTCATTGACTGCTACCGGCCCAGCAGTCGCAAGCGACTGACCGAGTTCACCGTGGCGTTCGAGCGTGGCAGCCACGGCGGGATCGTAGGCGGAGCGCAGAATCACCGCGATTTGCCCGCAATTGAGCCACGCAGAGGGTGCAAGGTCCGCAGACCGAAGCGCAGCGACCAGAGTCGACATCTCCTGCCGCAAGACCGCAGCACCGCCACGAACGCCGCCGCCAGCGGTGCGAATCTGACGTGCCGCGGCGCGCATGTCGAGCGACAGCGACAGCGTCGTCGCGTGACGCTCCCCAGTCGGCCCTGCCCGCTCGATGAGTTCCGCATAGGTCGTTGATGCCCACGTGTCATCCTGCGTGCCGTGTGCTTCCCACCATTCGGCAAGCCCAGTGCCTGAGTCAGGCAAAGTCCGTTCCAACACCTGCAGCATTGAGACCCGCCCTGATCGGCAGACAGTCGCGAGCACTCGCCCCCACGACGCCACGCGCCGCTCCTGCTCACCAGGATCGAGGAGCACGAACGCCGGATGGGTCACTTGGAGTACGGCGGTCAAAGTTCCAGCTGCAGGATCATGGATCATCCCTGCACCTGTCACGGGATCCTCGTACTCCCGAAGCCGAGCCATATCACCAGGCAAAGCAAGGGTTCCTGCGGGTCGAGGTGTCACGACTCTGCGGCGGTACAGCAACTGCCCACCTGTGGACTTCCACATCCACCAAAACGCGACGGGGATCCACTCAACGATTACACGCCCCGCAATCGGTACCCAGGTGAGCACAGCAGCGAGCACCCAGACAGGTGAGGTGAACGCGATGAGCATTCCGCCTCCGGCGTAGAACGCCCACACCAGAGCACCAACTGCAACGCCAAGGGTGATGAGCTGTGACACCGAAAGGCCAAGGAGGATGCCGCGTCGGGTGAGTCGGGAGAACTTCACCGGGGTCAGTTCACCGGCGCTCTGATTGGGCGTGTTCTTCGAAGCCATGGCGGTCACTCTTTCGGTAGTTTCGGTGCAGGCGGCGCGGGCCTCGGTGGGGCCGGATCAGCCGACGGAGTTCTGGGCTGTGGCGCGGCAGGTCGGGCCGACGGCGCCGGTGCTGTCGGCGCACCGGTTTGGGCGGCAGAACCCGCCGCAGTTTCAGCAGCGCCACCGACTGCGCCACCGGCTTTTGGTCCTGCTGTTGCGGCCGTTTTCGCAACTTCAGCTCCGATGACGACCGCGGCGGCAGGGCCAGCGGCTGCCGCACCTGCTCCGGCACCGCCCGCAGCAACCCCACCTGAGCCTCCAGCTGAACTCGCAGCCGCTCCACCACCTGCCCCGGCGGTCGCAGATTTCGTTCCGGCTGCGCTCGCGGCCGATCCGCCGCTGCCACCGCCACCATCAAGAACCTTCTTGACTCCGTCACCCTGTGCTTTCGCGGGTACGGGAACGGGACGATTTACGGCGCTCTTGGCCTCTTGTTCGCTACCCATGGCGTGGTACAGATCGAAGCCGAGGAACGAGATGAACCGGTACACCATGTACGGGGCAAACGCTGCGATAAACAGCAGCACGATCCCGCTGACCGGTTCGGTCACCGCAGCGAGATCAACGGCAATGGGCGTCGAGATCTGAGTGATAGCGATCAGGAACACGACTACGAGCACAAGCTTCGAAACGATCAAAGCGATGACAAACGCTGCCCACTTTCCGACCCATCCGCGAGTGACATCCCAAGCTGCACCGGCGAACGCAATAGGTGCAAGCACGATTGCGACCAGAAGCAGAGCCTTACGGATGAGGAGCGAGAACCACACAATCGCTACCGCACAGATCATGAGCCCTGCAAGGAAGATCGTCACGATCGCGCCTACACCGGGAGCGGCGACGTTGATCGTCGCGAGACCGGCAGTTAGGAGCATGATCTTGTCACCCATGGTGCCGGTGGTTTCGCCTGCGGCCTGCACGATTCCGATGCAGAGCTGATCAACGATCTCCAGTGCCGTCGCGGTCAGAGTGATCACGACGAACGAGCCCAGGACCGCCTTCGCCGCGCCCAATGCTGCACGTGAGAGTGCGGCGGGTTCGCGCCGGATTAGGCCTAGCACGAGCTGGAACGTGAAGAACAGCAAAATGACGAATACGCCGATGCCGAAGAGCAGGTTGTAGACGCCGAGGTAGCCGTCGCTTGTGACGTCGACGAGGGTGGTTGAGTCGAAGACTTGCCACATCGTTTCAAGCAGCCACCCGGCGGCTTGCCCCATGGTTGAGGCGAGCCAGTCGAATGGCGCTGAGACGAGAGTTGCCGCCGCTTCACCGGCGGTTTCGCAGACTGCTGAGATGACGGGGATGTCGCACACACTCATCAGATGCCCCCTTCGGGTTAGTGATGAGTGCGGGTTAGACCTGCTGGCCGACGGCCCAGAAGAAGTTGATCAACGTCACCGCTGCGCCGCACAGCACTGCGGCACCGCATGAGACGAGCACGCCGACCTTGCCGCGCGATGCCAGATGCGGGTTCGAGGAATTCGACCCGAACCCCCAGACGATCGCTGAAATGATGAGGGCGAGCACGCTCAGGATCAGGCCGACGGTCATGACTGCACCGACGATGGTGCGCAACTGAGCGATGCCAGGCAGGCCAGAGTCATTCGGTGTGATGTCGATGTTCATCGGCACCAACGTGGTCAGATGAGCGGAAGCTTCCATCAGTGGCGAGGCGAGTTCAAACACAGCGTGCTCCTTGCGGTAGAACCGCCAGGTTGGCGGCAGACGAAACATGGTCGTCAAGGAGGTGTGCAGCAAGCTTCCGTCCGATGATGCAAAAGAGCGGTAGCGCTGCCGCAGACGTCTTACTGGTTGATTGCATGGTGCGCATGGGTGGGCCGAAGATTGTCCCCTGCATGAGGGTTGAGATAATCGGACTATGAATCGATGCTCATTTTTCGAGCGCTTATGAGCGTTCTCAATGCCACGCGGAAGCTTCTCTGGAGCCGAGCGCACAATGCGTGTGCGATTTGCAAGGATCCACTCACCGTTGATGCTGATAGTGCGGAGCTTCCAGGTGTTGTTCTAGGCGAGGAAGCCCACATCATCGCTCGGAGTGCTGATGGTCCTAGAGGTCGCGACGGCGACAGAGCAGGGCTCGATGATTACGACAACATCACCTTGTTATGTGCGGCTGACCATAAGCGAATTGATGCGCAACCGGACGTCTTTACTGCCGAGCATTTGCGAAAACTCAAGTCTGAACATGAGCAATGGGCTGCCAAGAAGTTTGCGGACCAGCCCTATCAAGAACCAATCAGGCTCGTGCGAACGGTCGACGAAGACACCGTTCCATTCGTTGAAGTAACAAACGGCGCTGATCTCTGGAGTCTGATTAACCGAACTCACTCACGTTATATGTCAACGGTTCAGGGCGACGTTACCGCTGCGGCGGCACGTGCGTCAGACTTGCTACTTGATACCTCAAGCGACTGGGCTGATATTTCAGATGAGGTTGCAGCCAACGGTTTTTCGGCCATTCGCGAGGCTCAAGCCTCGTTGCAGGAGCTGCTCGATGATGTAAATTCGCACGATCTATTCGTTATTGGTCGCCGAATGATGCGCACGCTCGTCGGGGGTGGGACTGAGCCAGCTCCCTGGCCAATCGTTCAACTAGTCGTACTTACTTCGAAGCAGGCTGAAGAGATGAGAGCTTGAGGCTGGATCCTCTCGACTCAGATTCCCAGTGCTGCTCGCACCCGGCAAGTCGAGCATGTCAAAGCTGACCGCCGAGGTTGATCAGCCAGTTGATCCAGGCAACGCCGCATCCGGCGAGGGCTGCCGCTCCGACAGCTACGAAGACTCCGGCACGCCCCTTGGACGCGAGTCCCGGGTTGCCGGATGACGAGGCGACTACCCAGAGAATCGCGCTGACGATGATCATGAGCACCGCAACGACCAGAATGATCGTCAGCATCGCGCCAATGACGACCTTGAGATCTCCGATCCCGTCTAGACCACCGAAGTCAGGAAAGACGTTCATCATGCACCCCAGATCGTGCAGCCGGAAGGTCCGGCAGTTGCTTCGGGAAGGTCGGCGGCATTGTGATCGTTGAGCCAGGCGGCAGGGTCGATCATGTCGCCGCTTGTGCCTCCGGGTCTCACCTCGAAATGCAAATGTGCTCCAGTTGACTTCCCTGACGACCCAACGTCGCCGATGTGTTGACCTGCGATCACGCGTTCGCCCGCGATCACGTGGATGCCGTGCTGCCACATGTGCGCGTATGCAGTCGCGACTGTCTCGGCCCCGAGGTGGTGCTCGATAACGATGAGCCCGCCATAGCTGCCAGAGAACTCAGCGACTGTGACCACACCGTCGGCTACGGCGAGAATCGGGGTGCCGTCGGCTGCCCCGAGATCGAGCCCATAGTGCGTGCTCGGCTCGCCCGTGATCGGGTCGATGCGGGAACCGAAGTGTGAGGTAACCACCCACGTTCCCTCGGGCAACGGAAAAACCACTCGCGATGCCGCAGATGGTGCTGAGACTGCGGCCAGTGTTGCTACATCGGTTGATGCTGATGTCGTGATCCCGCCGCTCCCCGTCGTGAGCGCGACGAGGATCGTTTCAGCGACCGGCGCGTAGTTGTTGTATCGGTCGGGGAACGCCGAAACTTCGACGGCTTGGGCGACTTCTCCGAGGCCCATTGTTTGCCATCCGGGGATATCGAGTAGGCCCCTCGGCGATGGGTAGTTCGGTCCGGTTGGCCCGCCAAAGAACGCTGCGGCCTGATACTTCGGGTCCATCAGTTCGGCGACCGTTCCCCAGCCTGCCTGCGGGCGCATCTGGAAGAGGCCGAGCGAGTCGTGGTCAGACCCGTTCCCGTCATTCGGGTAATCGCCTGATTCTGGGTACGTACCGGTGTTTGCAAGCATCCGCAGCGTCGACTCGGTAAGCGCTGCCATGAGTGAGATCTTCAACGCGTCACGGGTGATGCCCTCGATCTGCGAACCGACAGTGATGATGGTGGCCGCGTGGGTGAGCTGCTGCTTGTTCAGCTCGAATGTGTAGCCGTTTACGGTGGTCACGGTCAGCGAGTCGGGCACGTTCCGCACAGTCAGACCACTCACGGCACAGACTGCCGTCGAGGCGGGATTCATTATGAGCCCGATGCTCACAAGACCGAGCGTGGGCGCGAGGAACATGGCCGCGACGGCTCCGATGGCAAGTTTCTTCAACATCGGCGCCTCCTACCTGAGCGGGTTGTCCAGCTGCGAGAGTCGCAACAGGTAGCAGGGGTCGCCGTCGGGTGGGCACGCCAGAAAAAGCGTGAATGCGACAGGCACGGTCAGAGTTTCCGCGGTGCCGTTCCACACGCCGTCGCGGTGACGGGTGCCGTCGATCGTGTACGCGATTGCCCCGGGCGGGAGTTGGCCGGGCCTCGCCTGCGCGGCGGCATCTGCCCACGAGTCGGGAACAACGACCGTGTCGATCTCGATGCGCTGGGTGGTCGCATATTCGCGGAGTTTCACCCATGCCCCGCGGGTGGGCATGTAAGTCGCGATGTCAGAGGCGAGCCCCGCCTGCTCGTAGCCAGAGGGATCACCGACTTCGAGAATCGCTGAGGTGTAATCGAGCGGGACGAGGCCCGACCCGGTGTCCCAGGTAAACAGTGCCGTTGCGACACGATGAGCGAATAGCTCAGGATCGTTCGTGGGCACGATGCGCGGCACTTCAGGCCGGAATGAATCCGGTTGTGACGGTGCAACGGGAGCTGGCGGAGAGGAAGTCGGAGGCTCTTCGGGTGGCGTGTTGTGGGAACCAACGAAGAGCCCATATCCGCCGACGGCGATCAGTGCGACGAGGATCACGCCGCTGACTGTCAGAGCGATGAGCTTACGGCGGGCGCGCGAATCGGGTGAAGTCTTCATGCACAGGAGGTGCTCATGCACTCCCGGTGCTACTCAGACTGCACGGAGGTTGGGCCGTGTCTCATTGTCGCCATCGAGCCGGTCGAGCGCTTCGCGGAGGCGGTCTGCGAACTCGACCCAGTTGTCGATGACAGTGAAGAACATTTCTGCCTCGGGCTCGGTGAGCTTTGCAGCAATCACGACCGGGTCCGTGGCTGGTAAGAGGTTGCCGAGTTCGGTCCATGTGATCACGAAAGCGCGCACCGGCATCGGCTCCATCCGTGCCGCGGCCGAAGAACGTGGCGCACGCCGTTGAGGCTTCTTTTCCGCTCGCACCTCGGCGAGCTTTTCCTCAGCGAGTCGGTGCAGCAACACATCGCGGTCGGCCTTCGCAGCGGCGAGCAGCTCCTTCGTCTGCTCCCATACGGGGTGGACCGGAGCACCCTCTCGAATGTCGTCGAGAAACCCTTGGGCTGCAGCACGTAGCTCCTCAGGCTGATTCGGGTCTTCGGCGACCCGCTGAATGAAGTTGATCTCTTCAAGGCGGGTGTAAGACGACTTACCGGTGATCATCTCGGCGGCTTGGCGGCGCGCGTCTCCGCGAGGCCCCTTTGACGGTCCCGCCGATTCGGCGGGACCGGACATTTCGCGGTTTTCGTCACCATCGAACTGTGTTGCAGCCTTTCGCTGCGCTGCATCCTCCGCCAGGATGACCTTCATTTCTCGGTACAGTTCTGCTGCCTCCAGCTGGCTGAGGGGCTTGTGGAGCATGTTGTCGTTCTGCTCGGCGAGCATGTACCCGAGCTGAGTGGAGATCCCCGAGCGCACCCAGACTCGCACTTCAGTCCAAGCGAGTTGCTTGATGGCAGCAAGACGCCGCGCACCGCACACGAGCACACCGTCAGGGGTCACGGTGATCGGCTGTAACAAGCCATCGCGTTCGATTGATGTCGCGAGCGCGTCGATATCGCCGAGGTCTTTGCGATGCCGGTTACCGACATGGATAGAGTCGACGGTTCTGATGACAACGAAGGTGTCTTCCTTGTCGCTCATGATCGTTCACCTCGGTTCGGAGCGGCCAGCGCGATCTGGAACACGAGTTCCTCGTCGTGCAGCAGTGAGTGCACCGTTTCACCAAGAAGCAGGCGCAGCAGAACGCCGCGGCCCGCTGAAGTCGCTTGTAACGCGGGGTGGGTGTTGCCGAGAATTGCGCGAAGCAGCACCGACCAGGAATTTGCGGGCAGGTCGAGCAGCACCAGCGCGTGCTTGTCACGTCGGAGCGCTTCGTAGGCACTTGCACGAGACCCCGAGCGTTCAGTTGCTTCGCATACTCGGTCGATCGCAAGCCGCGCAACATCCTCGGGCCAGTCAAGCAAGGTAAACAGCCGCACTGCATCAGTAACCGCAGAGCGAGCGGATGCACGCGCGGTAGAAGTCTCCGTGATCGGCTCATCGTCTGCGGGATCCTCATCAATTGTGAGGTCGTCGGTCGTGCGGAAAGACGGGTGGTAGTCGGAAAGAGGCGTCTCACGGTCAGAAATGCGCTCAGGGTCGTGCAGTTCAGAGATGTGTGGGCGGCGAGCCTTGTTCGTCGAGCACAGCAACCCTTGCCCGCGTTCTTCAGCGATGCACGTCACCTGGACGCCGCGAGTGACGACCGCCCAAGGGTCATTAGCGACGCGAGTGGAGCGGAGACGCATGACGTCGAAGGCGGCGCTTGCTGCCTCCCACGGGTCGAGGCCGTGCTTGCGGGCGAGGGTCGCGTACTTTTCGGCGGCGAAACTCATCAAGTCAGCGGCGACCGGGTCGTGCTGCCATGCGCCGGGTCCCTGCTGATGCAGTCGATTGAGCACTCGGCGTAGGCCTTCGCTACTCGTGTAGTTCTCGGCCGCTGTCTCATGGGTTGTTGTACTCATTGTGGGGAACCTCCTGGAAGGCAGGTGCACACCGGTTCCCACGAACCGACTCTTCGTGTGTGAACGCATCATCATCTACCTCCCTGTCGCCACCTGCTCAGCGCATGCCGACAGCACTCCGCTCAGCACCGCGATCTGGGGCACCACGCCCGAACGCTGACAGTGGCGGGAGCTTGCGTGCACGTTGCCCGATGGCGTGCATGCCGTCAGATGTGGCGGTGCGAGCGCGACGGGCTAGTTCTTTCTGGAAGTCGATCCCGGCTCCTGCGACCCTCGAACCGCCACGGGCCACCAAATCTGTCGGACGCACCCATTCAACGCCGCGAGCCGGTGCTGTGGCCGGATCGAGCATCAGCCCTCGTTGCCGCTTGGCCGCTGCGGCTTCGACTGCATCAGGGGTACCTTCGATCCCGGCAATGTCGCCGGGAGTGGATCGGGACTCTTCTTTGACGTTCATGATCGTTCCTCCAGTGATTCGGTATTGGTAAGCAGGTGTGCGCCGGTGTCCTCTTGCTGCTGTTCGTCAGCGATGAGCCAGCGGCCGATAGTCGAGGGATGTACGTCAAGTTCGTTCGCGATCTGTTTGTTTGTCCACCCCATGCCGCGCAGCGCCATTGCGAGATCCCGGCGATCGGGTGCCGTTGGCTCGTCCTCAACCTCTTCGAACACCTCGGCTAGCGGTTCAGTTGGTGTGGTGTATGCCCGCGCCAGGATCACTGTGAGGTGTGTGATCGCGAGCAAGACCACTGGTGGGACCGCGGCGACGGCCCCAGCAAGGATGCTGGGCACGTCGGCATCGGCGGCGATGATGGCGTGGATGGCGTTCGCCGTCACCGAAACGATCGCGCCACCGACGAGAAGCGCCCACGGATACCAGGCGTTGCGTTTGCCCGCGAGGGCAACGACGGCGACAGTTGAGACGACGATGATGCCGTCGACGATGAGTGGCCACGCCCAGGCCTGCCCCGAGCCGATGCCTGAACGCAGGGCAAGATCGGTGAGCGCGGTGAATGACAACCAGAACGCGCCGACGGCGATGAACACGGTGCCGCAGACCGCGGTCCGCACCGCCCAGCGATGACCATTTGGTGACCTGGTCATGAGAGCACCCGTGCGTGGGTCGAGGCAGGCGGTGGTCGATCAAGCGCTGATGCTGAGAGCGACGCCGACTCTCGCGCAGGAGCGCCGTGAACAGTGCGGTAGGCCGAGCGCACCGTGGTCGTGACTTCGCGTTCGGTAAGACCCGCGTTTCCTCCGGCCTCGGCGAGGGCGTCGAGCGCGGTGGTCGGCGAGATGTCGTTCTCGGCCAGCTTGCACGCCGCCCAGAACAGCCCGTGATTCCTTTCACCCTGTTGCAGGCGTGACACCCATGACGCGAGACGCTCAACATCCATGGGGCGATCAGCCCTCAACTGGCGACGTGGCTGCTCGGGTCTTGGATCGAGGAACTCGCGCAACCGATTCGCATCGAGGTTTCCGGTGTCGCCGTAGTTCACCCGTTCCACTGTGTAGTGCTTCATTTGATCGCCGACCATGCGTGCCGACGGCGGCACGATGATGTAGCCGCCGTCGCCCCGAAAGTCGATGCCCGAACCTGCTGACTGCCAAGAGCGCTGCTCGGCTGCATCCGTCGCGGGGAAATACAAATGCATGCCGCCAGAGGGCGTGCGTGCCATCAGCTCCCATGCGGAAAGGAGCCCAGCCTGTTTGGCACGCGTAGCCGCCTCGTATCCGTTCACTCGACCGTGCACATCGACGTCGACAGCGACGACACCGGATGCTCGACCGGTTGGAATCGCAAGTGACGCGCTCGGCACAGACGACCACCAGGCTCCGACCTGCTCCGCGTTGGTGCTGGCGTCGTGAAAGCCGTGGCGCGTGATCGGTCGCTTCGAATCAGCCCAGACTGGGAACACGGGCACGCCGACCGAAGCAAGCTTGTTCGCCACCGCGAGAGTGCTGACACGATCGGGCATCTGCCCCAGCACTGCCGCAAATGGACTCAGGTCTGCGCTCATGAGAGGCTCCTCGCCACAGCTGCCACCGGTTCTCGTCGAGGCGTAACGCCCGCACCGCGACTGACCGATGTTTCAGCGGGGCCGTGCTCCACTTTGGTGTTCTGACGCTGCGGCACGTCTCGTTCAAGACCAGGAGGAGTGCCGTTCCCGAGCTGTTCGGTGTCGAGCTGATCCAGGATCTTCAGCGCGGTGACTCGCACCCGATCGCCGGTAGCCTTGACGATTTCAACGGGCTCTTTGCCGTCAACGTTCGCTGCCCAACCCGCGACGTACGGGATCGTATAGCCGCTGGTGTCCATGCCGTGCGCAGCGCCGATCATCAGCGCGACTGACTCGGCCTCGACTTCACCGATGCCGCGGTGCAGGCGCGCATCGCTGCTCTCCGGGTCGTGCATGAGCACGTGCCCCAGCTCGTGTGCGAGGGTCTTCACCCGTGCGGCATCGTCCATGTCTGCACGTATCAACACGGTGTGATTGGTGTAGTTGGTGACGCCATTCGCGCCGTTGATGGATGCCGCATCCGGTGCGTCACTCAACGTGAATCCGGCAGCTTCAATCTGCGCTGCAAGTCCTGCCCACAAGCCCTCGGGTGCTTCGCCTTCGAGAAGCTTTGGCGACGGCGTTTCAGGGAGCGGATCACCCGCAGTTTGAGAGGCATCCCACACATAGGCGGGGCGCACGCCGATCATTTTCGATCGCACAACTTCACCGGCGCGGGGCTTCTCAAACTTTTTCAGTCTGTGCCACGACTCCGCGTCCGCTGGGGTTGCTGAAGCGAAGCGGCCGGTGACCGGTGCAAGAATCTGATAGCCGGGTTGCCCCTTTTGCACTTGGCGACCGAGATCCTGCCACTGCTTGTATCCGGCGACGTACGACGGCATCGGGTCAGGCACCAGCCCCTGCTCGAACGCGGCTTGATGCTGCACCCAGATCAGAAGAGTGTTGTTGAAGGAGCGGCTGCGGAAATTTGCAGCGAACGTCAGTGCGCGTTTCCAGTCGTCGCCCGATACCAACTGCTCGACCGCACCTGTCAGTGTCTGGTGCAACTCATCGAGCTTTGCGTCTCGCGCGGCGCGGCGATCCTCGTTCGTGGCCATGACCCGGCCTCCTCTCTGATGTGCCACCGGGTGAATCCGGCGGGCAATACATCTGAGAGGTGGGTATGGCGGCCCTGGCTGAAGCAGCAGGGACCAATTTTTGGCATGGCGGTATCGCATGGTGCACCTCCTCGGTGCTGAGACGGCGCAGGACTGGATGCATGACCAGCAGATTCCTGTTGAGCATGCTCAACGCAGTATGCTTTCCAGTTCTAACACGAACCGTTGAGCATGCGCAATACTTGATTTGATCATGCTCAAGGTGTATATTGAGCATGCGTAAACCCGCTGGCGCGGAGCGTCACCACTGCCGAACCCATCCCGAGGGGAAGGGCATCATGAACGAGATCGAAGATCAGAATCAAGCAGCAGCCGACCTGCTTGCGAAGCGCCTGCGCCTGCTCCTCGACGTAAAGACCGCCGAAAATGGCGTCGAGCCGTCGTACTCAGAGATCGCAGCATTCTTGAAAGAACGCGGCACAAATCTCTCCAGGTCACGCTGGACATACATGGTCAATGGCCATCGCAAGGTCGATGACCCGCTGGTATCCGAAGGGCTCGCGGAGTTCTTCGACGTCGATGTCGAGTTCATCACCGGCAGTACCGACGTGTCTGCGCCCGAAAAAGTGAATGCACAGCTTGACCTCATTCGGTCCATGCGCGCGGCTCGCGTGAAGTCATACGCGACACGAACCCTCGGTGACCTCTCCCCAAAAACACTCGAAGCCATCACCCGATTCCTGGATGAAGAGATGACAGAGTAACCGAGCGACGTCAGCGTCAGGCAACCCAGACTGACACAGCTGAAGCTCTCAAAAGGAGTATGAGCACACCGTGAATATCGAACAGGCAGTAGCAACCGCCCTCGCAGGCTTACGCCTGGGCGAACACTTCACCTTCACCGAACTCACGGATGCGGTGCAACGCCAGCGCAAACGAAAGATCACCGTCGCGGAAGTACCTGAACTCGCCGAATCCAGCGGACTCTGTGCACTCCTCCTGTTCTCCGAAGACCGGGACGTCATTCTGCATGCACGAAGTGACTCCGCGCTACATACTCAACAGTTTGTCCTGCACGAGTTCGCGCACATCATCCTTGGCCACTGCGACACTGACAGCAATTCCCTTGGTGAGTTGATTCCTGACACACTCCTGCCAGACATTCCGCCTGATCTCCGCGCACGAGCACTCGCACGCCGCGAGGTGGACACCGAAGACGAGATCGCAGCTGAAAGTCTTGCGGATCGGCTCGCGGCAAGGATTCGCGGTGTCGCGTTTGCCGAGACGAACTATACGGAGATATTCGGATGATCCAGGTGCTTGTCTCATGCGTCATGTGGACGCTGGTGGCAAGCCTGCTCATTCTCCGACGTGGCCGTGCCGATCACAGCATCACTTACGCCTCAGCGATCATCGCGCTCTCGATGACCCTGAACATCGATCCCGTGTATCTCGCTATTGATCCGCTATTTGGTGGAACAAACCTCATTACTCTCGCCGGTGACGCGCTGCTCATGATTGGCCTGTACTTCCTCGGCCGCGGAGTGCTGCGGGCCGGAGACTATCGTCCTCGCCCTGTCCGAATGGCCATCAGCCTGCCCACGCTCATCATCGCGCTAATCTGCGTGACCACGCTGTTCAGCTTCGCTCACCGGGGCACGACCACCACAACGTTCATGAGCGATCACGGTCACCAACCACTCGCTGGTGCGTACTCGATCATCGTCTTCACCTACTGTGGTGTTGTCCTTGCCGCCATGCTTGCCCTCGCCATTAGCCAGTACCGAATCGCCAACGGCGCACTGCGCGTACCCGCTACGTTGCTCGCGGTTGGCTCTGCCTGTGGTCTTGCGCTATGTCTCACCGTGCTGATCATGGACGTCACTCACATCATCGGTGCTCTCAATCTGATGCGTATTGTTGAGACTGCATACGGGCCGCTTACGCTCGCAACGTTCGCGTTCCTCTGCGCCGGGTTTATTGCTCAGCCCGCCACCCGGTCACTTATGCGTCGGCTGCGTAGCGTGCGCACCGACGCGTTCGTGATGCAGCTCGACCCGATTTGGCAGGATGCGACGAAACTCCGCCCAGGCCTGAGTGACGTGCACGAAACCCCAGGAATCTTTGAGGAGCCCGAAGCGAAGCTCCACCGACATGTCGTGGAGATCCGTGATGCAATGATCGACCCGCGCGTGAACTTCGAGATCACTCCGTCTGACCGTGCACTCCTTGAACGGGCCGAGAGTCACCTCCTCGGTGAAGGCCGCGCGTCTGCAAGCCCAGCGACTATCGACCCCATCGATCTCGGCCCGAGGCAGAAGTGACTAACGGAAGATTCGCAATAGCGGGCCTTGCCTGTGCCACGGCGTTGCTCGGTGCCGGAGCTGCTGCGCTGGGTTGGGGTATCGCCCGGAAACTCACCGCACCCGTCACGCCTCGCGACTACAACCTCACCGTTCGCAGCGTCGAAAAGTCAGATGGAAAGATTCGACTCGTGCTCGACCGCACCCAGAGCACGGCGGCACCCGGTGTTTACAACGTGTGGTTCGAACACGGCGGTTGGGCCCAACTCGGCCCCGATGTCGAAGACCGAGGGTTCACCCTCGTGACACGAACTGTCACCGGAACCTCTGAAGGCCTGATGCCGGTAGCGGGTGATCAGGTCTCATGGAGTGGCATCTTCTACGCATCACCCTCAGACGCTGGACTTGCGCGCCGCGACCTCGACATCGTCGACCTGGCCGGTCATGCTCCTGCATGGCGCATCGATGGAGACCTCTCGATTTGGGCGATCCACGTTCACGGGCTCGGCAGCACCAGAGCGGGCACCCTTCGCGGGGTGCAGGTCGCGACCGAACTCGGCTACACATCACTTGTTGTTAGCTATCGCAACGACGGCGAGGGTCCGGTGGTGGGCAACGGCAGATCAACTCTTGGGGTGACCGAGGTCGACGACATCGATGCCGCAATTGGCTATGCGATCAGGCGTGGTGCCGAAAGGATCGTGATCTTTGGCTGGTCAATGGGCGCAGCGATTGCACTTCAACTCGCACACCGCACGGCGTACCGTGACCTAATCGCCGGGCTCGTGCTCGATTCACCCGTGCTCGACTGGGAGTCGGTGATCCGAGCAAACTGTAAGCGAGCCGGACTACCGAGCGCTACCGGCGCCCTCGCGATGCCGTGGCTGACCAGAGAACCGCTTGCTCGCATGGTGGGTCTCCCGACGGCGCTACAACTCGATGACTTTAACTTGGTTGAGAACGCTCATGAACTAGAAGTGCCAACACTGATCCTTCACGGCACACAGGACGACTCAGTCCCGTTCGCAAACTCCAAACGACTACACGACCAACGCCCGGACGTCGTCACCCTCGAAGCCTTTGATGCGGGGCACACGCTCAACTGGAACTCCGATCGCGAGCGTTGGCATTCAACAACCGCCACTTGGCTAGACCAGCGCTTAGGTCGTTGACAACCACATTCACCCGGAAAAACCCGGTTCAATCGGCATAACTTCGATATCATCGGCAGTGACGGCCCCTGTAGGCCGATGAGGGAGGACCGAACGTGACTGAGCCGTGGCTGTCTGCTGACGACATCGCCGCCCATCTTGGCGTCACGAAGGACACCGTCTACACGTGGATCGCCGAAAAAGGCATGCCAGCCCACAAGATCGGTCGCCTTTGGAAGTTCCAAGCCACCGAGGTCGACGGCTGGGTTCGCGGCGGCGGTGCGTCAACATCGAAGTCCGACGGGGCGAAGGGCTGAGCTTGAGAATCATCAACAATGTCACAGATCTGCTCGGCGACGATCTCAAAGCAGAGATCTCGCCTGGATCGAAGGTGCGCATCGCAGCATCGACGTTTTCAATCTTTGCGTTCGAGGCGCTCCGCAAAGAGCTAGAGCAGGTCGACGAGTTGGAGTTCATCTTCACCTCCCCGTCATTCGTTACCGAGAAAGTCACCGATAAACTCCGGAAGGAGCGTCGCGAGTTCTTCGTCGGGCTCTGTTGCAAAAATCGTGAAGCTTGAGCATGCTTGGCGGAGATTGGACGGACGGAACGATGACGGATTTCAAGTGGCGCCATTTCCAGGGTGATGTGATCCTGTGGGCGGTGCGCTGGTATTGTCGCTATCCGATCA
>WPCJ01028083.1_pt1 | contig 38012 bp, 37 predicted proteins | sample 5399831 | NCBI WGS metagenome assembly WPCJ01 (sample SAMN12869470, study PRJNA574797) | sludge metagenome | isolation source: wastewater treatment of pH10 | place: China:Beijing | collected 2019-05-20 | reverse complement strand
CAAAAATATTTGTAATTTGGTCTTTCAAATCCATAGCAGTAATTCGTTTAAATATTTGAATGTCAGAAACTTAAATATACGAATTATTGCTATTTTATGAAAATTTTATTCACTTTTCTTATCCCGAACTCAGGTTATTTAGGAAAAATCCTGAAAATAACAAAGGATGGAAAACCTGCTCCGGGAAATCCATTCATTGGCAAAGATGGTTATAAGCCTGAAATCTATGCTTTTGGAATCCGCAGTCCGCAAGGTATTGCGCTGGATGAAAAAGGGCAGCTTTGGGATATTGAAATGGGACCGAGAGGTGGTGATGAAATCAATTTAATTCAACTGGGGAAAAATTACGGTTGGGGCGATGTAAGCTATGGAATTGAATACAATGGTGATAAAATAAACAATGGAACCACCCAAAAGGCAGGGACTGAACAGCCGGTTTATTATTGGGACCCGGTAGTTTCTCCGAGTGGCGTGACATTCTATAACGGAAATATTGAGGAATGGAAAAATAATCTTTTTATTGCGTGTCTCAGCGGACAACATATTAACAGAATTGTCCTGAAAGACAATAAAGTAGTAGGTGAGGAGCGTCTTCTTTTAGATCAAAAAGAAAGATTCCGTGATGTCTTGAGTGCAACGGATGGAAATCTGTACGGAATTACCGACAGTGGAAAGTTATATAAAATTTCCGGAAAATAAATTCCTGATTAATCAAATTGATATGTAATTCCGGTGTAAAGTAAGTAATTTTGCACAGGAAATAAAAAATCCCTTTCAAAAAAATGAAAGGGATATTTATTTAAGGCTCTTTAATAAATTATAGAATTAATTAATTGGTTTCCAATCAACAACTGCCCTGATAAAAGCTTCTGCGTTTTCCACAGGAATATTTGGTAAAATTCCGTGTCCGAGATTGGCGATGTATCGGTCTTTTCCGAAACGGTTGATCATTTCAGTAACCATTTTTTTAATAGTTTCAGGACTTGAATGTAATCTTGCCGGATCAAAATTTCCCTGCAATGTGATTGAATTATTGGTGAGCTTTCTTGCGATTTCCGGACTTACTGTCCAGTCTACACCTAATGCGGAAGCATTAGAATTTGTCATGTCTTCTAAAGCAAACCAACATCCTTTTCCGAAAACGACAACGTGAGTTAGCGGGCTTAAAGCTTCTACGATTTGATTGATATACTGCCATGAAAATTCCTGATAATCAGCAGGAGAAAGCATTCCGCCCCAGGAATCAAAAACCTGAACGGCAGAAACACCTTTTTCAACCTTTCTTTTTAGATAAGCAATGGTTGTATCGGCAATTTTCTGAAGTAATAAATGTGCGGCTTCCGGCTGCTGGAAACAGAAAGATTTTGCAATATCAAATGCTTTGCTTCCTTTTCCTTCCACACAATAGCAAAGAATTGTCCACGGAGAGCCTGCAAAACCAATCAGAGGAATCTCGTTGTCTAATTTCTGCAAAGTAAGTTCTATCGCATCAAAAACGTATCCTAAAGTTTCATTCACATCGGGAACAACAACATTCTGTACATCTTCCATAGTTCTGATCGGATTATCCAGCCACGGACCAACAGATTCTTTCATCTTAAAATCTATTCCCATCGCCTGCGGAACTACCAGAATATCAGAAAATAAAATCGCAGCATCTAAAGGAAATCTTCTGATCGGCTGTACCGTGATTTCGGACGCCAATTCAGGAGTCTGACATCTTGTAAAAAAATCATACTGATCACGAAGTGCAATAAATTCCGGCAAATATCTTCCTGCCTGTCTCATCATCCAAACCGGAGGTCTTTCTACGGTTTCTCCACGAAGTGCTTTTAAGTATAGGTCGTTTTTAATCATAATTATAGTTGATGGTTGTTGGATTTCACTAAGCACTTTTCAGGCTAAATCTTTTTTAAATTGTTTCGGATAAGCGACAGCAGATTTAATAAAGTATTTTGCTTACTTGTGAAAATCTCAGATTTTGTATGTTTCTTTAATTCCTTTGAGGTGGTTTCTCCAATCGAAAAAAGGATGGCTCCTTCTAAAGAATTATTTTTTGCAAAACTACGAACTCCGCTTGGGCTAAAAAAAACTATTGCGTGATATTTCTCATTTATTACAGGATAAAGTGGTTCTGTTTCATAAACAGTAATTTTTTTATACTCAATATTCTGCAGCGGGAGTTCTCGGTCTAATACATCTAACGCTAAATTTCCGCAAAAATGAATAAACTTTTCATGCGCGCAGTTTTCGATAATAAACTGAGAGAGTGTTTCTGCATTTTTTAAAACCTTAAAGGTTCCGAAACCGTTTTTACGAAGTTCTTTTTTCGTTTTTTCTCCTACACAGTAGATTTTATTGTAGTTTTTGGCTGTGAAATCTTCGTTTGGCTGAAATTTGTTTTCAAAAAATGCCTTTACCCCGTTTGAACTGGTGAAGATTAAAGATTTATCTTTTAAATCGAAACTTTTTACGGAAAGTGATTTTGTTTTTATTACCTCAATGCATTCAGCCGTAATATCATCTCCCAATTTTTCGGAAATATATTTCAGGTCTAAATTTTTGGTAAATAAAATGTTCATTATTTAAGTAGTATAATTTTAACGTAAAGGTCGCAAAGATTTCTTTTAAATTATTTGAGAATATTTTCGTTCGTAAAGGCGTTACACTCAGCAAAGAGCGTAAAGTTTTTAATATTAATTATGGTTTGTCTTTTAATTTTAGATCAATGACCTGAAGTCTTACTTTATTCATAAAATCTTTTCCCGGATCTTCTTTGCCGGTGAAATAGTTCGGGTCTGACTCTTTCCACAATTTAGAATTTCTGAAAACGCCATATTCCGAGTGACCGATGAGGTATTCTATTTTATATTTTTGAGCTAAAAATCTTACTAACTGTGCGTTTGCAGTAACCTGTTTCTCTGTAAGAGGCTGCTTTTTGCTTCCTATATTTTCAACTCCGATGGCACAGTAGTTTAAGCCTATTGTGTGTCTCGCAAACATATTCGGTTCCATCAGCTGATAAATCGTTCCGTCTCTGTCTATGATAAATTGCGATGAAACATTCAGTGTACTTTGCTTTTTTAAAGTATTTCTGGTATTTTCCAGATGTGTTTTATTGAAATATTTATAGTTGCTTTCAACGGTTCCGCCTGCAGTGTAATGCAAAACAATCATTTTAGGAATAATGACCGGATTTTTTTGTACTAAGCCATGATGATCCTTTAGATACTCCAGGCTTAACCGTACTCTTTCCTCGTTGTAGCTGATTGGTTTATTGATGATTTTAATTTCACTTTTCTGTGCTGTTGAAAAGCTGCCAATCAACAAAAACAGAAAATAGATCAAGTTTTTCATATCCTTTTATTTCTGATATTGATAATGTCCAGTAATGGTAAAATTAAACAGGCAATCTTCAATTACTTGTCCGCCACCGATATTATGAACAATTAAATATCTTTTTCCGTCTGCAGATTTTTTGTTGACCACAATTCCGATATGCGTTAAATTTCCAGGAAGAAGCCATGTCACAATATCTCCGGGAATATATAATGCAGGATTTTTTTCAATAGGTTTAGATTTGCCGAACTTGGCAAAAAATACCTGCAGATTTGGCACTCTTCTGTGATCAATATTCGTATCTGGTTTTTTCAGACCATATTTTTTAGGATATTTAGAAAAATTTTTCTTCATATCTTCATGTACTTCTTTCTGAAGATCTATTCCCAACTTTCTGTAGGCACGGATGACGACATCTGTACAAACACCCTTGTCTGCAGCTATATCCCCATTAGGATATTTAATTGAGTAATAAGCAGGATCGTAAGTGACTTTATCTTTAGTTAAGCTTAAAGCAGCATCAGACAGTTTTTGTGCAAACGTATTTTGAGCATTTGCAGTAAAAACAAAAAACAAGAAAATAAATACGAAAAAATACTTTTTCATTGGCTTAATTTTGATCGAAAGAATTGGAAAGCTCAAAAGTCTTTAATCTTTATTGATCCATTATTAATCGTAATCTTTTTTAACGCAAAAGGTCGCAAAGATTCTTTTATATAAAAACTGTTTTTAAGTTTCAAAGGCGTTTGACTCAACAAACAACTTAAATAGTTTTCAATTATGACAAATTACGGATAACCTTAAATCTTTATAAAAAAACTTGTTATAAACAATAAATCTTGAAATATCAGATATGGTTTTTGATTTCAGCCATTAATTCCTTTCCTCCGTTTTCCAAAACTATATTGGCAAATTTTTCACCAAAATTTTCTTCTTCGTTATATTCAAAACTTTCGTCTGTGGCGATATAATTTTTTCCGTCAAGTGAGCAAAGTGCTGCTTTAAAGCGAATCTGGTTCTCTATAATTTCTGCAAAAGCACCAATAGGTGCAGTACAGCCACCTTCGAGTGTACTAAGGAAATTTCTTTCGATCTCTACACAGATTTGTGTTTCTCTATGAGAAATTTGCTTCAGTATATCGTTAATCTCCTGTTTGTCAGAATGTCCGGCAACAGCAATTACGCCTTGTGAAGGTGCAGGAATCATCAAAGGGAGCATTTCGTAATCAATATCCATATTCATTCTTTTGATTCCCGCCAATGATAAAAGCGTTGCATCAAAATCCTGTTCTTCAAGTTTTTGGAGACGGGTCTGTATGTTTCCTCTGATGTCTGAAAATTCAGCATCCGGATAATGTTTAAGCCAGAAAGCTCTTCTCCTTAAACTGCTGGTTGCTAATTTAAGCTCGTGAAAGTCTTTATTTTCGGCAGATTTTCTTCTGATGAGAACATCCTGCGGATAATCTCTTTCGAGATAAGCGATCAGCTCAATATTTTCCGGAAGTTTAGTCGGAACATCTTTCAGTGAATGAACTGCAATGTCTATTTCGTCATTCAGCAAAGCAGTATCCAGATCTCTTGTAAAAACACCTGTAATTCCTAAAGAATATAAAGGCTGATTGAGATTTTTGTCTCCGGAAGAAACAATCGGGATGATTTCTGTGAGATAATTGAGGTTTTGCAGATGTCTTGCTACTTCTCTTGCCTGCCAAAGTGCAAGTGCCGAATTTCGGGTTCCTATTCTAATGCTTTTCATTGAATTCTTTATTGGGTTGTTCAACTAAAATTTCGTGCATTAATTTACTAATTTCTTCGGCTTTTAAAGGATTATCAATAATATATTTTGCAAATCGGCTGGTAATTTTCTGAATCATCTTGTCAGAAAGCTCCATGTCGTTGATATTGATGTATTTATTTTTTCGGTAGAAGTTGTGCATTTCGTTGCGCTCCATATTTTTCAGAACCGCTTTGAAGTGATGAATGTTGGGTGCAAGTTTTCTCTTTTTTTCCCATTCCAGAAAGTCTTTTGCCATTTCTTTAATGATTTTTTCGGCTTTTGGGATTTCTTTTTCTCTTTGCTGAATGGTTTCCTGAATCTGCTTGGAAAGTTCGTCCACATCAATTAAAGTTACATTCTCAAGTTCCGAAACGGCTTTGTCAACATTATTCGGAATCGAAAGATCAATGACTAGAATTTCCTTCCCGTTTCTAAGGTGAGTCTGGTTTATGATTGGTGTTTTTGCTCCGGTTGCCACGATAAGGATATCTGTGTCCTGGAGTTCTTTCTCAAAATTTCCGTAATCAATATTCGGGATGTTGTATTTTTCGGAAATTTTTGCTGCTTTCTCCTGAGTCCGGTTGGCAATTTTGATCTTTGGCTGATAGACATGTTTTACCAGATTTTCCACCGTGTTTTGCCCGATCTCACCAACTCCGAGGAGAAGAATATTTTTTTCGGTAATTCTTTTCTGATTATTTAAAATATAGTGCACCGCTGCATAAGATACAGAAGCGGCACCGTTGGAAATTCCGGTTTCGTTTTTTATTTTTTTGGAAATCTGAATGGCAGAATTGATAGATCTCTCTAAAAACGGATTGGAGTTTTTCCTTTCTTTTTTGAATCGGGCATAGGCTTTTTTGATCTGTCCGATGATTTCAAAATCTCCAATAATCTGACTTTCTAATCCGGCTGCAACCCTGAAAAGATGATTCAGTGCTTCTTCTTTCGTTAAAATATTGGCAAACTGGAGAAAATCTGAAAGATTGACACCAATGGTTTTGCAGTATTCTTCTGCCACGAAAAGATAATTGGAAGTAGTGGTATAAATCTCGGTTCTGTTGCATGTGGAAACTACAAATGCATCTCCCAGATTTTCCTGATGGATTCTTTCAACAAAATTTTTAATATTATCATCAAAAAAAGCAAATTTTCCCCGTGTTTCCACATCTGCCTTTTCGTAGCTGATGGATAAAACAGCAAAATTTGATGTCTGATGAATATTATTATACTGTGTCATAATCAGGGGCAAATTTACATAATTTTTGGGGAATTGTCCTCTGATTGTCTGTATGATAATTATCGTAAAAACCTATGAATTTGAAAATGATTTTTATGGAAGTGTATTAATATTATACTAATGGAAATTGTTATTAAAAGAGCCATGTTATTGTAGAATTTGTAATTTCTGCTCATCTTTATGTTTTAATAAAGATAGAAAATTTTAGAAAGTTTGTAAAATAAAAAGCCACACGAAGGGATTCGTGCGGCAGCGGAGGGGGATAAGTTAATTTTTTGAAATGTAATTTTGACTCATTATTATTTTTTATAAGATAAAAATAATACAATTGTGAGAATTATGTTTAAAAAAAGCCACACGATAGAATCGTGCGGCAGTGTGCTAATATATTTTTTTATTATCTATTTGTCAAAGCATAATTTCCATTTTTATCTAAATTAATCTTAAGCTCTTCGAAAGAAATCAATAAAGATATAGGTGTTTTATCCTTATCACTTATTGTGATTATGTAATTTTCATATATTTCATTAGGCAGAAAACCTTTTGAATAGTCGTACCATCCAGCCCAATAATCCATATTAAATCTATTATCCTTATCCTCTTTCTTCCAAAAAATTAGTCTTATAGGGTATTGATCATTATGATCCAATTTTAAATCTTTATAAACCTTTGCTATGATTTTTTTTATCTGATCTTCTGTATGTTTCATAATTATTTAATCTGAATATTTTAAAATTAACTTTTCCATTTCTTGATTTTCCAAAAAGGGTTGCTTATTCTCTTTGAAAAAATATTTAACATATTTGTAAGCACTGACTAATTCTTCTTCTCGGTATTTATTTTTGGTTTTGTAAATTTCTTCCCAAACATTCCATTCCAACTCCCAAGGTTTTTCAGCAACCATTTTTCTATAGTTTTTTCTACCTAATTTTAATAAGTCATCGATATGAACATTTTCATGAAACCATGCCATTTTAGGACAGTTTTTTCTTATCAGAAGTTTAATAGGACCACTCTCATATACCATAACTCTACCTTTTAATCCCGTAAGATACATGTTATGTGTTTCATCTATCCAAACTATTTCAAGTTTTAAGTTATGTTTTAACATTTTCAAATCAAGCTCACGAATGTATTTTTTTAACAGATTTGAAGATAAGACTTCAAACTGACTTCCTCCAGGAAATAAATCAACTTGCCTCATGTCAAGTTCTGCAGCTTTAGTTAATTCGTCAATAGCTTCATCGGCTTGTCTGCGAGAAAGCTGTCCGTTTTCAACTAAATCATCAAGTTGTTTTTCCAGCTCGGCTGCATCTTCCGGTTTTTCTACCAGTTTTTTAGCACTTTTCCTCAACCCATTGTGAATTGCGACTGTAAGTTCACCCGATAAAGATAATAATTCCAGCCAAAATAGATATTCAGATAATGCTTTACCCCCGCTACCGCACGAATCCTTTCGTGTGGTCATCTTTAAATCTCCAATAAGGTTTTTGACCCTCTATGCTTCGAAAAACTAAATGTCTATGACTTGACATGATACACCATGAATTTCCAAACCTTTATTCTTTTGGCAAAACCTTAAACTTTCAAGAAAAATATCTTTGTATTCATTTTTAACAAATACATCCAACCAGCCTGCAACTGCAAAACTTATGAAATATAATCCTTCGGGATTGTGGAATTTGTAATTTCTGCTCATCTTTATGTTTTAATAAAGATAGAAAATTTTAGAAAGTTTGTAAAATAAAAAGCCACACGAAGGGATTCGTGCGGAAGCGGGGGGGAATAGTATATGGTAATGCAGAAGCTGGTCTTCCTGCTAAAGTTGCATCTGTAGCAATAACACAGTTTGCACAATTATACTTCCCTTCTTTCAAATTTATTTTCCAAATAGAAGACAACTTTTTGCTGGCCCCACCAACTACAACCTCCTCAATCTCCTCATAAAGAGACGCTTTTTCTTCTACTTTCTGCTCTGCTTCTTTTACCGCCTGCTCTGTTGCTTCTTTGGTTTTTCCTTTTTCCAGAGCTTCTTTGTCAGATTTGGAGATTTGTTTGGCTTCTTCTATAAAAACAAAAGGGCTATTTCTAGCCCTTAAAATTAATATTCATCTACCCATTGCTTGGTTTCTGGATTCCATTGTAAAGTATCGGAATAATCTTCCATAATTACTTTTTCTATTCCTGTTTTAAAATCATCAGACACTAAAACTGGAAAATCTCCCGATATATAAATTTTGCCGTCCGCATCGCACTCTAATGTGGCATTATCTAAATCATAATATGCAATAGGAAAGGTAAATTTTCCACCATAATATGCTGGTTCCGTAAGATATTTATTTACTAAAAAATATCCTTTTGCAAGAGCATTAAAATCTAAGCTTCCATCTGCATATTTTGTTAAAGTTTTTAATTTTAAACCTCCATACTCGTATAAAAAACTTTTTAAAAATGATGGAAATTTATCAAATCCTTTTATTTTATTGAAAGTTGTCTGGACGTTTCGCCCGGAACTCCATCCTGCTTTTTTAAACTGTTCTTGTACTTCTTTTCTAAACATAATAATATTTTTATTCTATTACACTTATTTCATCTCCAACTTGAATCTTTATTAATGAACTTATATTTGTAAGAAAAAATATGTTTAACAAATTATAATTATAATTAGATTGGTATGCGTCTATTTTCATAATTTTAGCATTTATTTGTCCGTCCGAAGTTTTAATCTTTATATCTTTATTTATTAATGTTGATTTTAACTCTTTTAATATAGATTGATTTATTTGTTCATCTGTAACAATTTTTGTAATTCCGAAACTCATTTTTCCTTTTATATTTACTATTGTTTCTATTTTTAACTTTTTGAAATCCATAATATTTCCTTTATTTGATTAAATGTATAATTTTCGTATTTTGATCCTTTTAAAAAGTCTTTATGATTTTCAAACCGTTCAATAGCATCATCTAATAAATCTTTTCTTTCAAGTTGAGACAGCTTTTTACCATGTTTACTTGCTCTAATACTAGCTTGCATTTCTTCAAGCAAATCACAAGCCTGTACAGAAAGATCCGAATCGAAAAATGTTCTTTCTGCTAATGCCGCTGCCCTATGTCCTTCTAATTCATGTGCAACTGCTGACTTCCAACTCAATCGAGAATTTGCTGATTTAAAGACTCCTGGCATAATATCTGTATTAATATATAATACATCAAAAATCGCCATATATCCAGTATTATTAGTTGAAAAGTCATCCGCAAATTGAATTAACTCATCTGCATCTTTGGTATAATATTTTTTTGCATAATCAAAAATTTCTTTCTTCTCAAGATTTGTTAGCAACTTACTCCCTCTTAATCCTTTGGAGTCAACTATTCTCCTCCTTTTCGTCCCCTTAACTTTTACCACCTCAATCTCTTCATAAACAGGAGTTCTTTCTTCTACCTTTTGTTCTGCTTCCCCCCGCTACCGCACGAATCCTTTCGTGTGGTCAGTACCTTAAAAATCAAACATTCTAAAAACCACAACATCATCCAAAAGACCTTGTTCATCAGAATAATCTATCGCACTACTATATCTGTAATCTTCTGCACGAAAAACAAGACCAGCTTCTACAGGGTTTTGGTGTACATAATTAATTTTTTGACTGATAACATGGTTGCTCCAAAGTTCAATAGGTTTATTATCATGTCTCCAAAACTGATATTGGTTCACGTTAGAACTTTTTGAGCCTTCTTTCAGAAAGAAATCCAATAGAAATTCTTTTCTACTTTCTTTAGGATTTTCTTTGATGGCTTTTACAATTGCCCGGCTTGTAAACCTCTTTAAATCTCCAATAAGAAGTTCGGGTTTTTGACCGTCTATGCTTCGAAAAACTAAATGTACATGACTTGACATGATACACCATGCATGTATTTCTAATCCTTTATTCTTTTGGCAAAATCTTAAACTTTCAAGAAAAATATCTTTGTATTCATTTCTAACAAATACATCCAACCAGCCTACAACGGCAAAACTTATAAAGTATAATCCTTCAGGATTGTGGAATTTATAATTTCTACTCATCTTCATGTTTTTATAAAGATAGAAAATTTTAGAAAGTTTGTAAAATAAAAAGCCACACGAAGGGATTCGTGCGGCAGCGGAGTAACAATTTTAATAATTCCTTTTTCAATATAAATTTCTCCAGCTCCAGCAACAGGCTTTCCTGCTAAAAAAGAGGAATGATGAAATTTTCCATAGGCATAATTTTTAGACAAATAAAACCTTCCTTCTTCTGACATAATGAAAAAACCGCCTTCTAAAGACGGTTTATATGTTATCCAAAATTTATATATTCAAAGTCTTCAAATTTTATTTCTTTAAGTTTAGAAATAATAAAATTTGCTCTTTCCTTTTCCCAATCTCCTTTAATGTAAGGTAAAAGTTTCTCCCATTCTTTTATGATTTTTTTTAATTCTTCTTTTTCAAAATCATGAGGAAACTTCCAATTGCTTAGATTATCTAATTTATGCTTCTCAAATAAAGGAAGCCAATATTCGTGAAATAAATTGTGTGTAGAAACAGGAATTTCATATCCTATTCCATTCTTTTTTTTTGCTATAATACTATATGACATTTTATTGATTTTTAAATTATATTAATTCCCCGCTACCGCACGAATCCTTTCGTGTGGTCATCTTTAAATCTCCAATAAGAAGTTCGGGGACCCTCTATGCTTCGAAAAACTAAATGTCTATGACTTGACATGATACACCATGCATGAATTTCCAAACCTTTATTCTTTTGGCAAAACCTTAAACTTTCAAGAAAAATATCTTTGTATTCATTTCTAACAAATACATCCAACCAGCCTGCAACTGCAAAACTTATGAAATATAATCCTTCGGGATTGTGGAATTTGTAATTACTGCTCATCTTTATGTTTTAATAAAGATAGAAAATTTTAGAAAGTTTGTAAAATAAAGCCACACGAAGGGATTCGTGCGGCAGCGGGGGGGAAGCTTGAACAGCCTCATTATTCTCCTTAATAGGCTTCTCTTGTGCTACAATTTCTCTTTTGTAGACAAGGATAATTTTTTCATCAAAAAAGTATGGCAATTTGTGGTTGCCGGTAATTAAAATTATCTGCCATTTTTCTGTAAAAATTCTTTAAATTCTTTTAAAAACGTGATTAATTTTTCTGTAGACCAAACTATATCTGCTATTTTTTGTGATTGATTAAGCTCATTAAATAAATGAGTTTCTTCTTTATCTGCTACAATCAATAAATGACCGCCCTCTACAGAATATTGAAAATCATTTCCTAATGTAATTGAATCAATCCCATCAAGTATATTTTGTATTTCTTCGGATGTCCAAATATGTGAATTAATCTCAAACAAGGCTTTTTCATTATTTGGAATTGAATCATATTCAATTCCATAAATACCTTCTTGACCAAAAACTTGTGTCGAAAATTTGTATTTCATTTTTAATATTTAATTGTTAAATCTTTGGATAAGCACTTGTCAAGTTACCAAGCTTGTCAAATTCTATTTGTATTTCAAAACTTTTAGTACTATCCAAAAAGAAAAATTTATTATTTTCATACGGAAAAGATCTCCCACTTTTTGACATTTCATCATAAACCAAAGCAATTTCTTGTTTTACTTTTTTAATGTCCCAATTTATTGGAAAAAAAGAAGAGGTATTTGTCTTTTTTATTATACTATTATTATACTTTATATTTACATTGGCTTTAAAAGGCACATCATCTGGTAAATTATGTACACTTTTTACTCCAGGAGGTTTTCTTATAGCTCCTATCTGTATTTTAATCCCATTAACCTCATGATTATGAGCGCCAAATAATTCTAAAACGTCCTCTCCTCCTTTTTGTTTTATTAAAATTTCCCCATCAAAATGGTGATGAAACTTAAGCTCAAACTTATCTGCATATTTAGTGTAAATTTTTTCGCGTAGCAATCCTTTGAGTATATTTTCTACTTTTTCCACATCATAACTTGTCCTTTTCAAATTCATCAAAGTCTTTTGGTAGGCTTTATCATAACGGTTTCCTTGAGCAACAATTTCGCCTTTGTAGGCAAGGATAAAAGTTCCGCTTTAGACAATAGTAAAGGCTACCTGAAAGATAGCCTTTGATTTTTAGAATGATGTAATTAAATTGCCATCTTCATCCCATTCTTTGAACGTATTATCAATAGTCATATTGTTGTGATTTTTAGACTCTTGATTCAATTTGCCATTTTCAAAATAATATCTTATCCAGCCCTCCTGATAGCCCTCTAGATATTCTTCTTCCCAAGCTATTAATCCATTTTTATGTTTTTCATAAACAATTCCAGTAAATGGTTTCCCTTTGTAGTAAAAAATTGGAACGCCTCCACCATCTAATCTAGGGATTGTTAAATCTTTATCATTTTCTTGTACTCGTAACATATTTTTTTATTATTTAATTGATTAAACGTATTTTAAAATCCAACAAATTTTACTCCTTTAGTAATATAAAAACAATGTACACATGGTGGTTGAATAACCTCTGCTCCTTGTCTTAAAAAACGATTATAGGCAACAATATTTTTAAAAACCATATCTCCTTTTAGTCCCAAAGGATCTATTTTCTTTAGTAATTTATCTAAAGCCCTAATCTCTCCATGCGAACCCGCCCAAGCAGCCCGTTGTATGTCACTTTCTGATGCCAAAACATTTTTAGCTCTGATTTTGGCAATATGAAAATTATACCGTTTTTTAAGAGTAGGATGCATTTCTTCTATAAAATTTTGAAGTTCAATTCCTTTTCCTTTTGCAATTTCCTTGCTCAGAAAATTATTCGCTGTAAACACTTCAATTTTATCACCGTTTACACTTGCCATTCCACTAATCATCGTTTTTTCTTTAATGATATTTTTAGTGAAATTATTTAAAGTATAAATTACCTCTCTATCCACCTGCATCACAACTTTTCTACCAATTTCTCCAAACTCTTCAAATGCTTTTGAAGCATTAATTAATGATTTTAATCCAGAAACGGGATACGCTTCAGCATATCGTACATTTGCTAATAATTCCTCCAATATTTCCCCTACCTTCTCTACACTATAACTCGCCCGCTTTAATTCCATCAAAGACTTTTGATACACTTTGTCATAACGACTACCCTGAGCAACAATTTCCCCTTGATAAATCAAAGCAAATTTTCTGCTTGGACTTATCGCTCCTATTATATCCGGGTTAATACCTTTTTCTATTTGACCCAAAGTATTTGCCGCATCCAGCTCCATAAAGAAAGCCCCATTTTGTACCAAAGCATCACATTCAACCGTTTTAGAAAAGAATCCACCGCTTGGAATTACCCATTCTGTTTGCTGAAACAACCTCAAATCCTGCCTCTGGAAATCCCCGCAATTTAAATTGAAAATAACCGCTCATTTCTGAACGGTTTTCTATCTACATATTCTTTATTTCTGAAAGCCTAATAACATAATCTCCACTAAAATATTTGTTTAGCGTATAAATTATGTCTTCATAGTAAATTTTAAAAAATCTAAAAAGTTCTTCATTACTATAAGGAGATTCTAACAATTCTTTATAATCATAATTTGGGTTCTCTATTATCCATTCAAAACTCTTTTTTGCATTTAAATGATAATCTATATCTATTTGTGATATATCAATGTCTTCAGTGACGTTTTTATACATATCTTTCAATGTGAAAATATCTTTTATTGGTCTTCTCCAGACCGCAGCATGAGTTTCATCCCATAATATTTTTCTATCCATAATTTTAAAAATTTGAGTTAAATTTAATATCTTCTTTTTTGTTTGTAGAGATAAAATAGTATCTGTTTTCAAGCTCTTTCAAAACATTTTCCTTTACAAAATTTAAACCTGGCATATAATGACCACTATCATTTGTAATTTCTTTAATTAATCCTTGTTCAATAAATATTTCTCCTCCTGCAGAAATTGGCTTTCCTTCTAAAAAAGAACTATGATGAAATTTACCATATCCATAATTCTTAGAAATGTAAATTTTACCCTCTTCGGACATTACAAAAATTGCCATATTTGTATTCGTTGGTTTACCACCTTTTGGAATGAATATACTATTTGTTGAATCCATTAGTTTTCCCTCTGCGTCTACTATTTTATCGTATTGTACAAAAACTTCATAGGCTTCCCTTTCTTTTTCAGTAAGGTATTTTACGCCTTTCTCAAATTCCAATCCTTCACCAGTAGTATACTTTTTTTCTAAATTTGTAGTAGGATATCTTCCTCCAGAAGCAGGCTCTTTATCAAAGTGTTTCCAAGTATCATCAAAAGCTTCTTCCAGAACTTCTGTTAGCTTTTCTTCACTATAGCTAGCTTGCCTTACTTTACGCATAAGATCAGCATAACCTTTTACATATTTATTTCCTTTGGCAACAGGCAGCCCTTTATAAACGAGCATATACTCTTGTTTTGTAGCTTTACCTGCTTCATTAGCTATTTCTATAAAACCTGCGCCAATATTTTCAAGCCAAATTGCAGAAATGTTATCAAAAGATCCACAACTGGGAGCAACCCATTCCGTGGTTTGTAAAAATGTTAACTGACTTCGCTCAAACCGTCCTGAATTTAAATCCAAAAATACGGAAATTGCAGAAGCTTTTAAACCTTGTTGTACATTTTTTACAGCTCTAGGGAGCAATACAAAAATTCCCCGGTAAAAAGAAACAATAAGCTGCGGTGCTGCTACAATAGCGCCGCCAATTCCATAAATAAGATCCCAATCTTTAAGAAACTGCTCCCCGCCAGGAAGTTTTTTTATTTCCTCCCGAAAAGTTTGTATAGTAAGATCCGGTATGGCAAGGCTGAGATCTGCGGCGGCAGCTAAAAGAAGATACGGGTTTCCCGTAGTCGCGAGAGTACCTACTCCCAAAATAATAGCGGCAATATCTGCTACAATACGCAATCTGTCATTTATTATTGCCCATTTTTCTGCATCCGCTAAAGCTTTTACATAAATTGCCGGAACTTTCGTAATCATAGTAATCCCATCAAACTCTTCTTCAAAATATACCATTTCTAATGGTAAAAACTGCTTTCCTTCATCTAAGTCTTTGTATATTGTTTTTTGTGTGATGCTTTTAGCATTTGTACTTACCCCAAGATCATCCGTTTCGTAATTGTCTACTTCAATATATTGTTCTTGTTGTTGTTGCAGAAAGAATGTTTCCTCATCAGACAAACCAAATAAACCCAAGACTTTTCCCGAAAGTTCAGTAACTTTTGTATTTACTCTATAGCCTTTTTTAATTTTAAAAATTGGGACATCCTCTTTTATCTTGTGATTTTGTGCGAAAGACCGCATAATTCCCGCAAAAATTATTCGGTTAGATTGCGGATTTCCATCAGCATAGCTTATCCCATCAAGGTTATAATAAATCCTGTTGCAAAGCTCAGGTTCTTTTCTAAACCGATTCATGATGTAACCGGGAGAAGAAGCTTTGAAGACATTTACCAAGGCAGAGCTTCCATCTTTCCAACCGCTAAAAAAGCCATTGTCATCATATTCTGTAAGAGTGATAAGATGCTGCATCACTTTTTCATCATCCAATGCCATTCTTTCAAATACAAAATCTGGAGTATTGGTATAAAGAAATATCAATTGCTCCGGAGTACTCGCTTGGTTAAAATAGAATTCGTAAATTTTAGAAAAATATCCGAGATAATCATATGATGTATCTTTTTCAAAATCACCATAACCTACATATTGTACAAGGTTTTTGAATTCCTTATATGAAAATGTTTCTAAAACAATTGCTTTTTTTCTACGAAGGCTTTCTGTATTTGCATTTCTATGAAAATAGTATTTCAGCCGAAAGTGTAGCTTCTTTTCTGTTAAGTCAATATCAAATTCTATTTCGGTTTGCATCCGAACCAAATCTACCAGTTCTTTGTTTTTATTCAGATAGGTTTTTAAACGGATTGTGTTTTTCTCCCGATCAGAAACTGATGATTGTTCAGCATGCCAATCGTAGTTATCTATATTATATTTTAAAATATAGTGATTAGAAAAATAGTTTTGTCTTCGAAGTTCATAGCAAAGATATTGCTTGTTGATAAAATCATCTGTTCTCCATTCTTCCAAAATCTTTTGTGGTGATTGTAATGTGTCCATTTTCTTTGTTTTTAGTGATTAAAAAATTCATTATTTTATTTTCAAAAATTTCATTAGGATTATAAGGCAGTACAAAAAAGTACTGCCCAATAATCTCGGGTTTTAGCCCGATTCATGATGAAAATTTTTTAAAAAGATTACACTAAAAACTTAGAAAACGGAGCCTGAATCTCGTATTCTTCAGGTAGTAATGGCTGTCCCTGTTTATCTAAAATTCTTGAAATTCCAAAATCAGGAAGAGGGTAAGTTATTTTTAAATAAGAATCTGCATCTGTTGTAAAGACAAATTTTCGGTCATCAGAATTAATGCTAACTTCTTTAAAATCAAAATTCTTAATGAGTCTCGCATTTACTTTAAATGTAATTCCGTTTTCTCCGGTAGGATAGGCTTCTACACCTTCAATTTGTGAAACTTCTTCGGCAATACGTTTGTAAAGTTTTATTGAAGAATCAGATACTGTCAATTCATCATCTATTTCAAATGAATTGCCCAAACATTCAAATGTTTTAGGATAAACTCCCGCGTTTTTAAAATCCTGAATTGTTTTAAACGAAACATCATCCATTTCATTAAAACTAATCTCTATCCACTTATCTGAAGACTGACCAAGTTGATTGTTGTTCAGTGCAAAATTAGTTGTGCACATTTCACCCAACTGATCATCAAATTTCACGCCTGGTTCGCAGTGGCAAGGCAAAGCCTTTTCTACTTTTAAGCCGATAGAATCTGCCTGAAGAATGGTAAGTGAAGTCGGGATTTTCTCTCTCCATGGTTCACCCTGTTTTTTGCCTACTGCAGCACGCATTTCGTCTACAATAGATAAGAATAACGGATCGTCGATCACCGGTACTTCACCGCCGCTCCAGATTTGTCCGGTTGCCATAAAGTGTCTTACGGCTTCTTCAAAACCAGGTCTTACGGTAACGATTACTCTCGCCATACCAGATTGAATAAACGCTCTGAAGGTAGGATCGTTATCATCAAACTGATACATATCTGACCATTTGTTTCTGTCTCCCCAATAAAAAGGGTAGAAGTAGTAGCTTATAATGTCCCATTCAAAAGCCTGTTCCATGAATTTCACGAACGCGGCGTACTGATCTAAGGAAGAATCTACTTTTATATCAGTATTTAGGAAAGTTTCAGGTCCGGAAGTAAACCCGTTATTGTGATATTTTCTTTTACCGAAAGTAAGTTCTGTAAAAGGGTTCTGACTGATCATGTAAGAAATACAATTCTTTCTTAAAATGGTATTCTCAATCTTTCTGTAGAAGTCTGGGTTTGAATCTTTAATCTGTACACCTAAAGCTTTTGCTTCTGCTAAAGCTTGGTTGTATTTGTCTAATTCAATCTCGTAGGCTTCAATGATTTTATTGAAGGTTTTTTGAAGCCATGCGTTTTTGGCTTCCGTAGTTAATTGGCATTTTACATCAAACGACACTACTACAGTATGATAATTTGTAATTCCTAATGACACTGGAATTTCTTCAATGTAGCTGCTAAAAAATCCTCCGTCTGGATTAACCAAAGTATATTGCGATGGTGTTATGTAAAAAGTTCTATGTCCCACTTGAGCATAAATTTGTCTTCCCCATCCATTATTTCCCCCTGGAGCTGCTCCCACACAATGTGCACCAGCACTAACTGCTTTATAGTTTTCAGGAATTTTTATTGATGAAGATTTTGAAGATGCTGTGTTACTTTCTGTAGAGGAGTGATCTAATGTTTTACCAACATTTATAAACTCTGGTTTTTTATCATCTATCTCAACATTATACTTACTGATCCAGTATTTTAGTTTGGTTTCATCAGATAACGCAATGTAATCTTTGATTTGCATTGACGATTCTTCTCTCGGATCTACGGGTTTAACCAATTTTTCCGATTCATCAATCATTTTGATTCCTAAATTGTGAAGCTTGGCAGGTTCAGGAATCATAAACTCAAACATCATGCGTTTACCATAATTGTAGATTTGGTTTTTTACCACCTTATCTACCCATCGGTAAACTCCGACCACATGATTGCTTCCTTTCGTATTGTCGAAACCATGTTTATTGTTTTCTTCGTATTCTTCAAGAATTTTATCAATACGTTCTTCTTTTACTTTGGTAACGATTCTGTCTAAAGCTCTTGCTGTAATGTCTTTTGCTTCTGTTACCGCCTGTCGGTTACTTTCTTCTTTGGAGTTGTGAGTAGCGTAACTTGCGTTAGCAGTGATTCCAAAACTTGCAGATTTACCAATTCCCCATTGTGCATTAACTCCGGCTTGTGCTGCGAAATCTTTAGATTCCTGTAAGATTTTAGAAATCTCGCTTTGCATTTCATGCCTTTCGGTGGTGGTGGTGTCTGTCAGTTTTTCTTTTTCAGACTCTGAAGATTTTGTGGTTTGAGATTCGCTTCTTTTTAATCTTCTGGTTGCACGTTCTTTGTATTCGCGCGCCATGATATTTTCAATATGAGCAACGTCTCCTTCTACATAGCAATAGGTGCTTTGCTCAACCTTTAGATAGTCTGCAACCCCGATATTTTTCATTCCGAATCCGGAAGGGATAAAAGTTTCAATAGTCGGATCTACAGGCGGGTTTTCTGTTTCACCCGGATTTCCTTTTGGTGGATTTTCTGGAGGGAGGCATCCGTTTGCGCCACGGAAATGATACTGTTTGGTCATTCTGTCTAAATCATTAGGATCAACAAACAGAGTAACATTAAAATCGTACACAGTGCCATTGGCTGATGTAAACTTCCCTTCTACAACAAACTGCTCAACTACTGTAGTTTGAGAAACTAAAATTTTAGGTATATCAAATAAAAGATATGATCCTCCCCCTAAAGAAGAAAAACTTGTTGAGGAAATTTCAGTATTGTTCACCGTGGCTTTATATTGTGCGGAAACCAGGTCTATATGGTCGTTAAATGCCAATATAAGACTCCATTCCGTTGCACTTCTGGCAAATGTTTTAATACTGAAAGGAATATATCCTGATGAGGATGAATTGGCAGTAACCGGAATTACAACACCTCCTACTTTGGCAGAAACCTGGTGATTGATTACCGTATTGTTCAGTATAGTCTGCTGTAAAACCTGATTATTCTGATGGATGTTATCATGAAGCTCCTGAAATGTACTAATTCCTGATAAAGCTTGCGCTACTGTAGAAGTTCCGAATACTCTGCATAAAGCATTCTGCTCTTGCTGACCGAGCGCTCTTCCTATTTCAGAGGGATCAATTTGCGGAGTTTCATAATTAAATTCAAATTCAGGGATTTCAGTATCAGACACGGTAATTTCCATGATTTCTTCCTTGATGCGGTGAAGTTCCATTTCAAGCTCGCTGTTGGTATAGAACTTTTCCGGATCGGCTACGCTCAGCTGTGTAAGATAATTGATTCTGTTTTCCAGAATCTGTTTTCTTCTGTCGGCTTCAGTCGCTTCCTTTTGTATTTCTCTCAAAAGAGGTTTTATGTTCCGCTGATAATCATTATAGGCTGACTTTTGGGCTTCATCATATTGTGTTCTGTATTTTTTTTCCAGCTTAGATATAGAATCGGCGAGTTTTTGAGTTTCCTTCAGTTGCTGTGTAGCTTCAGCAAATTTCATTGCAGTGCTGTTGAAAGTTGTTCTCTGAGAGTAATTTGTGGAAATTCCTGTAGAATTTGTGGAAGGAATTGTAAATAATTCTTTTGGTAAAACAACTTTTGCTTTCCTTAAGTCTTCAAATGCTTCTTCTGTGCCGTCATAATTTTCAAGAATATGATTCACATGAAGAAACTGCATCAATGTTTCTTTTGCATAAAAATCTTTTTGTGTAACTACCTGATAAATTAAATTATCCCAAATCAGTTTCATATCGGCAATATAAGGGAACGTATTTGAAGCTTTGTAATCATTGATTTTAGTGTCAAATTCAGTTTTTGATACTGTTGATTTATTTCTTGCAACCCATACAGCCAGATCGTGAAAAGCGGGATTGATTGATATTAAATTATCTTCTGAATACATCGTGATAAGCTGTTGCTCATCTATTCTTCTACAGACAGCCTGTAATGTTTTGTCTGTTGAGATGTGCTCATTGAAAACTCCTTTATGAATTTCTTTTCTGAATACAAATCTTCTTTTTTTGTTTTTAGGATCGGATAATTCCGGGTTTCTCATTGCGGCAAACCTGAAAAGTGTTTGTGAAGAGTTGTTTGTATTTAAATTTGTTGACATTTTAAAATTGTTTTGGTTTTTAAGATTAAAATTTTTGGAAAGTTCTTTTTAGTAGAGCGTTTCCGAATTGCAGCCTTATTTTTTTAAGTGGTTTCAAGCGACAGGATATCCACTCATTTTCTTATTCATCTGTAAGTTTTGTTATTGCAATAATAAGGGGGTGATGCGACAAAACTTGACGCATTATAATTCCGAATTAAATTTTTTTAACTTAAAAATACAGCGCCTTTGTAAGTTCCTTTTTTAACCAATCTTTTTTCAGCAGTAATGTAATATTCTGTGGTTTCTCCTGTACGTATTGTATCAATAGAATGATCTTCTCTTCTTACATTAATCTCAAAAGGAGCGAGATTGGTTACAGTTATCTGTCTTTCAGGGATGAGTTCGGCTTCAAGTTCCAGATATTCTTTTGTATATTCTTCTGTAATAATTACAGTGTTTATTTTACACGAAGCACTTATAGGATAGTCGGGATTGATGAATTCTGCGGTGATTTGTGCCATGCTTTCATTTACGAAATCAGAAGTTGCATAACCTGCTGCAGCGTGATTTCCCCATGAGAATGCTGAGTTCCAGCTGTTGATTTGTGTAGTATTAACTCCATTAACAGGATGACTTATTGGTATTGCATCAGTTATCCCGTAACCGGATAAAGTTGTAGGTTTGGAAGTTATTGACGAAAAAGTGTGGGTGTGGCTAGCTAATGAATAATTTAAAGGATTAAAATTACCACTATGATAAATCTCATTCCAGCTTCCAAATGTTGAATTTTCCTCAGTTACAAAATATAACTTATTATTTCTAGCACCTAAAGAAAAACCATAAGTTTGATTAGATGCATTATATGGTGTGAAATTAACTACTGCACTATTAAGGTTATTAGGTCTGTTTGATGCAGTTGCCCAAGCAGAAGCATTTCTAACACCAAAGGCATCTGTTCCAATTAAATTCTGTGTTGGTAACCCATTTCCTTTAATTTTAAAAATACTTTCAGTATCAAAATTACCTGTATGTAATATTTCTCTCCATGGATTTCTTATACCTGAATTATTATAACTTCCTAAAAACCATTTTTCTTGAGCTGCATTATGAAATAATGAAAAGTCTCTATTATAGGAAGAGTTGTTATTACCTAAACCTGATGAAAATTCAATAGCAAAACCTGATGTATTTGGGAAATTAGTAAATGTTCCTGATGTTAATCTACCTATACCCCATTGAGAACCAAAGTTCTTACTTGCATCAACATTAAGATTATTAATATTCTCAACTGCACCTATTTCAGCTAATGACCATGAAATATCTCCTGAACCATTTACAACTTTAGATATATTACCTATAGTTATATTCCTACTTTGACCCCAATTGGAAGTAATAATGTTTGCTGTTCCATCAAATGAAGTACCATTGATAGTTCTTCCAGTTTGTAATTTTTTTGCTGTTTCTGTTGATAAGTCAGTAAATGTTGAAAAATTATTTAAAGGACTTCCTTCACTCGTTATTAGATTAATTACAGGAGGATTAGTTTTAATTGCTTCTCTATTTACATTAAGTAATCCTCTTATGCTTATTTCAGTCCAGTTACCCCAATTAGTTGCTAAGTCCCCAATGTAAATATGTCTTTCAGCATTATTATCAGTTCCAATTGAAACATACCTTACTCCAACATTGTTTGGGTTTTTTCCAATAAAAGTTACTGAATTACTTCCAGCAAAATTTATTGATGAACCATAAAATGTATAAAACTGACAAACAAATGTACCAACCAATGCACCATAAGTGAAAACATCAATATAAAAAACACCCATCACATTAATATTGGGTAATGTAATGTCAATAATTCCTGTACCTTGTATTGTTTTTGATGCTAAATTATGTATAAGATTTCCTGTAGTTAATCTACCAGCAGTTTCAAAATTTCTTGTATTTAGATTTACATTTGATGTTGCACCTGTATAAGGAATAAATTTAGTATCTGATTCAGTTTTAGTATAATAATTAGTAGCTATACCATACGATGCTATTTTACTATTAAACCATTCTTTCGTAATTAATGTTTTATTGGTTGTATCTGCATCAATAGTATTGACTGTAGATTGTGGCATTAAAAATTCACCACCTGATATAATATTTTGAAACGATTTTGTAGGTTCTAAACCACTTCCAAATATGTTAATTGATGAATAAACTATTTGAGCATTGAATCTATGACCTGTACCTGTACCTGCATTAGTTATACTATGTGTATGTCTAAAATAACCGTTAGGTAAAGTTTCAGAAAATCTTATTGTATTTCCGTCAACTATTTTAACTTGAATAATATCTCCATCATTAATACCAGTAATAGGTGAACTACCTTGTGTGAATTTTAAATTTACATAAGCATTAGTTGCACCAAATCCATGTGCAGGTAAATTAATTGTTTTATTGATTAAATCTATATCAGTTGAATCAAAATTCTTAAAATGATTAAGATTTTCTTTAAATGTATAATTTGAACTTTGTCCAAATACATTTACATTATTAGCTTGGTTATATCTATTTACACCACCACCAAATGAATTTACAAATAAACCTGTGTTTAAATAACCTGCATTTACCCCTAAATTATTAACATAACCATTAGCATTAAAAGTACCAGCATTATAACCTAAATTATTTGAATAAACACCATTATTGAATCTACCTGATAAAAAACCTAAATTATTTGAATTAGCACCTGTATTAAATTGACCTGAGTATAAACCTAAGTTATTAACATAATTTACAGAATTATAAGTACCGGAAAATTGTCCTAAATTAAGGACTGATAATCCTGAATTAAATTGTCCGGCAGACCTTCCAATGTTAATTGTTTCTGCACCTGTTGAAGAAGTTCCTGCAAGAAAACCAATATTTATATTTGGGTACGTTGTCGATTGAAATGAACTACCATTCCAATAGTGGGTTTGGTATGAAAATATAGTTTCGTTTGAATTATTTTTTATATAATTTAAAAATCTACCTACATTAGCTACCTCAATAGTATCAGGATTTAATCTTAAACCTTTTGAGATTGTAGTATCTGTTCCATTATCAATAATATTAGAATTACCTATTACGTTTGATCCTGTAAATTTTGGAATTGTGTTTATTGTACCTGATATACTACTAATCAAAATATACTCAGAACCACTCCATCTGTATTGAAAGTTATTATTGGTAGTGATGTAAATTTTTCCCTGTTCTCCGGGATTGGGTAAACTTTCCAAAGAATTAAATTCTAAAACATCATCCACATAACTTGGGAGTTGAGAAGACGGGATTTTACCATCAATGAGATCTGCTTTCTTACTTAGCTTTTGATCTGTACCTTGGGGAAACTGCCTGTTTGCGTTCCAGTAAGCATCCAGTCCGTTCCAGAACGTATCCGTGTCCGGAATGTTGTCTGGATCGAAATCGAAATTAAGTTCTTCATTTTCTACCATTTTTTATTATTTTTGTTAAGGTTTTTAAGATTAAAATTTTTGAAGTTTCTTTTTAGTAGAAAGCTTCATATTTTAGCCTTTATTTTTTAAGGTGGTGTCCGGCAAAGGATATCCACCTTTATTTTTAATGAGCAAAATCATTGTAATCGTTTAGGATTAGACATATTTATTTCTGCCCGGCATTTATAAGGATGCTGAGTTTTAATAAATATTCGAAAAATTTAGCTGTAATTATTTCATTATGAATCAGGCTGGATTAATCGTCATCTTCAAGAATATCATTTTCAAAATCCTCTTTGAAAAAACTTTCAATCTCGCTCAGATAATTTTCATAATCAGGTTCTTCATTTTCAATCTCGTTCCAGGTAATAGTGTAGGAAGTATCTTGTATCGACACTTCAGGATTGTAATTATTGTTTTCCATATTTGATAAGTTTTTTTGAAAATATTTTTTCGTCAGTTTAATAAAATGATTCTTGTGTTTAAAACTGTTGGTTTCAAAAGTAAAATGGCAATACGACAAAACTTGACGTGTTATAATTTATTTGCCGAAAAATTTTAGATTCTCATGTATAAGTCTTTTGCCTTATTTAATTGTATTATAAGCAAAAAAGATTATATTTTGTTTTTAATCAGTTTTTGTACAATTTGATTTAAGGTTTCTTTATGATCATCTATATAGCTCAATCCTGCCTGTACAAGACCTTCTATATTTGATCTCCTTACATTATCCATAGCAGGTGAAGCGTTCTTCAACGAAGGATTTAGTCGGTAATAATTTTTTTGGTTTCTTAATCCTAATGTCTGAAACATTTGTGTAAGCTGATAATCTACCGTTTCAGCGTTAGCAGACATCAGAATGTCAATGATAGGGTTTACCCAACCAATTTTTCCGGCTTTTTCTAGTTTTTTAAATGAATAGGATTTTGCTTCAATTCCAGTTCCTATTGAAACAATAATCATGTCTTTTACGGTCGGATAATTAGCCTTTTGATGATTTTTCAGAACTTCGGCAAAAGGAATTTTCCTTGCTTCAGCATAAGCACACAAAGCAGGATTATTCGCAAACATTCCGCCGTCAATGAGACTGAAAATTTGTCCGTACATTGATTTGATCTGTACTGGCGTGAAGTAAGTAGGAGCTGCTGAAGTAGCCCTGCAAACATCTTTTACATAAAAATTATCAGTATTTACCCTTGCTTTCCAGGAATTGAAAAGTTTGGCTCTCCGGTTTTCAATATCGTAACTTGTAATTAAGCAAGGCTTTATTAGTTCCTTTAGTTCCAGATTTCCAAAAAAATCATTAAGGTTTTTTTCTAAAGCTTCCTGAGAAATTTTTTCGTTTAAAAGACCAAAAGGATTTACCAGTTTTTCCCAAAAGGAAACCTGAAATATGTCGCCGCCTTTTTCGGAGTAAAGTTCCAATCCTTTCTGGATGGAATATTTCGCTTTTCTATGTTCATCAGGACAAAGAATAATGGAGGCAATCAGTGCTCCGGTACTGCTTCCTGCAACAAGATCAAAGTAATCACCGAGTTTTGCGCCTGGTTTGTCGTATATCTGAAGCTGCTCTTCGATATAACGCAGAATGATGCATGTTATAATTCCCCGAATGCCGCCGCCGTCTAATGAAAGTAATGTTGTCTTTTTCATTTTTTCTACTTTTTGGTAAAGCAAAAGTAGGAGCGTGAAGCGACAGAACTTGACGTGTTTAAAATAATTTTGAAAAATAAAAAGAAACCCTCTTAAAGATCAATTAATTGTCTTTGAGAGGGTTGTGTGGAGATTTTAAGAAAATTTCTTAAAGATGAGCGTTGCATTATGTCCGCCAAATCCAAAGGCATTACTTAAGGCATAATTGATGTTTTTTTCTTTCGCTTCACCAAAAACAATATGAATGTCTTTAGGAATATTTTCGTCTATTGTATGAAGATTTATGGTTGGCGGAATAATTCCGTTTTCAATAGCTTTAATAGAAAGAATAGCTTCAGTTGCTCCGGCTGCTCCTAATAAATGTCCAGTCATAGATTTCGTAGCACTGATGTTAAGATTTTTACTTCCTTTGAATAATTTATTTATTCCATTCAGCTCAACCAGATCTCCTAATGGAGTAGAGGTAGCATGAGGGTTTATATAGTCAATATCTTCAGTATTAATTTGCGCTTCTTTCAGGGCTAGCTGCATTGCTTTGATGGCTCCGGTTCCTTCAGGATTAGGTGCTGTCATGTGATACGCATCGGCGGTCATCGCCGCACCCGCCAATTCTGCATAAATTTTTGCACCTCTTGCTTTTGCGTGTTCGTATTCTTCCAAAATTAATGCTCCTGCGCCTTCTCCCATTACAAAACCGTCTCTGTCTTTATCATAAGGCCGGCTTGCTGTGGCAAAATCATCATTTCTTACAGACATCGCCTTCATTACTGAAAAACCACCCACAGAAGCAGGAGTAATCGCTGCTTCAGATCCTCCGCTTACAATCACTTTAGCTTTTCCTAATCTGATGTAATTGAAGGCATCCATCAGAGAAGTATTTCCCGTTGCGCAGGCTGAAATGGTTGTGTAATTGATTCCCTGAAGCCCGAATTTCATAGAAATCATTCCCGAAGCCATATTGGCAATAAACTTAGGGACAAAAAACGGATTAAACCTTGGGGTTCCGTCTCCTTTAGTGAATTCCATTACCTCGCTTTCAAAAGTCCACATTCCTCCCTGTCCGGTTCCCCAGATAACTCCAATATCAAAAGGATCCATCTTTTCAATTTCAAGACCGGAATCTTTCAAAGCTTCAGCAGTAGAGTACATGGCGTATTGTGAAAAAAGATCACTTCTTTTGATCTCTTGATGAGTTAAATGAACTTTAGGATCAAAATTTTTAACTTCACAGGCAAATTTTACTTTGAATTTTTCGGTATCGAAATGGGTTATTGTATTTGCACCGCTTACCCCGTTAATACTGCTTTGCCAAAATTCTTCTACATTGTTTCCTAAAGGCGTTACTGCGCCCAAACCTGTAATGACAACTCTTTTCATTAATTATTGATTTTAAATAAATTTGAGGTTCCTCTTGCAATGATGCGTGTCTTATCTGCATTCCAGATTTCACATTCGGCATTTACAAACTGTTTGCCTCTTTTGATGATTTTTGTTTCTGCTATAATATGATCATGTTCTTTGGCTGTTGAGAAATAATCTATATTGTTGTTGATGGTTACAATAAAGTTTTTTTCGTTAAGTGAAAACATAGTGGCTCCGATAACATCGTCAAAAATTGCCGCTGTAACTCCGCCGTGAAGATTTCCCATCGGATTTAGCCATTCATGTCTTACGGTATAGCGAAATTCCAGATGTCCTTCTTCAGCCAAAATCACAACAGGATTCAGCCATTTCATAAATGGGGAAGGAGATTCTGTAAACTCTTTTCCGATATACTGTTTTAATATTTTTAATTTATCCATGTATTTTATGAATGTATTTTGAGTTCCTGTTCTGTAATTTGAGAAATTTTGTCTAACGCAAGATGAAGGTATTTTTCGTCATCCATTGTTTTGGCTAAAAGAATACCGCCTTCAATCATCATTATAAATTGAGCTGCATATTCTTCAGCAACAATTTCAGAATTAAATTCATGGATGTTCTGCCCTTTTTTGATGATCTCTGAAATGGTTCCTATCCAGTCGCTAAATGAAATCTGTACCTGCTTTTTCAATTCTGGAAAGGTGTCGTCACATTCCGTAGCAGCATTCAGTAAAGGACAGCCACCATTTTGAAAAACTGTTGTCCAGTTGTTTCGGTAAAAGGATAGAAAAGCGTTAAGTTTTTCCGTCATGTTCAGAAATTCTTTATCCAGAGACTGAGCTACATTTTTTTTAAGATTAGAAGCATTATAATGATAGACTTCAAGGGCAACCTGATCTTTGTTTTTAAAATTACCGTAGATACTTCCCTTGGTTAGACCGGTCGCAGTACTAATGTCTGAAAGGGATGTTGAAGCATACCCTTTGATATTAAACAAAGTAGATGTTTTTTCAATGATGAACTGTTTGGTCTTTTCTGCTTTTGACATTTTTGCTGAACTGATGCAAAGATACAAAAATATACCAATCGGTATTTTTTTTATTTTAAATAAATCTGAAAGATAGAATTCGGATCATTTTATAGAAAAATGATGATGAATAGGATAAAAAATCCCACTCCGGATGAAGTGGGATTTGTCTGGAATAATAATTTGAAAAAGAGAACTCCGAAAGAGTTCAATTAATATTTAAGCTAAAGCAGCATTCAAAGTAATTTCAAAATTAAAAGCAGCACTCACAGGGCAGCCTTCTTCTGCAATTTTCGCATATTTCTGAAACTCTTCCTCTGTAATTCCCGGAACTTTTGCGGTTAAAGTCAGTTCAGATTTTGTAATTTTCCCAACACTCGGATCTAATGTAATGACGGATTTTGTCGTTAGTTCTTCCGGAGTAAAACCTGCCTGAGAAAGTTCTGCACTCAGTTTCATGGTAAAACATCCGGCGTGGGCTGCTGCAAGAAGCTCTTCAGGATTGGTTCCTACACCTTCCTCAAATCTGCTGCTGAATGAATACTGCGTCTGATTCAAAGTTGTGCTTTGAGTAGTTAAATGGCCTTTTCCTTCTTTTACGGTACCGTTCCAAACGGCTGTTGCATTGCGTTTCATATATAATATTTAGGTTTAAAATTAAACTAAGATACGAAAAAGCATGATTTCATGATCATTAAATTATTGAAACCATGCCTTTTTAATTTGAAAAGTAATTTGAAAATTTATATAAAATTTCAAGATTAAATCTTAGTCTCAACCTTAAAATGTTACATCAAAGCCGACATAAAAATTAGCTTTCATAATCGGTGCATATACCATTCCGCCATCAAAATAACTCCCAAAAGGATTTCTGAAATCAACAATCGCATTTTTCTGTGAATAAGATGTTAAATTTTCTCCTCCCAAATAAGCTCTGATTTTTTTGTTGAAATTTCTCGAAATCTGTGCATTGAGTACAGCGTAAGATTCTGAATAAGCAGGAATTTGAAATTCAGCAGGATTGGTTGAGGTGATAGGTAATCGCTGTTTTCCAACCAGATTTAATGTTGTATCAAAACTCCAGAAACCTTCTTTAGTATTTTTATTGGTTGAATACGCTAAATTTACAAACCCACGATGTTTCGCCATAAACGGAACTTGTCTTCTTCCCTCCATATAATCTGCCTGAACATCATAATATTTATATGCTAATCTTACATCAAAATTCTTCAGCGGAGTGAAATCCCACTGTGTCTGAAATGAGTTAGCGAAAGATTTTCCGTCCAGATTATAGAATGTCAGCTGCTGAGGCGAACGATCCAGATCTACCACTACCTGATCCTGAAAATCTGTTCTGAAAAAATCTGCAACGACTGTAGATTTCCTTCCGAAAATTTTAAACTCCTGTTGTAAGCTCGCCCCGTAGTTCCATGCAATTTCGGGTTTTAAGCCATAAATACTTCCATTGTTCTGCAGGACCTGAATGTTTCTGTTTGAGGCGAAATACTGTTGGTTTTCTGCAAATATATTGGCTGTTCGGAAACCTCTGCCGGCGGAAAGTCTTACAATAGTCTGTGGAGTAAAATCATATTTGAAATTTAATCTCGGTGTAAACTGAGTTCCTGCTAAATTATGAAAATCTGCTCTGGCTCCAGCAACCAATGTATATTTTAAACCGGTTAAAGTATATTCAGCAAAAATTCCGGGAACAGTTTCTGTTCTTTTAAAGCGATTCATCAGATAAGTTTCATCATATCCGTCATACAGGAAACTTGCTCCTGCTTTATATTTATGATTGGTGTTGCCGATAATGCTTTCAAAAATTAAGTTAGAATAATACGTATGCTGATTTCCCGAATAATTTCTCAATCCGAAAAAGCTGTCCTGCTGATTATAAGTGTATTGATTCATCCAGCCTAAACTCTGATAAGGTTTCCCTTTAAAAACATAGCCGGTTTTGTTCCAGACCTGAAATCTGGAAATATCTATTCCAACACCATAAAGATTTTGTTGACTTTGCGGTATTTTTTTGTCAAAGCCGATTTGTCCCGCAGTTCTTTCATCCTTAATAAAGTTGATTCCGAAATGTGAGCCAAAACCTGAGTGTTCTAAATCATTGAAATTTAATAAATAAGCAGCATTGATCTGAGTTCCTTTGGGTCTGTCCAGAAAACTGTCGTTATTCATATCGGTATCTCCGAAAGTTCCGTTTCCATGAAGAAGGAAAGTCTGAGTCCAGTGATCGTTAATGGGTTCCACATGGGTAATGTTGGCTTCTGCTCTTCCGTTGAAATCCGCAAAAAGGTTGAGCGAAGTTTCCGATTTTTCCGAATGTTTGATTAATTCGGTATTGATCTGACCTGTTATACTTTCATAGCCGTTGGTAACGGTGCTTCCGCCTTTGGTAAGCTGAATGTTTTCAATCCATCTTCCGGGTATAAAATTCAGTCCGTATGCAGAAGCCAGTCCTCTGATTTCCGGAAGCAACTCTTTAGTCAGGCTTGTGTATTTTTGGTCTAAACCCAACATTTTGAGCTGTTTCGTTCCGGTTACTGCGTTGCTGAAAGATACATCAACCGTTGCGTTGGTCTCAAAGCTTTCAGACAAATTGCAGCAGGCTGCTTTCAGCAGTTCTTTTTTATCAATATTAAAAACCAGTCCGGCGTCGTTTTTATTAATTGAAGTGGCAGCTTTTGAGCCTGTAATATTCACTTGCTCAATGCTTTTTTCTAAACCGGAATGTGCGGTGTGATCTTCTGAATTATTATGATTGATGTGATTACCCTTGTTTGCGGCTTCTTCAAAATGAACTTTAGGATTGGTTTCTCCAAAAGCAATATTGCGGTCATAAAGACAGCAGCCGGGGAGTTTTTTATACACTTCATCTGTGGTTTTGTACATCTCGTTGTCATGACCAACCTCAGCAATTTTCTTTAGAATTTTGTCTGCTGAGGTTTTTGATGAATCAAAATGTAAGGCAATGCTTTGCTTTTCAGCATTCCATTCGGCTGAATCGGCTCCGGCATCCTGAGCGGCTTTTTCAATTCTTGCTTTACAAGAACCGCAGTTCCCTTTTACGAAAAATTCGTTCTCACTTTTTTTGTGGTCAGAATGCGGCATTTCCGAAACGGAAGATTGTGAAGATCTCTCATAATGACAACATGCAGGAAGATTTTTGTAAACGTTATCATCAGCCTTATATTTTTCGTTGTCGTGACCGGCTTCTGCTACTTTTGACAGAATCTGGTCTGCTGAAATATTTTCTTTGGTTTCAAAACTCAACATTTGCGAATCTATTGAGTATACAGCCGATTTGGCGCCGGCTTTTTTTGCAGTACTTTCAATTCTTTCTTTACACATTCCACAGTTTCCTTTCACCATAAACTGATGTTTGGTAAGATTTTGTGCAGAAATTGATATGGATAAAAATAATAGGAATGTTCCCAGAAATATCCGGGTAATATATGATTTCATAAGTTTTCTAAATTAGATTAAATAAAATAGCTGTTCATTACATGCGTAATAAACCTGTGAATTGTATTTAAGCTAATTTAGGCGGCTGCCAGATTTCTTTTAAACTGTCTGAAATAAAAGGGTCAATATACTGAACCTGTATTTTAGTAATGGTAGGAAAAGAAGTAAATTCTCCGAAGTTGTCTTTGGTAAAATTATTTTCCAGAAATGTATGACAGGTCATACAGAAAGAACAGCAGTCATCATTGCAGGATTGATGTTCTTTTTTTGATTCCTTAGAATGGTCACCTTCTGTATCGCAGCATGATTTTGTCTTCGATTCTGTTTTACAGCAATTTTCCTGCGAAACCTGCGCGTAGAAATTATCTTTAGGAATCAGAAAAATTCCTAAAGATAAGATAATGAATAAAAAGCGGATGGGTTTCACAGTGCAAATTTAAGAAAAATTGTTTAAAGTGCTTCACCAACTTTTTTAGCACAGTCATGCCAAGGCTCACCGTGCGCAGGATTGAGTTTTGGTTTTGGTCCTGTATTGGCAACAGCAGTTTGCGGAGCTGGAACGGGAACTACTTGCGGAGCATTTTGTACAGGCGTGTTGCTTGGTGCAGGCTGAGCAGCAGGCTTGCTGTTTAAAGGCTGACCGACAGGAATATCACATCGGTGTCTCGGTTGGCCGTGAGGCGGATTCATTCCCGGAGCTGTTTTTACCTGTTTTCCATTATTGTCTATGGCAATTTTCCCCGGACTTACGGCATTGGGATCTATTTGTACCGAGCCATTAGGGGAAACATTAATATTTTGTGCTGAAGAATTTGCAGGCTGAGCTGCGCTTCCATTGAGTGGCTGTCCTACAGGAATGTCACATCGGTGACCAGGTTCTCCGTGTGGAGGATTCATTCCGGGAGCTGTAACCATGGTTGATCCGGCTTGAGTATTAGATTTTATACCTGCCTGATCCATCAACGTTGTCTGAGGCTTGCTGAACGCTACATTAGGCTGTTGTGCAACTCCGTCTTCTTTTATATAAGTTGGCTTTTCGTCTTTTTTACATGAAACAGCAACAAACGAAGCTGCAAAAATTCCTAAAAGTAAATTTCTCATATCAAATCTCTTCATAAAAACAAAATTAGCAAAACATTTTGAATTGTTTTGCTAATTTAGAATTTATATAGTTTTTACTTTAATTTTTCACCAAAAGTCTAAAACCTTCTCCGTGGACGTTGATGATTTCCAACCCTTCATCATCTTTCAGAAGCTTACGCAGTTTGGCAATGTAAACATCCATACTTCTTGCGGTAAAATAATTTTCTTTTTTCCAGATTTTTCTCAATGCAAGATCTCTTGGCATAAAGTCATTTCTGTGCAGACACAGCAATTTTAAAAGCTCATTTTCTTTCGGAGAAAGTTTGTATTCTTTATCACCTACTCTTAGCTGTCTCAGCATAGAGTCAAAGAAAATATTGCTGATTTTAAACTGCTCCTGCTCTTCATTTTCAAGAGTGGAACTTCTTTGAAGGATTGCCTTTATTTTATATAAAAGCAGCTCAGTATCAAACGGTTTTGTGATGTAATCATCTGCTCCGAGCTGATAACCTTTCAGTATATCTTCCCTCATATTTCTTGCAGTAAGGAAAATGATGGGTGTATTTTTATCAATTTTTTTTACGTCTTCTGCTAAAGAAAATCCATCTTTTTTAGGCATCATTACATCGAAAATGCAGATGTCGAACTCATTTTCAGTAAATTCTTTCAAACCCTGTTCTCCGTCTACGGCAAGGGTAACTTCAAAGTTATTGATCGTGAGATAATCTTTCAGTACTGCACCGAAACTTTGATCGTCTTCTACTAATAATATTCTGTTGCTCATATTTATATTTTTAATTTATTATTTGATTTTAAGCCATTGGAAGTTTTATGATAAACTTGCTTCCTTTATCTTTCTGAGATTCTACAATAATCTGACCTTTATGAAGTTCTACGATTTTTTTCACGTAAGACAACCCTAATCCCTGACCTTTTACATTGTGGATGTTTCCTGTTTCTTCACGGAAAAATTTTTCAAAAATCTTTGTTTTATTTTGGGTTTCCATTCCCATTCCTTTGTCTGAAACTTCAAGAACGTAAAAGTTGCCTTCATTTCTCGTTTCTATTTTTATTTCCGGTGTGTTGGGGGAATATTTGTTGGCATTATCCAGAAGATTGACCAGCATATTGGAGATATGAAATTCATCAATTTTAAACTGATATTTTTCAGCATGAAAATTCTGGGTAAGAATTCCATTCCGTTGCGCAACAATCAGTCCGAAAGATTCTGTTGTTTTCTTTATTAATTCCCGTACGTTGGTTTCTTTTAAAAATAATTTCACCTCATTTCGTTCAAGCTTAGACATGTTAAGAACATTTTCAACCTGTTTTTTCATTCTTAGGTTTTCCTGTTTGATGAGGTTTGAATAGTACTTTACCTTATCAGGGTTGGTTGCGATTTTATCATTAGCAAGAGAGTCTGTAGCTACAGAAATTGTTGCCAGAGGAGTTTTGAACTCGTGAGACATATTGTTGATAAAATCTGTTTTTACCTCTGCCAGTTTTTTCTGTCTCATCATGTAATTGATGGAGATGATATAAATTCCCAAAATGGTAAGAAGCGATAAAAAAGTTCCCAAAAGCATCGGCCAGTTATTCATTGCAAGAGAGTACTCTTTTTTAGGGAAAACCAGAGCCAGTGTATAAAGTGTTCTGTCTTTTGTGTCGGTAAAAAGCGGATAGGAATACGAGTTGCTGTCCTTTTTTTCTTTAAATATTTTATTGGCAATATTCGTTAGTTTATTGTTTCGGTCAGACACTCCATATCCAAAATCGGAGTTAATTCCTTTCATTCGAAGTTCTTTGGTGATGACAGAATCTAGAGTTTTCAAATCTACCCTTTTGCTGATGGGACGATTGGTGCCGGCCACTCTTACAAATTCTTTAAGCTCGTAGTCGCCACTTTCAATATCACTGTTGATTTCCGAAGTAAGAATCTCTCTTTTGGTTGTGTCTTTTTTTACTTTGTAAGCGGCGTCATCCGAATACATTGTGGTAAGACGTATAGAGTCTCCCAAAGAAGAAAGAGGGAGCTGTTTGGTTTCGATGATGTTTCTGTAATAAATGATTGATTTTTGTGTACCCGAATCCTGAGTCTGCTGAATGGTGGTAAGCGAAGGTTTATCTGAATTGGCTTTGATCGTATTACCAAAGTTTGCATAATATTCATTCAACAATTTATCAGCTTCAATTTTTGCGATATTATCTGATGTATTTTCCAAAGCGGAATACACTTTGTTGGAAAATTCCTGCTCTAAAGCTACATAGTAACCTTTAAGCCAATAAAACTGCAGAGTGACAAAGACAATTAATGAAATTGTCATAAAAACAGAGATTATAGGAATGAATTTGTTATTCATTGCATATTTTAATTAAAATTATAAATGTTAAAATTAAGCATTTTAAGATTTAGTAAACAAAATATAAGCCAAATTATTGTATTATTTTTCTTAAAAATATAGTTTTTAACATTTAATTATAAATATTGTTCGTTAACCTTAACGTATATTGTGAATTACTTATCTTAAAGATCTCAAAAATTTAATTTTAAAATAAATCAATATGAATTCAGGAATTACTTTTACTCCAGATTTCGATTCATCAAGCGTTTATGTGATGAAAGTTTATCAGCAGAATGTCACCACAATCTGGAGTCACTTCACCCAATCAGATTTACTTGCTTTGTGGTGGGCGCCAAAACCCTGGAAATGCGAAACCGTAAAACAGAAATTTTCTGAAAACGGAACATGGTTATACATAATGCTCGGTCCTAACGGGGAAAAACATTTTGCTAAAGCTCAGTATGGAGAGATCAAACCCAATAGAAGCTTTGACTGGACTGATGCTTTTTGCGATGAAAACGGTGTCATCAATGAAAAACTTCCTAAAGCAAAATGGTTGTTTGGTTTTACCGGTGTTGAAGAAGGAACTAAGGTTACCATCAATATTCATTTTGATTCGGAGGAAGAAATGAGATCAATTTTGGATATGGGCTTTGAAGAAGGTTTCAAAATGGGACTTTTACAATTGGAAGAAGTTCTTCAGAAGTAATTATCTTTGCACTGGAAGAAGCAAAATTTTCTTCATTAAGAATGATTGGAGAGCAGATTGTATACGAAGACAACCACCTTTTGGTAATCAATAAAAAAGTAGGACAGCTTGTGCAGGGTGATAAAACAGGCGATGAATCTTTATTAGAAGCCATCAAAAATTTCATCAAAAAAAGAGATAATAAGCCCGGAAATGTGTTTCTTGGTCTGGTTCATCGTATCGACAGACCCACTTCTGGTTTGGTCATTTATGCTAAAACATCCAAAGCTCTGTCACGCCTCACTCAAATGGTTAAAAATCGTGAAATCAAAAAAACATATTGGGCAGTTGTGGCAAAAGAGATGATTCCAAGAACGCAAAAACTGGTGCATTATCTGAAGAAAAATGAAAAAAATAATAAAGCCATAGTTTTCCCAAAAGCAACTGATGGCGCAAAAGAAGCTATTCTAACTTACAACGTGATCAAAGATTTAGATAATTATCTTCTTTTGGAAATTGATCTTGAAACAGGAAGGCATCATCAGATTCGCGCTCAGTTATCAAAAACAGGAGTTCCCATTAAAGGAGACTTGAAATATGGTTCGCCACGCTCCAATCCTGATGGCGGAATTAACCTGCATGCCAGAAAACTAGAATTGATACACCCTGTTACTAAAGAAAAAATTGAAATCACAGCTCCGGTACCTCAAAACGATGCGGTTTGGAGAGCTTGTGAAGAGTAGTAATCAGTCTTCTATTAAATCAATAAATAATACGAAACCGACACTTTTGATTAAAAGTTTTGGAAGAGAGATAGTAAATGTTAAAATTTTATATATTGCAAATAGTTGGTATTAATTGTGATTAATTTTATTAATGTCTCATTTTTTAATTGGTTAAATTGTGATATTGTTAATTTTAATATTGTGTGTTAAATAATAAATTCATACATTTATCAAAATTTAATCCATATTTATGAAACATTATTACAATTTCTTTACTTATCGGAAAAAAATAAAGAGTATTCATAGCTCTTTCATTTTGTTTGTTTTTTTCTTAATTGCATCGGTTCAGTTTTTTTCTGCACAATTGTATCAGGTTGCCGGTACATGTGCCAGTTTAGGAACAACCACTTATGCACTTAACAGCTCTACCAATGCTTCTGCTACTAATAGAATTGCGGTAATTTACCCTGCAAGTCAGCTTACGGGGATAGCTAATCAGCAGCTTACTGCTTTGTATCTGAAGAAATACACTTCTACAGATCTTGGCGGAACACCTAATTTGAAAATTTACCTTAAAGAAACATCAAATTTGGATTTTGGCACAGGTGCAATAGACTGGTCTTCTACAATAGCCGGAGCAACTTTACTGTATGATTCAAATCCTGCAAGTGCAACAGCTGGAGCTGCGGGATATAAACCGTTACAGTTTTCTAATAGTTTTATGTATTCTGGAACCAGCAATCTTATGCTTCTAATGGAATACGTGAATACCGGAAATAGCACCAGTGTAACCTGGCAATATGAATACAGTACTGGTTGTGTAGATACAGGTAATGATAACACAACGAAGTATATCAATACAACCAACGGTACATTGGGGGCATCTTTGTCTTCAAGTAATTACAGAAGACCGGTCATAGGCTTTGATTATACAGTGACTTGTCAAGCAACAAGTGTTCCTACAATTTCAAACATAACAACTAATAGTGCTACTGGTACATGGGTTGCGGGCGGCTCTGAAAGTAATTGGGATTACGCGGTTTTGCCATCTTCAGCAGGTCTGCCTACTACATGGACCAATACAACAGCTACAACAGTTAACCTTTCCTTAAATCCTCAAACAGAATATATATTTTACGTGAGAGCAAATTGCGGAGGAACAAACGGAGAAAGTGTGTGGAAAGCTAGTTTACCTTTTTATACTTTATGTGTACCTGTGGCTACGATGTTTGAGAATTTTGATTCTTACGCTACAGGAAGTATTGTACCTGTTTGCTGGGATAGAATTATTACCACTAATGGAAGTCAGACTATTAGTTCTACTACTCCGGCATCGGGAACCAGAAATATTTACCAATACAGTACTACTGCTCAAAACCCGACAGCGGTTGTTTTGCCTGAATTCAGTAATGTGAATGCCGGAACTCATTGGTTGAGATTTAAAGCCAGAGTAAGCTC
>WPCJ01334252.1_pt1 | contig 38040 bp, 48 predicted proteins | sample 5399831 | NCBI WGS metagenome assembly WPCJ01 (sample SAMN12869470, study PRJNA574797) | sludge metagenome | isolation source: wastewater treatment of pH10 | place: China:Beijing | collected 2019-05-20 | reverse complement strand
ATGATTGAAATCCTGCAGGTTAAATATCTCAACAACATCCTTGAGCAGGATCACCGGTTTATCAAGCGAATTACCAAACCGATGATGGGCTTTAAGGCGTTTCATTCAGCCGCAGCGACAATCGCGGGCATAGAAGTGGCGCATATGATCCGTAAGAAGCAGTTCGCAAATGACAACCGCTCGCCATTTAAAGTCTTTGCGGAGCTCGCAGCATAATTGCGTCTGAAGATCTGGCCGCTTCTAACATCATGATAAATTTGCGACATAACCCTTGGTGACGCGCCTCAATTCACTCAGAACCGCAACCTGCATCTTTTGCACGTCACCCACCACCATACGGATTTCGCCATCCGAAACCGATTTGCCGCTATTCAGTGCTCGAGCAACCTGATTGAGATTGATGCCAATCATGCGCATATCCTCAAGCATGAGAGACAAAAGCGCCCTGTCTTCGTCATTGAAGATCGGCTTTGTCCCCGCCCCTTGCAGCAATACGGCCTTGAAAAATGCGCTCATCGTCATATCAACCGCCTTCGCGGCGTCGTCGATCGCGTCATATTCGTCCGCCGAAACACGGCTATGAATGGTTTGCGGCTTGGGTTTTGTACCCCTCATATCCTCTGAAATTGCTTCATTCATAAGCGTTGTTAGCTCCAATTCAGCGCAGCAATGGACAATCGCGGACGTGTTTCGCGATTGGTCAGAAAAAAATGTAGCACATTTTTCCGTATCCTGCCTAACCAAATGCAACGCGACTAATCAATATTCGTCTAACTTGGCCTCGCTCCGCTTACCCCTTTAGCCGAGGCTACGCTCCGGCGTTTCAAAGGAAACACGCTCACCAAGGTTCACCTCCAGACCGCTTTATCGCCTTTGTGCACCCCTCGTACTCGCCAGCAAGGGGCGCTACGCTCTTCGCCTTTGCCGGACTGCCTGCGTGCGGTACAGACGGCTCTTGCGCGGCTCCGGGGTTCACAATCGATTGGGAGAAACATGTTCCCAAACTCTAGTCATCGAGTGATGTGATAATTTGATGTGAACACATGGTGTGTCACATGCTGCAATGAGTGTTGTCACATCGTGTGAAATTACCTTATCTTGACATGTATTCTTGCGCCGTATGGGCAGCATTTGCCGACGCTTCGGGCAATAAATCGACACAAAGAAAACCAGCATTATCTAGGTACAGGAGGGCCAGCATGACACTTCGAATATCTTCGGTAAGCGGCAAAGGTGGAGCGGGGAAGACGACCGCAGTCATTTTGACTGCCGGTGAACTCGCACTCAAAAATCGACGAGTATTGCTAATTGATGCCGATCCACGACAGAACTTAGCCGAGTGGTGGAAGCGGTGCGTGGCAAAGGACAATGTACCTGCGTCGATTTCACTGGCGACGGCACTTCGTCAGAACAATATAGAGAAGTTAGTGGCGTCACAGGAGGCCAACTATGACGCCATTTTGATCGACGCGCCGGGCGTCGATAGTGTTGTGATGGATACGATAATCGACCATTCAGATATCGTCATCACGCCCATTCAGCCCGCCCAGGATGAGATTAAAGCAGTTGGTGAAGCAGCGGAGGCGATTGCGACGCGAACGGACGTTCTTGACCGTAGTATCCCTCAAGCAGTTCTGCGAACGCGCATCACTATCGTCAATCGGCATCTCGAAGAATACCGGATCATTCGCCCTTTCGTCCAAAATTTGAGCGAACACGGATACAATTCCGTACTTCTCGATACGGAATTGATCGAACGAAATTGCTATCGAGAAATCCGCAGCGGTCTTGGCACACTACAAATGCTCGAACCGAGTGAACCGGTTCTCAAGGCCAGAGCGGAGGTGAATGCATTCGTCGAGGAGTTGGAGCAACTTAAAAAGGAACACCGCGGGGAGACTATCAATGGCTAAGGGAAAAATCTCTCTTTCTGATTTCCCTGTCGCGGAACGTCGAAAACGTTCTGTTGATCTGGATAAAGACACTGCCGCCCCGCCTATTTCTCACGTGCAAGAAGAAGGCGCTGCAAACGTTGGAAATGAATCGGCGTTCATGACACCAAGTCGCAAAAAGCAGGATAAATCTCTCGAGACAACGCCGGAACAACACCGCGCAAGTGCAATTGAAAATGCGAACCGTCGAGAAGACTCCCGTAACCGACTGCGCGAGCTTCGCAAATCACGTGAACGCGAAAGCAAACATTTCGTTAATGTTTCGCTTGATTATGAAACCAAACGTCGTCTTGAGAACGCTGCTCATGACAATGGCCTCAAAATGACGGTCATTCTTCGTGATGCCATTGATCAATATCTTAAAGATAATGGATACTGACCGTGTTCGGCCGTAGTTTTCTCGTCGGGATAGCGCTCGGAATTGCCATTGGAATCTATATTGCTCCATCGCTACACACCAAACCAGATATTCACAATGACGAACCGACGATCGCTCGTGTGGCAAAGCAAAGCTACGATGCCATCTGGCCTGATGACGAAACAGCCAAGAAAGAGCTATTTCGATTATCGAACTGGAATTACGCCGGATACGGCCATTCTTCCAAAGTGTCAGTGCTACGTTGTATTCTAATCAAAGAGCAGACCGCTGCATGCGAATTGTCTGCATCGCTAAGCTGGCTGAACGAGACCAAAGTTATCGAAGCAGTCTTCGAGGGCGCGGCCAATGATTGGCGCCTTGTGGCGGTGAAATCCAGATAACCGATGTGACAACGTCGGCATGGGAAGTCCCAAACACATAACGCCGAAATCACCCTCCTGCTTCATTTCGATATAAACGCGCCTTGAAACAAGCTTACACCACCTCTGGAGTGCTGCTATTTTCAGAAAATGTGATAATGATCGCTGTTGTGGCACGGCAGGCAAAAGGGGTTTCCGCGTGAATCGTGAGGCATTGGATTTCGCTAACGAACATTCTTTGGAAAAAACCAATGATCCCGAGATCGATAAGCCAGTCTTTAGGCGTCCGGGATTTAATGGAATAAGTACGTTTGAAGAAATCGATCAACGGCTTGCGAAATACCTGCGTGAAGCACGCGATAAGGCAGGCCTGAAACAAGCCGATTTCGCGCCACTCATGGGACTTTCAACGCCGGTTTATGGTCGCTATGAACGCGCGTTTTCAAAGCTACATGTCACTCGCATGGTTCATATTTGCGAGGTGCTGAACGTAATGCCCATCGACATGCTTTACGAGGCAGCACCTCATTTGTGGGGCAAAAGTGAGGATGAAGCCAAGGATCGCGTCGAACTTGCGAAACTCGTGGCAAATCTCCCGCACAGCACGACGCGTGACTTGCTTTCGTTGGTTAAAAAAATGGCTGACTTACAAAGCCAGGTTGACGCCAAACCCCAAAGCACGGATCCAGTTAAATAGTTGAAGCTGGCAATGGCAATTGCGAATATCCGACAATTGCTCGAAATGCGCGATCTAAATACCAACGATCGATTGGATCTTCGGGTTCGGTATTGTATTTCCACACCTAATATGGTACTATTTTTCGGACCAAATTGGGTATGGAATTTGTTATGCAACGTGTGGAAGCAAATATAGCAGTTAGTGTTTCGGACCTCAAAAAAAGTCCCTCCGCCGTAATGGACGAGGCTAAGGGCGAGGCTGTCGCCGTTCTTAATCATAATCGAATTATGGCTTATATGGTTCCCGCAGATGTTTATGAAGCCATGCTCGAGCAGTTAGACGATATTCGCCTTACTGAGATAATCCGGAAACGAGCCGACGAAAAAGGAATTTCGGTCGATATCGATGCCTTATAAGCTTGAATTCCTGCCTTCAGCGCTTAAAGAATGGAATAAACTTGGCTCAACAATCCGAGAGCAATTAAAGAAAAAATTGCGTGAACGTTTGGAAACACCGCGGGTCGTTAGCGCCTCACTTCACGGTATGCCTGACCATTACAAGATAAAATTACGTCAATTAGGCTATCGGCTGGTTTATTCCGTCAACGACGACACCGTGACGGTGTTGGTCGTGGCAGTTGGAAAACGTGAGCGTGGCGATGTTTACAATACCGCTCGCACCAGAACACAGTAATATCTCATCTGTCAGATCCGATGCAGCGTAAAGAAACCTGCTGGATCTCGAGGTCGCTTACGCGACCTCCGTTCTGTGTCTCGATACAAGTCCCTGCAGATAATCGGCAGCCGCCTGTGCTTTGGCTGCTGCGGTGATAATGGCGCGTTTGTCGGCCTTCAGGACAGTCAGCCAATTAGCGATGTAAGCGGCTGTGTTATCGCGAGGATCATGGGCCACGCCCAGGTCAGCGCAAAGGAAAGCTGCAGACAGTTCGGCAACGAGCTCTTCGACCGCGTAAGCGTTGGAACCGAAGCGGCCAGACAGATCGCGATTAAGGCGATGCTTTGCGCCTGACCAATGACCAATTTCTTGCAGAAGCGACGAGTACAGGTGGACGTCGCTTAAAAATCGCTCCCGGTCGGGCATGAGTATGTCGTCAGGTCCAGGACGATAGCAAGCCTGCGTGCCGCCGTAGTGAATGACGGCTCCGGTCTGGCGAACGAAGGTGTCGACGGTTTCATTGTGGGGCACGGGCGCCGTCGGGATAGTTTCGGCTGGGCTATAATATTCGGAAGGCAGGTTTTCGATCTGCTCTACGTTGAAAACCGTGTAGCCCTTGAGAAATGGGATTGAATGGTCGTCATCAGCGTCCTGATCCTTCGGGGTAAAGGTGCCATACTTGACGACGAGCGATCCACGTTCGCCCTTCCGGACTTGACCGCCGAGATCCTTCGCCTGACGATAAGTCATCCAAGTGGTGTCCTCGTAGCTGTTCATCTGCGATGCGATCCAGAGCATGAGAACATTGATGCCGCGATAGGCTTCGCCGCTTGATCGGCGGGGGATGATGGAGGTCGGGCGGGTATTTCCGCGCCATGGTCGCACCCAAGGTTTGGTGCCGGCTTCCAGCTGCTCGATGATGACGTTTGTGATGTGCTGATAGGTGTCGCTGACATTTTTCATGGCCGTCTCCATTCGTTGGTTGACGGCAAGAAACGGAGATAGCCGAGACGAGCCTATGCACCCTTTGGGCCCTAACGGGAGTGGAGGACTGCGAAGCGGTTGCATGGGGGGAGGGGCTATCGCAGCTTGTCCGTCAATCAGCCAACGGGTGAGGCGGTCTAAATGTCATTCACCGAACCTAACGGAACGGCCATCGAAGCGGCGGATGTGCCACTTATCGTTCGCGGTCGTCGGAATCCCGCTCGGGCTGCTTGTGCGCCGACAGCTCAGCACGCCGGGATGGGGCAGCGGCGCTTTTCTGCTCTTGTGGCGTTCGCTCGAGGGCGGGACCATCTGAAGATCTGACCTGATCCGGGCGCGACAGGCGGGAGAAGTCAGAACGAGCCGTGAATGTGATTTCGGTATCGTCATCGGGCAACCTCTCTGGAAGGTCAGCGCGATCGACGGCGACAATCCCGTGGTCGGTAACAAGGCTGGCAACACGGATATCGTGACCGAGTACCTGACCCGAAACCTGTTCGCCCGGCCTGGCGCTGCGCACGTTGTGCTCGAAAGCATTCTCACCGCGCATTTCCAGATCGACAAATGCAGCTCTTATGGCTTCTTGTCGGTTTGGGTCGATCGCGTCTTCAATGACATGTTTCATCGCCGGACTGGAGGGATCGTTGGTCGTCGCGATCGACGCTTCGATCATGCGTGGCTTGGTAATGACCGTGAAGTCAACATCATGTCCATATTCGCGACCGATGGCTGCTAGCAGTGCCTCCTGGGCCCGTCCGTTGCCTTCTCGGAACGGGTGCACATAATTCAACTCTGCCAACACTTTACCGGCGATCTCGGCGAACCGTTCGACCGACGATCCGCGCAAAATTTTGGAACTCCGGATCGGTCTAAAGGCTTCATCCAAGCCCATCTCGATACGCGAGCCGTGTAGAAACGAAGTTCCGCCTTTCGACAGATTGCCAATTGGTTCCACTCTCTGGCCATCGACAATGGGGCTTTCATTGCGCGTATGAGCGGCCCATTCATAAATATCTTGGAAAATATGACCATGAATGGCTTTCAGATGTTGCGCGTCGAAAGCGCCTTTCGGGCCGTCTCCTTCGGCAATTTCAGCCATCCGGAATGCTGTCGCGCGATATTCTTCGACGCGCAGTTCCTTATGAGACCGGATTCCGAGTTTGTTGCGCAGCACGTCCCTACGATCAGGATCGTCCGATATATTCGGATAGGTGTAGGAGCCTTTGGGTTCGGTTTCAGCCATGACGAAGACCAATAAAAAGCCGCCTGCCCAAGGCAGGCGGCATCAAATTCTAAAAGGTTGAGGTTGAACTATAGCGGTTTGCGGACTACGCGCTCTTTGTATTCGTCGCGCGTGATCTCGCCGGCGACATAGGCCGCGGTTGCCGCTTCCAACAGTGGATCGTGGACATAGCCCTGTCGCATATTTGCGGCGCGCGCCTGATCCGTAGCCTTTTTGCGCTTGGCAACAGCTTCCGGAGACCGGTCCGGACGGGGGGCATGAAAGTTCATCTTCAAAACTCCTGTTATAATAGACCCTAGCACACAAAGCGCGCAAAATCCAGAAAACAAAGGGGTTTTCGCGGCTTTCGGTGCAATGCGCCCGGCACTTGGCCGGGCGCTGTTGGGCTATCAATTGCGCGGTTCCCATTCGAGAACGGCCTGAAGGCTTGGGTCGTCCTGTCCACCGAAGCGCCCGAGGTTGGCGTTGTAGTTCAGGCGACGGATCGAGAGATTGCGCTTGAAGCCTTCGCCATCGGCCTTTGCCTTTTTCCAGATCCCGCCAACCTCGATATTGAAGCCACGCGGGGACTTGGCGAAAACGCGGTGCGTAGGAGCGTCCGGGTTTTCCGAGTTGAAGGGCACGACCTCGATGTCGATGTCGTCGGTCAGGGTAGAGATGCGGCCTTTGCCGGATGCGGTGTCGAGGTCTTCGTTGTCGAACTGGATAAAGTTGGTAATTTCGTTGGCCATGGTATTCACTCCTCTATGTGGTTGCGATGATCGTTCAAAGGCACGGCGGTAAGCGGTGTTGCACCCTTGCGCCGGAGCGCAGCGGAGGAAGCCGAGGGCCGAAAAACTTGTCGCGCGAGGAGCCGCAGGCGGGGAAATTTTTCAGGCTTCCGGCTTTGCGGCAACCGCGTCGACGTGCGAACGAGCGTCAAAAGCAACAGAATTAGAGGTGTGCTCCGTGCCCCAATATGGCAATTCGTCTCGTCGGCACAGACCGTTGGTATGGTACCGAAATTGTCACACATGATAGCCGGATACAGCACATTTTCAACAAGTTTCGTGTAATCTTGGCGATTTTTGATAACCGGAACGGTTCTATGCACCAGCCGTAAAACAATGCCAATATGGCTATGCAAAGGCGGACTTATCTGGAGACATGGACCGTTGATAGAGATGCGAGCTCTCTACGTCCTCCGCCCAGATTAGAAGCAACTGTTCGCGTGCTACATTCTCGGCATACCCATATTCGACAATGTCGATGCTGTGGTTTCGCGGCAAGTAGCGCAACATCGCTTCAGCCTGATCGGCGAGCAACCAGGCTGCAGGACCACGTCTTTCCGCTCAAAAAGCCGCTCTCCTCCCTTTCGCAAGCATCGATTGCGGCCATAAGGCCACCGCTGCGGCGAAAACGTAGCGAAAGATCTTTGCATTCTTTCCATTCCGTGACGGGCAGCAAGCCCGAACACCGAGCGGGCAAGATTCAGTTCGCCAGCGGCAGCGCGCTTTGTCATGGCGCGCAGATACCCGCCCGGCGACTTCACTTGCCTCTCGTCGAACTTCTGCAGCGTGATTGCGATGGCAATCGCGGCAGCCTGTTCTCCCATCTGCTCAACAGCGCGGCAGCGCGCGTCTTCGGAAATACCGGCCATGCGGCAAATTTGTGGGGCGAGCCGGGCCAAGTCAGTCCAGGTGCGAGGGCGCGATACTCCGTAAGTCGTCAGTGCCGGTATTGCCCGCAACAGATCTTGCAGGGCCACTAACGCTTGTGGGGAGTAGTGCGGTTGATTGACCTGGCTCGAATTGCGCCTCAAGCTTTTCTCGAGAGCTTTCTTCCCGGCGAAGCCGGTTTTAGGGAAACTGAGTTGTTCGGCGTATGCCGAACGCATTTCATCTTTACAATATTCAAGGGAATAGGGGTTTGTAATCTGTTTGTGCATGTCGTTTTCGACATATGGGCGGGTCGAATCTTCGTTTCTAGCGGAAGGCTGCTCACCGTGAGGCAGCTGCATTACCCTCTCGATGATCCATTCAATTAAGCCTGTTGCGCGGCGGAGAACGCTGCTGGATGCCTTGGTCGCGATGCCTACGGCATCAAGAACACGCGCGAAACGCTGCTCGATCATGGCGCGCAGACGGGCGGGCAGTTCCTCCATAGAGGCGAGTGCGTAACGCAGGTTGCGAACAGCACCGCGATAGCGGCGCAGGTTCGCATTGAGTGCTTTCTTTTCCGCCTTTGCATGCCGTACCATTCCACTGAGTTCCACGAAGCGGGCAATGAGAACGCGCAGATCAATACCGCAAGCGTCGGCAATACTGTCGTCCCCATCACGCACCGGATAGCGTTTATAGTTGGCACTATCCTGCATGGTAATAACACCGGCATCAAACAGCCGGGACAACACACGGCTGACACGTCCCTCGGATCGCCCGATTTCGAACGCAAGCGCAGCGTTGGATTTGAACACGATCGGTCGGCCACCTTTGTCATAGCTCTCTGCTGGAGCCGTATTGATCAGTACAACAAGCAAGTGCGCTTCTGTGCCATTGATGAGGCCAAGGCAAGGGAGTGACTGCGCAAGTCCGATCAGTTGGCCGCGTGTCACCGTTCCAATTTCCGCAGTCTGTGCCAGCCGCCGAAACTCGGTTCGTTGTGGTGTCTGTTTGCGGCCGACCCGTCGCAAAGGTTGTAGGGCTTCCCCCATACTCCTCGTCTCCTCTTAGGGACCAGGCAAAGCTTTCCCGTTCGCCGAAAAGCGTTTTGTATTGACTTTGGAAGTTGGGAGTGCGACTTTATTTTTACGGATTATTTGAAATTTGCACCCCGCTTCCGGATTTTTTCGGGAGCGGTTTTTCTTTTAAGGTCCGGACAGAAATCTCCTTGAAAAGGTCAAGCATTACTTTGGCATCATGTTACCGATTTGGTATCGTCCGACAACCCTAAATTTCTCGCTCATTCTTCCTAGACGGCATTCAAAGGCCTTAGCAGCTGATAACTGGCATCTAACCCCGGTTTCAATATTACCATTTCGGGTATCTATTGGAACGTAGCTGTCAAGAAAATTGCCATCATTTGAATGAGGCCTCCGGCAACCCTACAGCGCAAATTAAAAGCGCGGGTGCCTCCGGCCTGCTCCCTTCGCTACGCTCTCTTCGCAAATGAAGTCCTCGCATTGGAACTACCGCGTAGGCGATTCATTATTTCGGGCTAAAACACATATCGATGCTATACGTGCATCATCGTTGGGCTACATTTCTGCAGGTCAATCGCAAAGCTGCACCGGTCATCCATCACCCACGGTTGTCACCGGTAGCAAAACTCTCAATGTTGTGAGCCGCTCGATATTCTGTGCGGCTAGAGCAGGTGTTCATGACATTGTCTGGCTTGCCACACCAGTTTTGACGTCGGTTCGACTTGATTCATCTAGTCGACGGCTGTAGGATTAAATCCTACAACGGAGGTATGCACCATGCGCCGCTCCACACAACAATTCAGCATTACCCTGCCCAATGAAATGGCCGAAATGGTCAGGGCCAAAGTTGCAGCAGGCGAGTATGCCACCGAAAGCGAGGTGTTCCGTGACGGCCTGCGCACACTTGCAGCCCGCGACAAGGCCGTCGAGGCCTGGCTGCGCAACGAAGTCGTTTCGGCTGACGCCGCCCTTGACGCCGATCCGGGCCGAGCACTTAGTTCTGTGCAACTGCGCGCCCAGCTAGCTGCTAGGCGCGCCAGCAGGAAAACCGTCAGCCCGTGAAACGCTTCGCTGTCGAATATGCCCCCGAGGCCCTTGATCAATTGGCGGTCATAGAATCCTATATCGCAGAGGCGGGTTCGCGGAAGCTGGCGAACGTTTTGTTGATGAAATCGTTTCCCATTGCGACGCTCTGGAAAGTTTCCCCGAGCGTGGTGCAGCGCGTGACGACCTGCTGCCAGGCTTGCGCACGCTCGGTTTCCGCCGTCGTGTCCTGATCGCCTACACGACTGATCGCACAAGTCAGATAGTTCGCATTCTTGGTATTTACTATGGTGGTCAGGATTACGAAGGTCGGCTTGTCGACCAACAATCTGATTAAAACCAATTATTCAACAAAAGCCGACGAGTATCGATTTTCGCAGAGCACTAACCTCCTTTAGTCCCAAGCAAAGATGGTAGGTTTAGTGCTGATCTGAAAAGCAGCGCTCATCGCTTCACACACCATTCCTGCCCGGCAGGAACTGACCCTTAGGTTTTAACGTGCACTCGTTGGCCTTATATTGGGTAACCAGTGTTCTCGATCAGAAACGGACCCCTGCCCGAACATTGTGTGGTATGTTCCGGCGGTCCGGGAAGAGCGTCGGGGATTTAGATGATGTGGACGATGACCATGAACGTCGCAACACAGCACATGCACACCATAATGACGTATCGTACAGAAAACAGGTCGCTGAACCAATCGTTGAAACGATGATCCTGTGCTGATTTCGACCGTTCCGTCGTCAGACGGTGACAGGCTGTAAAACAGTGAACAGCGCCCCACCGTCGCGGTCCAGATCCTGAATATCCAGGAGAAGCAAGTCTCCGGATTCAGGCACGGCAAGTTCTGTCTTGGTGGCGTTCATTGCTGCTGCAACTGCCTTTTTGTTTCCCCACACTTTTCCACGCCTGGTCACATCTGGACCATCTTCAGGGCTAGCGATGCTGAATTCGACGATGCCCACATCAACGCCGTCGCAGATGAGATTTCCCGTTCCATGCAACAATGTAACAGCCATCACTATACCCTGTGTCTTAGTCAAAATCATCCGAAGTTTAGCAGCTTGTCAGTTTTCAGAAGAACTCTGCTTCGCTTTTAACCGCTCATTCAATAGGAGCTTGAGCCGGGCATTTTCCGCTTCCAGCTCTTCCAGTTCTTCGTCTGTCACCGGTCCGTCTTCAGGCTTGGGATTTGGCCTTTTCGCACGAGGCCGCTTTTGTAGTGATTTGGGAACGGGAGGCGAGGCTAGAATTTCATCTATCCCCTCCTCTTTCCGCTCGGGCTCCACAACAACTGGCGCTTCTTGAGGGACCTTCGGCTCTTCAGCGGACGATAACACCTCAAAAGAAGCGACGGGCTCAACCTTTGGGGCTGCTGCCTTGCCATTTCTTTCATCGGGATCTTTGGTCGTAACTTTGATGGATAGTCGCGTTGGCAATATAGGTTCAGGCTGCTCAGGGCTTTCGCCGGCTTTGGGTCCAGCGTCTGGCATTTCATCCGGCAAAGTCGACTTCTTCTTCGATCGCCAGTTCTTCAACCGCGCAACGAGACGTTCCCCCAGTGACTTCATCGTGATCGACCTCTCTATAACAGCCACAACAGTGCACAGAAATGCTGTCACCTTAAGCCTGACAACTCAATAGTTTTGGTGACCATAGCTCTTACACATGTCACCAGAACGCATGAACAGATCAGTTATCGAGGACGGCAGGACAGTCTGGGCGACCGTTTTTCTATTGCGGTTCCAATCGTCGGAGCATTTTGAGCAACTGTCTGTTCTCCATGCGCAATCTGGCGGCCAGTTCACGTTTCAGATCGGCATTCTCAATTTCCAGAGCTGACAATTCAGCCTGAATATCAGGCTCGGCAACCACCCGATTTGCCGCTTCTTGTTTCTGTGGAGCTGATTTTTTCATACGACGTCGAACAGACGGCTTTTTCTCCCTCACAGTAGCATTTCCCGCCATGTTTGCCGTTTGCAGCTCTTCCGTTGCAAGGGATGCTTCTTCCGGTTTCGAGGCGTCCATGTTGGAAAGTTCTGGCTCGCTCAGAGCCTCTTCAACTTGCTCGATGACCGGCTCAGCATGCGCCACAACTTTTGTAGTGGCGTTCTCAGTTCTGCGCTCGATCAGCTTGGATAGATCAGGCTGGGCCCGAACCTCCATTGGAGATTGGGGCGCATCGGCCTCCACTTGCCGGGCAATCGACTTCAGATCCAGATTTCCCCACAAAGATGACGAGCCCTTGCGAGTACGCTTGTTCTTATATTCAACGACAATATTACGGTTTGGATTTTTCATCCGTGAGTAGCTTTCCAGAGGAGATTTGAAGGTACGCTCCGCGCGCGTCAAAGGGCTTTTACCAGTAGCTACATATTACGCGGCGGATTTTCAACACTCAACAGAATGTCCGACCTGATCGATATGTCCTGAAAGCAAGTTCATCTCATCTTGAACACATGATGTACACGGCCTTATTATTACATCAACCATTGACCTGTATTTTTGACGCCTAAATGAATTTCCAAACATCGATCTGGAGAAGCATACCATGGCAGACGAAACCATTGCAGCAGTAAACGAGACACCAGTTGAGGTTAGAACCGCCGAGCCTGTGGGTGCCACGAAGAAAACCCGTGCACCACGCAAAAAAGCTGAGCCTAGGCCCGCAAAGGCGGCTACAGCACCTGCCGCTAAAACCACGAGGGCCGCATCCAGACCAGTGAAAGCAGCCAAAGCTGCTTCAAAAGCAGAACCCACTACAACACCACTGGTAGAGAACAAGCGCAACAAGTACACGCCGGCCCAGCGCGCCTCCATCCTTGCTTCTATCGAAAAAGCAACAAAAGATGGCAAGACCACTCTCAAGGCTGCATTGCAGCAGACTAAAGTGAGTGAGCAGACCTACTATAACTGGAAGAACGCTGCTGCAAAGACAGCGCCCGGGCCATCAACAGGGTCGTCGAGCGATGATCTTTCCAGCTTGGTTTCACTGGAAGCAGAGAACCTCAAGCTACGCCAAGAACTTGCTGCAAAGCTGCGTGCTGAGAATGAAGAGTTGCGTAGACGTCTGGGTCGAACCTGAGGCGAATTGCTCCGCAGCATCTGCACCAGGGTGCTGTCAAAACAGATGACTTCCCACGTGTAAGTCATCTGTTTGTCTTTCGATGATGAAAATTCGAAGCCTTTGTTCTCTCCTTCCAATGGCTCTCTACTAAGGCCAAGAGTGAGGATTACCATTCCGCACAACTTTTGGCCTGGATTAGTGCATGACGACCAAAAAGCCTCACGGGCAGGATTATGCTGACTGCCAACACCAAGATGGAGTCACATCATGATTTTGGATTCCGCTCAAGCCCAGGCGCTCTACAAGGCGATACAAGCCCTGAATGAAGGGGGCGGCCAGCTACTTAACGCTTCCTTTGACGCATTCGTCCTCGGTGAGGCAATCATTGATGTTTGCACCCACACTGATGATCGCATCGAACTGCGATCTGACGGCAATGTAACTGAAGTACACGACGACCTATCCGCTTTCGCAGCTGCCTATCGTTTGCAAGCGCTGTGATTGCTCAAGCGAAGGATGACACTGCGTTTGATTTCAGTTTTTTATCTATGAAATCTTCATACGGACCGCTGGGCTGAAACTAGAAGACAATTGAAGAAAGTGCTCAACCCATAGACCGAGTCATCGCCCAATGACGTGCTTTTTTGCTATTTCCAAGGCGTTCCGCGCATTGTTCTCAGCGGTCTCCTCGGTCGGCGCGACAGATTGGATTGTGAGCCTGTCTCCGCCCTCTACGACAAAAATATTCACCCCCTTCAGGCCACCGACGTTCGGAATGCGGATAAGTCGTCCAACTGCAGGGGAGACATCGATTTTCTCGATTTTAAACCCGACTTTTTCGGAACTGACGTCCAGCTCTGTGAGATAACCCTCGTCCGTTCTGTTTTCCTGTCCCTGCTCGTCGACATGGCGATCGATAGCGATCATCAAATGCTGGTCGTCATCTGTTCCGCAGCAGGACATCCGAAAGTTAGTCGGTTCTTCCGCATGATACGCAGAGGCATCGAAAATCGACCAGAACTCCTGCTTGATGCGCGTGAGCTCGTGGATTTTGAAACCGTCGGCCCGCACGGGGACATTAATTCCGGCAAGTGCAATCGCGATGACGACCGCTATGAAAGATCTATTTTTCATTCAGGGCACCACTACATTAACTTGAGCGTGACCAGAGTGAATCTCGACCGCTACGCTTGAAAAAATAGTCAAAACTTGCGTCATAATAGCGTTCATGCAGCAAAATCAGTTCAGTCACAGTGACCCGGCACAGGGCAGTTCGACGCAACCGCGCTTGCAGCTTCTCTACCAAATTCAAGGGCAATTTGTAGTCCTTGGTTTTCTCCTTCAGGATAAAGTCGAATAATCCAAGGAGCGATGGGTGCCCCTTCCCTGACAAGAAGAAACCACACGCTGCCAAAAGAACCTTTCGCATCTCACACCATCGGTTTCGTCGTTAGCGTGAAACGATTGGGACTTACTGGGAAAGGCGCCTGCTCTGCATCAATATATGGTAAATCAGGCTGCTTTCAGTTCATGGATGGCTAAAAGCTGATCCTGAATAGCTACCGCCTCTGTTTTAAGGTCGTAACCTGACTGCAAATTCATCCAGAATTCGGGCGTGGTGCGGAAGAACTTCGCAAGGCGCAGAGCCGTGTCAGGTGTAACGGCAGTCTGCTCTGTCGCCAGACGCTCAATGCGAGTGCGAGGAACATTCAGATTCCTGGCAAGCGCGCCTGCACTCATCCCGAGCGGGATGAGATATTCTTCCCGAAGGATTTCGCCGGGATGGACCGGGGGGAGTTTACTGGTCATGGCTTCTTCCTTTCAGTGATAGTCAACAATTTCGATTTGTTCAGCGCCAGCATCGGTCCAAATGAAACAGATGCGCCACTGATCGTTGATGCGGATCGAGTGCTGCCCTTTACGGTCCCCCTTCAGAGCTTCCAGCCTGTTACCGGGAGGAGAGCGAAGATCATCGAGAATTACAGCACTATCGATCATGGTAAGTTTACGAACAGTTGTTCTTATCAAATCTGCCGGAAACCCCTTTGGCGCTTTGCCGCCTGCAACGGCTCTGGTTCTGGCGTCTTTGTAGGAACGGATCATATGTTACTCCTGCGGCTTGTATCATATCCTGATACAGCCAGGAGTCAATAGTTTTGTATCATATTGCGATACACCGCAGGGCTGAATGCCGAAAGTAAGGCTTTATCTCGACAGCCCCTGAAAATTTTGCTTTGATCCTTTGAGGGATTGGGGGATCCAAATTGTCGAAGGCAACCAACTGGATATTAGGGGCAGCTGCCCTGTTCATTCTCGCGAAGGTTTTCGGGAGTGACACGCCGGCCCCAGTATCGCCACTAGATGCAGTTCAACCAAAAACTTCAATCCCGGCAACCGAGCAGGCTCCGCAGCCTCTAGGCTTCATGCAGGCAACGACTCACCGACAGACAAACCAGCCGCCGCCATTGGCTGACCAGCATCCTTTCATCGGAAAATGGCTATATTCGACCGCCAGGGTAAACATGAGAACCGAGGCGTCGTTAACTGCACGCGTCAGTACGGTTATCGGGAAAGGTAAAAGGGTGAACGTTGTGAACTACCGTTCCGGATGGTTCAGCGTCACTTATGCCAATCGAACGGGATGGATTTCCGAGCGATACCTGGCCGAAAATCCGCCGCCTTTACCTCAAAACCCAGTTTCCGCCCCTCGAATAATGGCGCCGCCTGCCGCAAATCGCGCGGTTTCGGCGCATCAATCAGGTCAACCTATTCGGTCTCCATATGTTGGCACGTGTGATTGCCCATATGACGTCATGCGGAATGGCCGTTCGTGTGGGGGACGGAGCGCTTATAGTCGCCCAGGTGGGCGTAGCCCTGTGTGCTATCGCTAACGAAATTGCCATCAACTGGTTCGGCCTGGCGCAAATGTGCCAACTCACGACAGGTGGAGATTAATATTAAAGGTCAAAATGGGAGAATCCCGTCAGAGAATAATCGCGATAATCGTCAAACCCGGAGTCAAGGTAGCTTTCATTCTGTGAAAGCTTATTGTCATCGTATCTACACCGGCACGTGGGAACGAAGGTAAATCAAGATCCCCATTGGTCGTCTTTTCTGACATGACAGTGGAGGACTATATTGGGTTAATCACCGCACTCATCAGTTGGCTATGTGGGTCTTGCGCAAGTCAATTGGACGTTTATTTTCCGATTGCCAACCAAACTTGCCTCGCTCGCAAGAACGAGCGTCTTCACCGCATCCCTGTTGATGGGAATAATGCCTTGCTGCAGCATTTCTTGCACACGCTCTATAGTGACGCTGCTTGTGTAGATCGCCCGAGCCGAGAAGCATCCGCAGTCGCCAATTGGCCTATGCAATTGAAAATGGGTTTTCACCGTAATGGCATTCGCTTTTAAAACAGCGTTCTCGCCTGTGACCGTCACACACTCGGCCAGCTTGTTTTCAAAGGCGACGCCGCCAACATCCTCAGCTCCAGCTACTCCGCAAAACGATGCCGTTAGAACTACGCCGTAGATTAACCTGAGCATTAATCGATCCTTCTTTAACGTGGTGGCAACTGTTTGAGACAGCTGAGAATATCCGCGCCACAAACATGAACTTCGGAGCGTGTTGCTGGATCATCCAGCCAGCGGTGGTATGCGCTGCGGATCTCCACGTCCTTGTAATTGTAGGTTCTTGCTTTCTTACTGACACGGCTCGCTGTGAGCGCTTTCGGTGTAACAGCCATATGGGAAGCAAGTTCATTGAACTGCCAGTCTTTCTGCCGCTCTATGACCCGTACATGATAATAGGGATCATCCGGGCGCTCTGGCTGAACCTTGTAAACATCGGCCCACCGCACCCATTTCGGCGAAACGGACAAGATGATTGTTTCCTGATGCTCCTGGGCCAATACCGGGACGGATGTCAGAACACCGAGGGCTGTCAAAAGCAGGATGGGGGTCAACGATTTTGACATTCACGCATTCTCTCTGATGACCTGGCATTCATTAGCGCCGAACCCAAGGTGACACGGGTTATTGCGCTCTACATTATCTTTTTGTTGGCACGGATCCATGATTATCCCGCAACCAGATTTCCGTGTGCTTTCATTCCTGAAAACAACAGTTGGCTGATTGAAAAGGTCCCTCCTCTCGCCTTCTCCGTCAAAGATCGCAGATATCCGCCTGGCGAATTGATCGAGGCCAGTTTCTGGAGAATCCAGGCGATGGCCGTCGATGCGGATTCTGCCCCCATGAAATGGACTGCTTCCTGATAGGCCGAGCGACTGATGCCAAGAAAGCCGGAAACAATTCGTGACGCATCAAGAAGTTCCCGCCATGTGCCGATCCCGTTTATCCCGTATTCGCGGATATCCGGGCATGTTCGAAGCACTTGATCGAGAGAGATTGAAGGAGAAGCCCGAACTTGATCTTCTCTTTCGAGGCTCACAGCAACAAAGCTTTCCGAAGAAGGCTCTTTCAAATCAATCATTTTACCATTTTGAAATTCAAAAAGGGATTCTGGCAGGGATTCAATATGCTGCCGCTCAAACTGAGCGACGCTGCCGCTCAATTCCGGAACAATGCCTTTTGTTTTCAAGGCATTATCCAATTCACCACGAATGGCTTCAAGATTAGCGCTGACAGTGGCCAGTTGGGCGAGAGATGCGCGGCGAGGAATAGCGTCGACGACCTCACGGAAGCGAACGAACACTTCTTCCAGACTCTCACAAAGCTTGCCAGTTTCTTCGGCCGCTTCGGCAAAAATCGACGCGATATCTCTTCGCAAGACCGATACTTCGTCGCGAAGACGCTTCAGTGCTTTTTGTTCGGCGAGAATTTTCTCTGCATTTGCTGCAATTTCTGACACACGATCAAGCAATGGCGCAAAGGAAAATCCAAAAGCAAGCTCGACCTGCCCTTCCCTGTCCTTGTGAGCATAGCGTTTACGTGTCGGACTATCCTTGCGTTCAATGATCCTCGCTGCGACCAGGAATGCGAGATGTCGGCGAAGCGTGGACTCTGGCATACCATGAGCCCGGAGTGAAAGCTGGCGATTGGACGGAAAAACGACGAGGCCGTTTTTCTCACTCAGTTCATCTTCAGGCAGAAATGACAAAAGCGAGCTGAGCACTGCAAGGCAACGATCATTCAGCTTAAGCGCTGATTTGGCCACACAGAGCTGTTTGTAGATTACCCAACGGTTTACGCCCCTCCTCTGCCCTTTCTGTAGCTCAGGATTTTGGGTAAACATCTTCATTCGCCCACACTGTGTGGGCGTGATTGTCTCCAGAATTTGCATTTCCTCTCACCTTTCGAAAGGCAAAAGAAATCCACCCGCCAAAATGACGCTTATGACTCTTGACACCGATTCGGGGAAATGCGATTCTCAGTCTGCTAGAACTTTGAGAGAGGCTTCCACTACGGTAACGTTTGGGGGCCTTTTTCTTTTGCTAGAATCTCCTAGTTGCGTTGTTTTGTTACTTTGTATTCGTCGTATAAGCGTTTCATATTGTCTGAAATCCACTCACCGAAGGCCTTTCCTTCGATCTCCGAGAATTCGACCGCGTACACTTTAGACTTTGACTTGGCGACTACTCGTAATTGAGAGTCATCGGAACACCATCCCTCGGCTACTGAATTGGGTACTACTTTGTTCGCTTGCTTGAGCGAAGAAAAGATAGCCTCAAAGCGTTCTGTACTATTTAGGTTCAGAAAGGATTCGGATTTTATAACGGTTTCGAGAGAATTAAGCTTGTTACCTAGTAGTGTAGCCAGCGAATCCCATTTCGGTCGTCCAATACCTGGCGCCGCACCAATAGCCTGTATAAGCTCATCCGGTAACTTTCGAGCCAAAGCAATCATCTCGGATAAAACGCCTCTGGACGAGGTTCCAAATGTAGCCATGATTACGGCTCTGCTTGTCCCTCGGTCTTCCAAGCGTCGAGCGAACAGTGCTTTCTCAATGAAAGTGAGATCTTTGCGTTCAAGGTTTTCGTTGCCCTGCGCAATAATCAATTCGTCGTCGGACAATTCTCGAACGAAGGTTTTGACCTTCAGGCCAAGTTGTTTGAGAGCAGCGACGCGCCTATGCCCGTACGCGAGTTGATACCGACCGGACTGATCGGGCTTCGGTCGGACGAGCACAGGCACGGCTTGGCCGTTCTCCCGGATACTAATCAATAGAGCATCAAAATCAGTACCCGAATAATCATCAAGGCGATCCTTTACAAAGGACGCATCAATGAGATGTGCATCGAGCTCAACTATGGACTCACCATCAGCTAGTGTTTTGCGGAGCTCCTCCGCTTCGTTAGAAAGACCGGTGATCGCATCATTCATACTTTGTAATGCGCCCGAAGATACCTGTGGCCGCTTGGGTGTGTTCTCAGCTGAGAACTCGTGGTTGGAAGTGATTGGAGTTAAAAAATCTCGTAAAGCATCACGACGTTTGTTCATTTTCTACCCCATGCATCTCTAACGAGCTCTTCGAGTTCATGATTGACTGCGTCGAGAGCTTCGATCGCTCGATCATACGTCTGCCGATGAAAGTTTTCTCTGCCGACTTCGTAAAGAGTCTGCTTCGTAATGCCCGCGTCTGATATCGCGGCGGATTTGACCATGGAATTGGTCAAGACTCTATCTCCGAACAGACCCTTGAGGAGGCCCGCGATCTGTGACTGAGAGCCGTCGTTAGGTTCGTAGCGTGTTAGCACGTAGCGAAACCAATCATAGTTGGCATTGCCGCCTGCCCTTTCGACGACATCAAAAAGCCCCGCGGTCATGTGCAAGAACTGGCTCATAGATGCTACATCCAGCATTTGTGGATGTATTGTAACAAGTACAGAAGTTGCTGCGCAGAGTGCTGACAGGGTCAGGTAGCCGAGGGATGGTGGGCAATCGAGAACCACGATGTCGTAGTCGTCTTCTACGCTTTTCAGCGCTGAAGCTACTCGTGTAAAAAACAATTTGTCAGTTGATCGCGATGATGAAGTCAAGGCTCGGGGTGTTTCGTGTTCGAATTCCTGCAGTTCGAGATTACCGGGTACGATGTCGAGGCCACTAAAATATGTAGTTCGGATGATGCTTTTTAGTGACCGTTGAGCTTCGTCATATCGGATTGCACCGTAAAGTGTCTCGTTAGGTTCGAGGTCGAATTCTGGTTGTATTCCGAATAAAGCAGACAGCGATGCCTGAGGGTCGAGATCTGCGGCGAGGACACGATAACCGCGAAGCGCAAAGTACTGTGCCAAATGCGCAGCCGTAGTGGTTTTGCCCGAGCCGCCCTTAAAGTTCGTAACGGCGATCACCTGAAGCCGATCGTCATTCCGGCGACGTTGATCGTAACTCTTTTTATTTTTACTAAGGTAGTTCCGGATAGAGTGGATTTGGTCCAGGGAGTAAAGGCGTCTTCCAGCTGCGTTCTTTTCAGCTTCACCGATAACACCTTCGTTTACTAGTGTGCGAAGATAGACGTCACTGATTCCAATTAGCTTTGCGGCCTCGCCTGGAGCAAATTTACGTAACTCTTTCTGTGCTGTCGGCGGGAATGCGCGAGCGCGAAGATGCTGAAGCTGAGCGCTTAGTGTGTCTGCATCCGCTTCAATAAGCCGAGTTAACGACTTTTCTACGGTTTGCTTGACATTTGTAACATTGGCGCTCTGGATCATTAAAATCGCTCAACAAGGATAATTGCAGGATTGAGCGTCAGAATGACTGTATCTAGGTGAGTCGTCAACAACTTTAAAGTTAATGATAGATTAACGCCGTTTTGTATGGACACTGAAGACAGCAGTAATGCATTGGGTCAGATTATTGTTCTGTCGCCCAGCTACCGCAGAGTGGAGTGACTTAGCCCGACATCACCAAATGTGCTGTTCTCAGCTGAGAACACAACCCCTTGAATTGCAGCTTGGGAATGAGCCATTCCAGACTGAAGTGGGGGATTAGGTGTGCATACTGACGAATAGTCAATGACAGCAGTCGCTTCGAAGCATGCTGGGGTCGATTTGGACGGGTAGACTAGGTGTGGCGGGCCCCAGTCATCCCGAGACATCTCAGATGATCTGCGGTGGTTTGCCGATCAATTCTGTTCCAACAATATTCGAATTAAGGCCTCCGGTTGCAGACGCGCTACGTTGTGTCCGCAATTGAGCGAAAAGGTTGTCCAGTCCGGTTCGTGGCTCAGGCGTCGATAAAGCTCAAGGAAAGGACTTCCTTCCCAGCCATGCGCGCCTACGAATGTTTTGCGCGGAACATCTCGCCAGCGTCCAGTGAGAGTAATTGATTGGAGAAACGTTCCGATCGGATGCGGGCGGCATCTCGGGTCGAGACTGGGTGGTGGCGCGCAATTCAACCCGTCAGCCGCTGCGCCTGCGACAAACATGTCCCGAAAACGGGGTGTTGTCAGCGACCACACAGAGTCTCCCGAATCGGGCACGTAGGCATCGACGTAGACCAGGGCCCGGATTCGCGACGGTTTGATGTCTGCGACGCCGCTCACGACCATCCCGCCATAGGATTGCCCGACAAGAACTAGATCATCGTGGGTCTGCGACTGCACCAATTCGGCGACTTCGCCTATGTGACTTTCAAGGTTGGTCATTGGAGCAGGAACATCGCCCAGTCCCGAAAGCGTTACCGGCACGACGTTGTGCCCGTGCCTCGTCAATATGTCTGCTAAGTTCCCGTAGACCCACCCGCCCTGCCATCCCCCGGGTATCAGAATAAAAGTGGCCATAATATTTGTTCCAATCGTTGGTGCCGCAACGCGCTCTAGATCTAGTCTTATTTTTTGTGCTTTGTTGCCGAAATGGCCGGCAGCTTTGCGCTAGATTCCTATCGCTCTTTTGTGCGTTCGACACTGTCGGCTTTTGGACCTCATTGCGACTTTTGTTGTTATGAATGACTTTCCTTGCAATGGACACTAGGATGGTTGGAGTTGTCGCAGGTTTTTTTGGTTGACGCGTCAAGAGAGACAGGAAATTGACAGCAAAACCAAAAACTTTATACGACCCTCAAGCGCAGACGGAACGCGAAATGATACGGAAGTTGGCGGTTATCCTCAGTGCCATTGTCTTGGCGTATTCGATCCCTGCAAAGGCTGATCGACTAGTTTGCTCTCAATCAGAACATCTGCGCTACATGAAAATGGTCGGCGAGGTTGGCGAGATGGGGATCGACCGCGACCCTGTGGGTGAAGATGTTGCGGCTTTCGAGAGGTTGACAGCCGCATATGAAATCCTCAACCCGGGAGGGCCGAAGACCTCGCTTTTCGTGGCGTATGTTCCCACCGGTCAGATTTATAGTCAGACATGTGCGGAAGAGCGCTGTACGATGGAAGAAATGGCAACGCCGGAGCAAGCCTGTTTGATCGATCATATGAACCAATGCAGCTATGTTGCACTTCGCTTCCGGGGCGAAGAGTTCTGCCTGCTCCGTTCGCCGCAAAACTAGGTGTTTGATCCCGGGATCTGATGGATCTCTCACCGGCATGATCGCTGAACTCCGTGCAGTATGCGGCTAACTTGTCTCGGAAATCCTGAATTTTGCATCGGGACGCACTAACTTTGAATTCTCACGGGAACTCCTGTCGCGATAGTCGGGCGTGAAAGTCCGACTTACACGACAGATTTTTGCGGCACTACATGCCGCTTCTACCCTCCCTGCCTGCAAGCCGACTGACCGTTTCCCACTTCAACCCGGCCGTTTCAGCTCGCAATAGCTAAAAACTGCCTGACTGCCTTTCGATCAGACACTCTCCTTTCCGATGACAGAAAACTTGCGAAGAATGGCATCGCATGAACGGATAAGTCCGGGCAGGTAGGACTGGTCTCCCTCCACGATGAAACGATGATATTGGTTGACGTGATCAGCAGTAATTTCAATCACCGCTTCAACATGACCCAACTTTTGCATTGTCAGAACGACCTTGATTCCCGGTTCCAAGCCCTTGAGCGTGGCTTCGCCTGCCAATGAGGTCGCCATTACATCTAGTTGATCGCGGAATTTCCTGATGTCCGTAGTCATCAGGATTGGCCCTGCACATTCGACATGTGCGCCGTTAGCCTCCATGCGCGCGCGAACCATCAGCCAATTTCCATCCCAGAAGTCCAACGCATCCGGGAACTGGCGTCCACTAATCCAAAGCGAAAAGCCGCTAAAGTGCAAATCGGGTTGATCTGTCATAGCCGCGACAATGCCATGGCGTCCGTCCGTTTTCTACTCGCCAACTAAAAGGCCACCGTTCCTCTTGCCATACTTTCCCTATACCTGAAAATCCTCAAGAAGGCTTTCTTCGATTATTGCTTCGAGAGTATAGGTAGTGGCCTGCGTTTTGGCCGCACCCTGATGAATGCCATCTCCGCGTTGGTGGGTGTTTCAGAAACTCAACGGCATTTCTTTGGTCAACAAGGGAAGGGGGCACTGTTGTGAACACCGTTCCGGTCTGGTCCTCCTATTCGTGTTACTATCGATTGGGCTGTCTCTGCTCCGTTTTGACGGCCTGTTCATGATGGTCAGTCGCGCAGCCTCGATTGCCGCAGTAAAGGATTTGGCCCTAAAGCATCGGATTTTCAGTACCCCGGTAGCAAATCTGAAGGTTATGGCGTCTGTAATCAGTCTGCGTTGAACTGAAGTCCCGACGATGTCCTCCAAATGTATTTCAACACTCAATTTGTCAGGACGAGCATGCAATGCCCGGTTCATGTCGTTTGGGCGGAAACTCAGAGTGGCGGCTGTCAGTTCGCACTTGCCTCCTACCCACTATCCACCTTGCCTACGACGACGCTCATCAATCTGACCAGAGATTGTATCTGGCAAAAGATCGGTTTCCGACAAGCTTGCATTATCAAGGAAAGCCTTGACGAGACGGCTATCGATAACGTTTGGCGTGGCATCCTCCCGATAAAAGTCTGTTACAACAGGTATCCAGATACTAGCGCATGGGAGAAGCTTTAGACAAATGAACCAGATTGCCTGACTTCAACGCAGCCTTGAAAAACTGTGCTGACTGGCATTGTCGTATAGTTAAGAACGGGACGAACCCCGGTGCCTGGGCCCGTTATTCCAGCGTTTGAGCGAAAGGTAGTGCAGGCTTCGTGTAGGTGCCAATAGAATATCTAAATCGAGAGCGGCGCCTCAAGCCAATAAATAAGAGAACAGCGATCCCGCTCCTCGCGATTGTTTTACAGTTCTGTCGCCGCCGCACGGCAAAATCAATTTGTCATCATCGCCTAAAGGCTTTGATTTTCTGACAGTTATGACCTGTTTCGCTTATGAATGAGAAGCAGTGGATTTCCTCAACTCGTAAACTTGATGTGACGCAGCCTCGTCTTGCTATATACTGTCAGCATCCGATCCATTCAGATGGAGATTGGGGTCATGGAGTGGAGGCTAATAATAGAACTGATCCTGTCCATGTTTATCATGAGCGCGGTGGTTGTAATTATATTGAAAGCGCAAAAAAAGAAATGATAGTCACCTGCGCGAAAGAACCATCCTTTTGCGTTGCAACGCGTCAGCGATAGACGATGCATACCGGCACAGCGGACGCCGTAAGCCGTGTTGTAGTAACAAGCGTCGCGTGGCGCGGCTCGTTCCTGTGAGCCAAACTTCGATTCCACGCCGATTGGCTTTTTGGACCAGTCCTTCAATCATATTGGCACCTGTGGAATCGAGGAATGAAACATCCTCGAAATCGATCACGAACGTTTTGTAGCTGTCTGAGATCCTGTCCAAAACCGTGCCGATGGAAGCGGTGGCTCCGAAAAACAGCGCCCCGTTTATACGATAAATCAGGGTTTCAGGGTCGGAGGACTGGGTTTCGTCATAGTCTTTACGAGGCAGGGCACTATCCGGTATGTCGCTTGCCACAAGCGGTTTCAGATTGGGGTTGTGGGACCGCACTGTCGTCACTCTGCTTATTCGCTGGATAAATAGCACCGAGCCCAATGCAAATCCCACTACTATAGCTTCGGTCAGATCGCGGAAGACCGTGAGCAGGAAGGTTACGGTAAGGACCGCCGCCTCTCCCCATCCCGACCGTAGCAGGACGGCGATTGCCTGTTTTTCGACCATGTTCCAGGCGACAACCGCAAGAACGCCGGCCAATGCGGCAAGCGGTATGTAGGCAGCAAGTGGGGCGGCCACCAGCATAAACAAAAGTAGGAACGCTGAATGCAACATGCCGGATACAGGCCCATGCGCGCCGGATCTGACATTGGTGGCTGTGCGGGCAATCGTGCCGGTCACGCAGAAACCGCCTAACAACGCTGAACCGATATTCGCAATGCCCTGCGCCATCAGTTCGCAGTTCGAGCGATGGCGGCGTCCGGTCATGCCATCGGCGACGACGGCGGAGAGCAGGGATTCGATGGCTCCCAGCAAGGTAAATGAAACCGCTGCAGGAAGAACAGCTAGAATTTTCCCTCCCGTCAGGGTAGGCAACTCCGGCGCTGGCAGGCTGGACGGTATGCCACCGAATTGTGAACCGATGGTTGTGACCGGCAGGCCAAACAATGCGGCGGCGGCAGCCGCAAGTCCGACTGCGATCAACAGGCCCGGCCAGTGTGGGCGAAACGTCTTGAGGCCCAAGATCATCGCAATCGTGCTGATGGAAATCGCTACGGCAGCGGGTGTGAAGCTATCACGAGCTTGCCAAAGAGCCGCAATTTTTTGCAAAAGCGGACCCGGTTCATGCTCGAGCATAAGTCCAAAAAGTTCCTTGATTTGGCTGGCGAAGATAATGACGGCGATACCTGCGGTGAACCCGATGGTCACTGGATAAGGAATGAACTTGATGAAAGTGCCGAAGCGAAGAAGACCAACAGCCGCGAGCATGATACCGGACAAGAAAGTTGCAAGGATAAGCCCTTCCATGCCGTGCTGAGCAACCGTGGCGGCAACGAGTACGATGAAAGCTCCGGCTGGTCCGCCAATCTGGAACCGTGAACCACTTAAAGCCGAAACCAGAAAACCCCCGACAATCGCAGTATATAGGCCCTGCGCGGGACTGGCGCCGGATGCTATCGCTATGGCCATGGAAAGCGGCAGGGCGACAATTGCCACCGTCAATCCCGCCAGCGCATCGGCGCGCAAATTCGCCAATGAATAGCCTTCTCGCAGAACCGTCACAAGCTTCGGCGTGAAGAGTTCGAGAAGTCGCTCTTGGGCGTATCCGTAACCAGTGTCGTCATGATTAACCGCGTCTCCACAAGGAATCGGCGGGATCGTCGGCAGAATATCGTCGGCGGTCGCCGTCGGGTATAGATTATCTGGGTTTCAAACCGGGGATTTCAAACGTACACCGCGCCCACCGGAATTGCTCAACGCCCCTTCAGCGATCAATTCAATGCCGGCTGCCTCAAGGGCGCCGACCACTTTCACGAGACTGTCAACGACGCCGCGCACATTTCCATCGGTAGCTTCCATCCGCTGAATGGTAGGCAAAGACAATCCCGACATGCTCGCCAGAGTTTTCTGGTCAATGCCAAGCAGAGCACGCGCCGCACGCAATTGAGCTGAAGTCAACATCGCTTTTGATGCCTGTTACCTTAATAGAGAAACATAAGTCATTCAGGCTGATGTATCAAGCATTCAAAACCAGGTCTCGCTCTACTGACCCAAACAGCCGTGTACGAATAATTGCCAGCAGATGAATATCAGTAGTGTCCACGGCGCGCTAGTTGCATGATTGGGCACGCGAATGCCGCGATTGGCCGCTTCGGTGACATAACCGGAGCGTAGGCAATACGCGGAGAGTTCGTTTGCGTCCAACGGGTGAGGCATCCGACGGGTTGCCCGGTCAGATAAACGACTTCCTCCCGTCCATTGCCAATGCTTTTTGGTTCTTTGAGGTGAAACGTCAGGTAGGGGGAGCGCAGTGCCGGAGTTGAGCTTGTGTTGTTACCAAAAGTTGGTACTATAGTGCAAAGGAGTAAATACATGTCACGAAACACATCAGTTTCCCTCGGTGATCACTTCGTCAACTTCATCGATTCACAGGTGAGGGGAGGGCGCTATGGCTCTGCCAGTGATGTCGTGCGTGCAGGATTGCGTCTTTTAGAGGAACAAGAAACGCGTGTTAAGTCTCTACAGGAGGCGCTGATTGCGGGCGAAGAGTCTGGTCAGTCGAAGCCCTTGGATCGTGAGGGCTTCCTGCAGAGGATGAAGACGAAGCATGCGCTTTGATGGGTATCAGCTTACACCGCTTGCCGAGGCCGATCTCGAAGATATCTGGGTTTACACCTTACGCGAATGGTCATTAGAGCAAGCAACCAGCTATATCACTGACGTCATGGATGCTTTTGAAGGGTTAACGGACGGGAGCAAGCGTGGTCGGTTGACGGACATCCGACCAGGTTATCTCAAATATGCCGTCGGATCCCATGTGATCTATTTCCGGGAGCACGAGAACACGCTGCTTGTTGTGCGTATTTTGCACGGGCGTATGGATGTTGGGCGGCACATGTAACGCATATTGTGTTGCATTATCGAAAGTTCCAATGACGGAGGATTGTCTGTCACATTGATTGAAAGACGGCCTCTCGGCCGAATGATCGGTCAGGCGCTTAGCGACGAATGAGACCAAAACGGTGGGCTTCATCTAAAAGGTGACGAACGGAGGAAGGCTGCCATTTCCTCCCACCGCGCGTCGGCCGCTCTCCCATCTGATCGAGCTGGGCCGCGATATCGCGAAGCGACAATCCGGGATCGGCAATCGCAATTGCGGCGACCAGTTTCATCAGGTGATCAGAAGGGATGCGGCGAGGGGATCGGGCAACAAGCTTCTTGTCGGCGATTTTTTCGCGGACGAGACGATGCACGGCGCGGCGCAGACGCTCGACCGTCCAGTCATGTCCGCGCCTATTGAGCACCTGTACGATATTCTCCCAGCTGTGGACCGGGCGCATTTGTTGCACCAGAGGCAACCAGGTCTGTGCCGAGGTGATCAGTTCATCGAGATAGCGTTTGTTGCGCGCTTGAGATACCGCCCGGATCGCTTCCGGCTTGCGCTCTCTCAAGCCGGGATTTCCCGGAAGCTTGCCGCGCGCCTTTGCAGCTTTGATCCCCGCTTTGGTCCGTTCTGCAATCAGCGCGCGTTCGAGCTGTGCAACGGCGTCCAGCACCTGCAGAGAAAACATGCCTTGCGGCGTGGATGTGTCGATGGGATCACGGATAGATCGAAAGTGGATGCCGCGTTGTTCGAGATCTTCGATAACCTGCAGAAGGTGACTGACCGAGCGGGCGAGGCGGTCCAGCCGGACCACGACGAGAACGTCACCGGCAACGAGTTCCGAAAGCAGCCGGGTCAGGACCGGGCGGGCGCGTGAAGTCCCGGAACCCTGCTCCTGAAAGATGCGATCACAGCCAGCTGCCCGCAACTCGTCCATCTGTGCATCATGGACCGGATCGTCGGTCGAGACGCGTGCGTAACCGATGAGGCGAGCGGGACGGGGCAACGCACTGGTGGCCTGACGTTTTGACATGGCTGTTTCTCCCGCGCTTGAAGCGGCTTTGTTCAAATAAGGCATGCATGAGAAAATGGTTAGTTGCAAGCGAGTTTTACTATGCAATTTAACCGCCATCAGAAGCGATTTTAATGGGTAGACGAGGAAACCCTCATCAAAACAACCGTTGCGCGCCAGCGGCCTACCTAAGTTAAAAGGTCCAAATCTATAAACAGGGAGAGGGATGGATAAGCTGGAATGATCACGGTAGGCGGCGAAAAGAGATAAGCCGAGAGCCTCGGTAGACACCGAGCAATCCGTAGTATGATAGCTCGTCCTTGGCGATAAAATGAAAGGTAAGAATACTTGGCGTTCCTTGCGGAGAACAGTGCCGTGAGAAGGGCTTCAAAAGAACTGTTTTCCTAAAATAGGTGCGACCGATTGGAGAAAATGTCAACTCGACGATACTTTAAATCCTTAGATTGTGGCGGGAGATACGTTCCTTGATCTGCCATTTGCTTTTGCTTCAATGGCAGTGTTAATTGTCGTTCAATTGGGGTGGGGGCATGATACAGAATCGATCGTTTCTTTTCTTGATAACAGGGTTTGTTGTCAGTTTTCTTGTTGCGGGCTGCGCGGTATCCGATGTCGGGCCGATCAATCGTTCAACGTCTCAATTATTCGCGTTTAACAATCATTTCGTTCCCGATCACGGGGATGATGGCGCAATGATCATTGGCCTGGCATTTTCTGGCGGCGGCACGCGGGCGGCGGCTTTTGGTTATGGAGTCATGCGGGCGCTCGATGATACGATCGTGGACGAATATCCCTATGAGCGAAGCCTGGTCGATAATATCAGGATAATATCCGGCGTGTCTGGAGGCGCGGTTCTTGCAGCCTATTTCGGCATGAAAGGGCGCGATGATTATCGGGATTTCCGTGAAACGTTTCTGGTCAGGAACGCTGAAGAACGCGTGCGCACCAATGCCTTGTCGCCAGCAGTCGCCATTGGCGTCCTGAATGGCGGCGCAAATGACCGATCCTCGCTTGCCCGTTGGCTCGACGACAATATTTTCCATGGTGCGACCTATTCAAAGTTTGACTGGTCCAATGCGCCATCGATCTGGATCTCTGCATCGGATATCTACAACCGGGTTCCATTTCACTTCAGCGTAGAAACCTTTGCAGCACTGTGCAGCAATCTGAAGGATGTGCGGATTGCTGACGCAGTCGCGGCGTCAGCGGCGGTTCCGGTCGTTTTCAAGCCCATTTCGGTTGCATCCAACCATGGTGCCTGCACCTATCGCCAGCCCGATTGGCTAAGCCGGGTCATGGCCGATCCCGAGGCGTCGTATAGGTTGAAGGCCTATGGGCGCGCACTGCACACTTACCGGTCGAGCAATGTGAATTTCATAAAATTGCTCGATGGCGCGCTGACCGATAATCTGGGGCTTACGCCATTTGCGATGGCCAGAGCCTCGGCGCAAACACCCTATGGGCCATTGTCGCTTGCCGATGCCGTGAAGCTGAAGACTTTTCTTTACATTGTCGTGGATGCTGGCCGTGAGATGGAATATCCATGGGTAAAGGAGCTGCAAGGGCCAGGGATTTCTGAAATCCTCGGTGCGGTTACGGATACTGCCATTTCCTCGTCGGTCAGGGAAGGGTTTGATGCGCTGAAGCTGGCGACAACGCAATGGCGCGACGAACTCATTGCATATCGGTGCAGCCTGTCTGCAGCCACAGTAGCGCGCTATCGCGGCTCGTTGAAAGGATGGAACTGCCGCGATGTCCGATTTCATGTACAACGCCTGTCGATACAAGATCTTCCCGCTGGCATGGCTGCAAGTTTCAATGAAGTGCCAACCCGCTTCGTGCTTCCGACAGAACAGGTGGATCAGGTGATTGCCGCCGGTCGCGTGGCGTTTAAAAGAAACGCCGTCCTCCAGAACGCCATTCGCGAAGTCCAGTCCGATGCAGGCGTCAAGAAACCGGTTAGCCCGAATTTGCTCCAACAAAACCTATCATCGTCTGAAACACTGGCGTCGGGGCCATTGTAGCGCCAGCACCAGCCCGGTTTTCGCAATATTACCATTTATGACTGCCGATCCGAGGCCACAGAATATACCATGATCAAACTGCTTTTTATGTTTGCCTGGGCATCGCTATGCTCGATGATTGTGTTATGGGCGGCAATGGCGCTCTGGTTTCATTTGCAGGTGGGGCAGACGATCAAAATCTGCGTCATGGCCCTGACCGCGCTTGTTCTTGCAGCTTATATCTCGGTCCTGTTTTCACCGCGTTCGAGCAGCCAGTTGATAAGCTTCAGTAACGTCGCATTCATCTGCCTCGGTTCCCTCTTTCTGGTCTCCTGGTTTTCGATGAAGCCTTCGCTTACGCGGGATTGGGCGGCAGATGTCCAGCACACGGTGACAGCGGATGTTCAGGGCGACGAGGTGACATTTCACAACATTCGTGACTTCACATGGAATGACAGCCGGATATTTGTGCCAGGGTGGAAATCCGGGACGTACAGGTTGAGCGAACTCAATTCGGTGGATGTCATATTGTCTTACTGGACGCATCCGGCCATTGCACATACATTGATTTCATTCGGCTTTGCAGATGGTCGCCATCTGGTGTTCTCTGCCGAAATACGCAAGAAAAAAGGTCAGGAATTTTCTTCGCTGGGTGGCTTTTTCAGAAGTTTCGAATTGGCGATGATAGCGGCGGAAGAACGGGACATTGTTTATTTGAGAACCAATGTCCGCGACGAGCGCGTCTATCGATATCCGGTCGATGTTGGTCAAGAGCTTATGCAGGCGATGTTGCTCAAATATATCGAAAAGGCCAACGATCTTGCCAGAAACCCGGCCTTCTACAATACACTGACGTCCAATTGCACGACGGTCGTTTTCGACCTTGTTCGCCTGCTGGAACCAGGTTTTCCATTTGATTACAGGGTTTTGCTCTCCGGCTATCTGCCGGAGTTTCTCTATGACAATGAGCTGCTCATGAACAGCGACCTGCCGTTCAGTGAAATCCAGCAGCGCGCCTTGCTGACGCCGGTTCGCTCAATGGAGCGCGAACAGTTTTCTACGGTCATCCGGCAGCCTGCCGGTACTTAGAGCATTTCCAGCAAAAGTGCGAAGCGGTTTTGCGTAGGACAATGCGGTAAAACAAATAGTTAGAGCGATTCTGATGATTCCGTATTAACCGGAACCGCTCTAGCTAGGCCGGATATATGCGAGACGTGTCCTAGTTTATGTCCTGCTTCGTGTTTGCGTATTTTTTTAGCAGGCGAAGTTTGGGAAACGTCAAGAACGATTTTGGTGGGTCGACCAGAGCCGACAATGCGCGCGCATAATCCAGCACCAGACCAGGCGTCCACGCCATGGATTCTGCGCGCTTGCGCATCAGTCCCGCTGCCCATAGCTCAGGATAAATGATCGCGCGCAACGCTGTAATTATTGGCCAGTTGTGGTCACGATAAACACCTTCCAGCGCTGCATCCAGAGCATCAGCGACTGCACTTGAGCAATTGCGGTTTGTGAGATTATAGGTGTTGTCTGCGCTGTAATCTTGCCAGAATGCATTCAATCGCGATGCGTCGATATTCTTGATCACCACCTGCACTGTCGATTGGCACCATTCGGCGGATTCTTCCTGATAGCTTGGCAGGAAACGTCCGGGCACATTGTTGTCTGCGGTGGCGCGTAATGTCCGGGTGAATTCGTCCGGCGATCGGTCGATCTCGACTGCCGGATAATGGCTGATATAGACGTTTGGGGCCATTTCCAGAGCCGCATGGCCCGTGGAAATGACGCCGTTTGTATCGACGGCTGCGATATATCGATTGATGGCCCTTTGATGAAGCGGGGTCATGACCTGACCTGTGGGAGTCCAGACATGGACGATCAGCTCGCTGCGATTGGCAGAATGGGCGAGGGAGCTGGAACCCGGCTTGTTCCATAAAGGATTTCTGTTGAAGATACTGCTGATCGATGCGCCTTCTTCCAGCCGTCGCACCCGTGTCGCAATGTTCAATATGCCAAGGCTGGTAAGGATCATGACGGCGCCGACATTGAAGGCAACTGTTCCGGCGTACCATGTTGGCCATGGCTGAAGCGTTGCAATGGCGATGCAAACTTCCGCAATGCCGCCCATCAACCCCAGCCGCCAGCGGGGATAGCGGACAACCCATGCACTGCCAATGCGCACACTGCCATCCACAAGGAAGCAGAACCCCAGCACCATCGCAAGCGTGAAGTGGCTGGCGGGGGTGGCGCTGAGGATCAGCAAGGCGACCGCGAACAACGCGATACCCTGCACGACACGCATTCGTCTCGCCGTTCCCTGACTGAACGCGGCAGCCAGGAGGCCGACAGCCGCCTCCGGCAGCAGGAAATAGCCAAAAAAGCGCGACGGAATGATCGTCTTTCCGTCCAAGGCATCTATAGCGATGAATGTGCCGAGCAGAAGCCAGACGCCGCCGGTAATGAGTAGTATTTTCCAGTGACGCTGAATAATTTCCCGGCCAAGGAGAATAAGAACGATGCGTATCATGCCTGGGGGGCTCCACTGGGTTTAAGCGTGCGCTTTACGATCAGGGCGAACACCATGAAAACGACGCAGACCATTCCCACAAAGGTCGGTAGGCCGTGCTGCATCACGTCTAGAAAACCGCCTGCCAGCATCGGTCCCACCAAGGCGCCGCCGCCCCAGAACAGCCCCATCGCAGCATAGACGCTGATAAGGTCCGCCCCACGGAACTGCGAGCCGATTATCGCGAGCATTGTCGTATAAATGCCAACGAAAATTCCGCCCCAGATGAACAATGCCGGGTAGGCCAGCCAGCTCACCGATAGAAGCAGGGGCCAGAGAAATGCCGTTATTGCGGAGACCGCCGTTAGGGCGATCATCAGTGTAACCCGGTTCATCTTGTCTGATAGCCAGCCGATGGGAAGCTGCAGCGCAATGGCACCGACCATGAGAACCGTGATCAGTTGTGCACCGTCGGTTTCGTTCCAGCCGAGCCGCATGGCATAAATGGCAAGGAAAGACAGTCCGGCTGTTTCAACTGCCGAATTGATTGCCGTTGTTCCCATGGCAATGGGCGACAGTCGCATCATACGCAAGAAATTTGAGTGTTTTTGCTGGGCCATTTCAATTTGTCGAAGTCCCGGCAGGCTCATGATGACAAAGGCGAGGAGGGCGACGACCGCCCCGATTGCAAATGGCACCAGCCCTTCAAACCCCGTAAACGACAGGATCAGCGGGCCGCCGGCAAAGCCCAGCGAGAGCGACGCTGTATAGGTTGCCATGATGCGTCCGCGATTTTTATTGTCGCTCAGCTCGCTGGCCCAGGTTTCCGTCAACACGAACAGAATTTCGGCAGAAATTCCCAGCAGGAAACGCAACGGAAACCAGAACCAGAAACTAGGCACCATTGGAAACAGGATCAGAAGCAACGCTGATGAAAGTAGCGCGGCCATGATGAGATATTTGGGCTTGTAGCGGATAGCCAGTCCCGAAAGGAAGGGGGCTATGCACAGGACGCCGAGCGCATGCATGGCGGCATTGGCACCGACAAGCGTTTCCGTCAGCCCGCTTTTGATAAGCATATGCGCCACCAGCGGAGCCGTCAGGCTGTAAGTGAGCCCGAAAATTGACGCTGTCGCAATTATGATGGCAAGGGAAAGGAGCGAACTTTTTTCACTTGAGCGTTGTGTTTCAACGCTGTCGACTTCTGCTTCCAGTCTCAATTCTTTGCCCCAACCCAAAAGAATAGAATCGATGATACCCCATCGTCCAATACACCGCTCTTCGTATTCAATTAGTAAAGCCGAAATTGCAAAAATTCTACATAGAGGCCTCCCCGAAAAGGGTAAAACGGTTTTCGGAGAAGACTTGTGCTGAAAAGAGATTTTAAAACATTGATCTATTTCATTCAGATCGGTCGTCACACTCTGTGTAACTTCGAATAAACGCCGCGATAAACCAGAGGACCTATATCCAATTCCCTTCTAGAGAACACGGTTTATTTACGCCCTCTATATAATGAGTTGCGCCAACGTATTTTTTGGGGGGCGTTCATGACAACATTACTGGGGATGTCGATTTACGTATCATTCTTGGCATTTTGCTTTTTCGGGGCGCTTTTATATGCCTGCGGCTGGCTCCTTCTGAAGCTGCGGGGCCTGCGGGCGTTGAAAGATCCAACTTCGGTGCCCATTGGTGCCTTTGTCGGCACGATATCCACCGCATGGGCTTTGTCTCTCGGCTTCGTCGCGGCAGATGCATGGACACTCAACTCTCGAGCGGATCTCGCGACCAGCAACGAACGGTCTGCGATATTTCGAATGTTGGGGACTGCTCATCCCACGGTCCTGAACAATGAGAGACTTAAGAACGCAGTGGAAACCTATCGGAATCTGGTGGTGTCAGATGAATGGGGAGCCGACGACAATATCGTGCCTTCGCCCAAGGTGGAGAAGTCGCTTCTTGCCATTCGTTCCGTTGTCCAGACGGTGGCCAGCGACGGCACGCCCTCTCCGATCGTATCCCAGCTCATTCATGATTTTAACGAGCTTCAGAATGCGCGCAATGATCGCATCGCTATCGCTAATACGTCCATCGACCAATATAAATGGTATCTTGTACTGGCGCTGACATTCCTGACTATCGCCACTATTGCTTCGACCCATGCGGATCGGGTGCGGGCTGGGAGGCATGCCTTGCTACTTTATTCAGCAACGGCTTCGATCAGCCTGTGGATTCTTGCGATCCATGCCAATCCATATATCGGCACTGAAGAACTAAACCCCACGCTGTTGTTTTCAAGCCAGCGTAGCTGATCAGGCACGTTCTCGAGCGGTCATCACGATGAACGACCGCTGTTAACAAGCTGCATGTGGCAGTTTATAAGTAAGCGCGATCCAGTTCATGTTTAGTGCGGTCGAAGAGTTGGAGATCCCTCCGTGAATAGTATCATAGCAGCCGCGATGCGCGCCCACTGCGCCGCTTAGCATCGTTATAATAGTCGGACGCCTGCTGCACGGAACGATGACGCGATTGGTCCATGGCTTCGGGGAGTGGAATGCCGCGATTGGCGGCTTCGGTGAGATAGCCAGAGCGCAGGCCGTGGGCTGAGAATTCTTTTGCATCGAGACCTGCCATTTGCGCGCGCTGTTTGACAATCTGGTTGATGGCGCTCGGTTCGAGCGCTCGCGCCGAAACATTGCCCCAGCGATCGACTTTTCGAAACACGCTGCCTTTGTCGATTTTTGCCGCTTCCAGCCAGCGGGTGAGAGCCTCGACAGGCCGCCCGGTCAGATAGACGATTTCATCGTGATCGGCACCACTGGTTTTGGTGCGACCGAGATGAATGCCGAGCGAGGGGAGGGGAGAGCCGTTCTCATCGGTGACTGGTGCCTGTTTGACCAGCTGTTCTACACGTAAGCCGGCGACTTCGCTACGCCGACGACCGCCCGAGGCAAAGGCCACCATCAGGATGGCCCGATCCCGCAAAGCCGTTAGATCCTCTCCGGAACAGGTTGCCAGCAGCTTGCCCAGAATATCGCCGGTAATCGCATGGACACTTTTGCGGCTACGCGGCCGGTTCAGGGCGCGCACCGCAAGCCGGATTGCCGATTTGACGGAAGGCCATGAAAACGCACCCTCCAGGCCGCGCCAGCGGGTCAGCGTCGACCAGTTGGCGAGACGGCGACGCACGGTTGCGGGCGCATGTGGTCCCGACACGCGCAGAAAGCCTTGGCTGCGCAATTCCTCTTCCACGCCGACCGGCATGCCGTGATCGGGTTCGATCTCGCGCTGTTGCGGCCGCCACAAATGATGCGCGACGAATTTCAGCAACAGGGCTTCCGGCGCCGGAAAGGGGAGGGGATTGCCGGTCGCAGCCAGCGACCAGGCTTCGAGATAGGCCAGATCCGAGGTCAGGGCACGGAGCGTGTTTTCGCCCATGCCTTCATTGACCAGATGGCGCAGCGTCTCGACATCCTCATCGGTCAAAATGCCAGCCAGCATGTCGCGGCGGTTCATCGGCAAGACAGCAGCAATCGTATCTAAAGTCTCGGTGCGTTTTTCAATCGAACCTGACGACGAGCTGCTCATTTCGGCAGTCCGTTCTCGTCATATAGTTCATCGTGGTTCGAAGTCTGGTGCGTGTTTGCAGGCCTTCCCTTAAGCGCCAGCGCCCAGACTTCATCCCATGTGCCCTGGCCGTTCTGCGAAATTGGCACGATCGCGGCAATAGGATCGCCAGCTCGACAGATGACAACCTCGTCATCGCGCAAAACGAAGTCAATCAGTTCGTCAAATCGCTCCGCCGCCTCGGCAATGTCCACGAATACCTTCACCGCCACTGCCCTTACCAGACGCGCTCATGCAGAATCGCGTCGAACGCCAGATCCGTCGAGATGAAAGTGCAGTGCTCAAGCCGCGCCTGAGCGGCAAGAATCCGGTCCCACGGATCGCGATGTTCCCAATCAAAATTTGCTGCAAGTTCGGCATGCAGATCGGTGATGGCTAGTGTTTGCAGGCCGCTTTCCGTGACGGCTGCCCGCAGTTCCTGGGGCTTGAGATCGAGCTTGTTCAGGCGCATCTTGTTGTCCAGCTCATAGAACGTGACCGCACTGACGAGGATAGCATTTGCCTTGTCCTCGATCAGCGATCGTGCCTTCGTGGACAGGCGATCACTACCGATTGTCCACCAGTAGACGGCGTGGCTGTCGAGCAGGATTTTCATTGCGCGTTTTCGCTATTGTTGGATTTGCCTTGCCAGACGCCGGTATCATCATTCCAGTCGCCGGCATCGATCGCCGCCTGCTCTGCATCAACTGTATCGAACAGGTTGTCGGGCAGGCGACGATGGCGCAACAGGCCAAATGGGCGCTTGCCACCGTCCGCTGCTGGACCGATGCGGGCGTAAACTTCGTTGCCACGCATGATGACGATCTCTTCGCCCTGGTTGGCGCGATCGAGGACTTCGGCGAAATTCTTGCGGGCTTCGCTGATCTTGTAGCTTGTCTGGGGCATCGGGACCTCCGAAATTGGCCGTACGCCATTGATACCATTGTTTTACAGCACGTACAAGTGCCTCGTACATATCACCTTCGATAAGCTATACTTATCGGGGGTTATAAGCGTACATAGTCAATGTCGGGGTGACGATACTTAATCCTTGGATGGTATTTGTTTGGCGAATAATATTATTCATTTCTAATGGCTTATAGAAAAGCAGAAGCCAGTTCAACGCGTAGCGGGTGAAGCGCAACTGTCCACGACGCGTCAACGCACCCTTGCCGACTAGGTCTTGCAAATCACGCGTCGCGGTAGCACGCGAGGCCTTTGTCATCGCGACAGAGTTGTTAGGCTCAGGACTCATTGCTCATAGCCAGAAGATAACGGTTGCGGCGAGAGCGATGGCAGAGAAGAAGGTCATAGGGCACCTGTCGTAGCGCGTAGCGACACGTCGCCAGTCTTTTAGACGCCCGAACATGATCTCGATC
>WPCJ01051064.1_pt1 | contig 38040 bp, 29 predicted proteins | sample 5399831 | NCBI WGS metagenome assembly WPCJ01 (sample SAMN12869470, study PRJNA574797) | sludge metagenome | isolation source: wastewater treatment of pH10 | place: China:Beijing | collected 2019-05-20 | reverse complement strand
GTTGCGGCTGGCGGATGGCGAGACCATCGCCGCCGATCTTTGCATCGTCGGCGTCGGCGCCGTGCCCAATACGGAGCTAGCCGGCAGCGCCGGCCTCGCCATCGACAATGGCATCAGCGTCGATGCGACGCTTCGCACGCGCGATCCGGCGATCTTCGCGGCCGGCGATTGCTGCTCGTTTCCGCTTGCCATCTATGGCGGTCGCCGCGTGCGGCTCGAAGCCTGGCGCAACGCGCAGGAGCAGGGGACGCTCGCGGCGACGAACATGCTGGGCGGCAACGAACCGCATGCGGCGATCCCGTGGTTCTGGTCGGATCAGTACGACCTGACGCTCCAGATTTCGGGCCTGCCGGACGAGGGCACGTCAATCGTGCGCCGCGATCTCGGGGCCGGCGCGTTCCTGCTCTTTCATCTTGCCGGCGACGGCCGGCTGGTCGCGGCCAGCGGCATTGGCCCCGGCAATACGGTCGCGCGTGACATCCGCCTCGCCGAGATGCTGATCGCGCGCCACGCCGCGCCGCCGGCCGACCAGCTTGCCGCGCCCGACACCAAACTCAAATCATTGCTTGCTGCCTGAGGGGGATCGACCATGAGCAGAACGAGGCCGACCGTACACGACCTGCGCGCCATGAAAGGCAAGCGCCAGCTGACCATGCTTCGTGTCTCGACGCTGGAAGAGGCGGAAGCCGCCGAGCGGGCGGGCATCGACATCGTCTCGCTCCCGCCCGCGCTGCTGACCGATCCGCAATATCGCGACGCTGCGCCGAGCCTGTTTTCGATGACAGGCGAGAATTTCTTCGAGATCGGCACGGCCGACGATTTCATCCGCTGGTCGTTCCGCATGCTGAAGGCCGATGCCGACGCGATCTATTGCAGCGCGGGCTACGCCACCGTCAAGCGCATGGCCGACGACGCGGTCCCGGTCATCGGCCATGTCGGGCTCATACCGTCACGCCGCACATGGACCGGTGGATGGAAGGCTGTCGGAAAAACCGCCGAGAGCGCGGCGCAGATCATGGAAGCGGTGCGGCAGCTTGAGGCCGCCGGGGCGATCGGCGCGGAGATCGAGGTCGTGCCCGTCGAGGTCGCGGAGGCGATCTGCAAGCGCACCTCGCTGCTCATGTGGTCTATGGGGGCGGGAGCCGGCTGCGACGCGCAATATCTGTTCGCCGACGATGTGCTGGGCCAGAATCGCGGGCACATGCCGCGCCATTCCAAGGTCTACCGCAACTTCGCCGCCGAATATGACCGCCTGCAGGGCGAGCGCATCGCCGCCTTCAGGGAATTCGTCGCCGATGTCGACAGCGGCACGTTTCCTGAGGATAGGCATGTCCTGCGGATGGACCCCGCCGAGCTCGAGAAGTTCCTCCGCGAGATCGACGGAGAGTAGGCCGGGCCGCAGATTAGAGCGGCTTGTATGCGATGGCCTCGATCTCGACGAGGATGTCAATCATGAGGCGCGACTCGGCGGTCGAGCGTGCCGGCGGGTCCTTCGGGAAGAAGGGCGCGTAGGCTTCGTTGAAGCCGGCGAAGTCTTCGGCATGCTTCAGCCACACGGTTGTCTTGACGACATCCGAAAGCGTGCAGCCGGCAAGCGCCAGCGCGTCCGAGACGTTCTCCAGCACTTTCTTCGTCTGCGGACCTATGCCGCCATCGACGATTTTGCGATCCTTGTCGACAGGCACCTGGCCGGAGACGTAGACGAAGTCGCCCGCGCGCACTGCCGGGGAGAGCGGAACGTGCGACGCTCCGAAATGCTGCTTGGTCATGTTGGGTCCTTTCAGTTCGACTTGCCGCGTGCTTCGACCGGCAATGCACCCGCCAGCCGGCCCTCGCTGACCACGAACATCCGGTCGAACAGGTTCGTGACCACGCAGGTATGGTTGGGGATGATGTGGATACGGTCGCCGACGCGCGGCGGATTCGCGCAGCGCGATACGTCGACCATGCCGTGCTCCTCGTTGAGCGCGTAGATCACCGCTTCCGGGTGTTCCACGACCATGCCGTGGCCGTCGAGGCCGAGAAGGTCCGAGGTCAGCGCCTTGGAGCCCGCGTCGATGATGGCGCGCTCCGGTGTCGGGCGGCTTACCACGGTCGCCAGCACGGTCATGGCGCACTGGTCGGGGGTCGCCGCGCCGCGCGAGAGCAGAGCGCGGTCGTTGTAGATGTAGGTGCCGGCGCGATATTCGGTGACGGGCTCAAGCCCGTCGTCCTTCCACATGTCGGGGCTGCCTCCCGAAGAGACGGCCGGCACGTCGATACCTGCCGCGCCGCACGCGGCGAGTACAGCTTTCAGAACCCGCTCGCCTTCGAGCCGCTTGCCGGCCGCCGGATAGGTCATCAGTCCGCCAAAGCCCAGGCTGTCGCTGGCGGCGATATATTTCGCCAGTTCCGCGATGGCCGCCGGATCGGCGACGCCGCAGCGGTTTGCGCCCGTCTCGCATTCCACGAGGACGTTGATGCGCGCGCCGGCAGCCTTCGCCGCAGCCGACACCGCGTCGACGACCTCCCGGTTGTCGGCCACCACGGCAAGGTTAGTGCGCTTCGCGACGGCGCCGAGGCGGGCGAGCTTGGCCGGGCCGAGCGTGTTGGTCGTCAGGAACAGGTCTGTGATGCCGGCATCCGCCATCACCTCCGCCTCGCCCACGGTCTGTACGGTGATGCCTTTCGCTCCCAGCTCGATCTGCCGGAGCGCCCAGGCGACGCTGCGATGCGTCTTGATGTGCGGACGGTTCGCCAGCCCGGCCTTGTCGCAGCGCTCCTGCCAGCGGCGCAGATTCGCGTCGGCGATGTCGGCGTCAATCAATACGGCGGGCGTTTCGAGCGTATCGAGCGTGCGGTCCAGCGGTTCCATCCGCGCGCGCACGGCATCGGGCAACTTCGTCAAGACGGTGACTCCTGCTTATCGACAGTGCGCGTCAAGGACCACACCCGCGCCCCCACGTCAATTGTCGAACCAGCCGTCCTTGAGGTAGCGCATATATTCGAACACCATGCCGTGCTTGCGCACGAACACCACCTCCAGGAAGTCCCCGACTATGAAGGGCGGAATGAGGATTTCCACGCCTTCCAGATAAGGCGCGAGTTCCTTGACCCGATAGGCGACATGCGGGTTGTCGCGCACCGCCGCCGGGACGGTGCTGTCCTCGCGATAACGCAGGAACTCGATGTGCTCGGGGTGGTTGCGCGGATTGGTCACCCAGATCCTGCTGGCCTCCACCCAGTCTTCCTGCGGCTGCTTCTCGGTCGTGGTGATGCCGACATGGTCGAACACATATTCAAGCATCAGCCGATCCTCACGACATTGCCGCTGCGCGCGGATTCCTCGGCCGCGAGCGTTGCCTCGAGTGCTGCCGTCGCATCTTCGGGCGTGCCGATGGTCACGGGCTTGCCGCCGAGCGCGCAGGAGGCGAAATAGTTGAACTCCTCGCGCAGCGCCCCGCCGCGCACGCCGTCGAACATCGGCCAGTAGGTCGTGTCGGGCGAATGCAGACGGTTGCCGTCCACGATGCCGAGGTTCGGGAAGGTATCCTGCACGTGGATGATGCCTTCGGTACCGATGATCGACATGCGCTCGTCGATGTCGAAGGGCGTCTTTTCCGGCATGCACCACACGGTTTCCAGCGTAGCGGTTGCGCCACCGGCGAAGCGGTACATGGTCTGGCCGATGTCGGGATGCTTCAGCCCGCGCACGTCGACCGTCTGGGCGTAGGCCGAGGCCACGCGGTCGCCGGTGAACCACAGCATGATGTCGGTGTCGTGGATTGCGTCGCCCACGATCGGGCCGATCTTGTCGAGGATGGTCGGCGTCCACGCTGCCGGGATGTTGCGGCGCGAGGACAGCGCGACGATCCTGCCGATGCGCCCCTCATCGATCGCCTGCTTGGCCATGCGGTAGCGCGGGTTGAAGCGCACGACATGCCCGATGAACAGGATGCCCTTCGAGCCCTTCGAGGCCGCCGTGATGGCGCGGGCGTCCTCCACCGTGGAGGCGATCGGCTTTTCGAGGAAGACATGCTTGCCTGCCTGGAGCGCGGCGATCGCCGGCTCACGGTGCTGGTCCCACATGGTGCAGATCGACACCGCGTCGATATCGGGATCGGCGAGCATGTCATGATAGTCGCGATAGAGCTTCTTCACACCGAACTTCTCGCCCATGGCGGCAAGCCTGTCGGGCGTGCGCGTGCAGAGCGCTGCCAGCTCGATATTGGGCACGCCGGCAATCGTTTCGGCGTGGATTTCGCCAAACCAGCCGAGGCCGATCACTCCCATGCGCAGACGATCCATCGTTCCCTCCCTGAAAAGTCCTGGCCCTAGAAATCCTCGAGTGTCAGTTCGCGGGCCATGACGATGTTGCCGGCTGTCAGCCCGCAATCGACCGGAATGGCCGCGCCTGTCACCGCGCTCGCCGCATCGGACGCGAGGAAGGCGATCACGCGCGCCACCTCGTCTGGCTCGACGATACGGCCGAGCGGATACCAGCGCTCCAGTTGTTTCAATACGTTCGGGTCCTTGGCCTTGCGCTCGTCCCAGATCGGCGTGCGCACGGTTCCCGGCATCACGCAGTTAGCGCGGATGCCGTAGCGGCCATATTCCATCGCCAGCGCCTTGGTCAGCGCGATCATGCCGGCCTTGGCCGCGCTGTAGGCCGGATCGCCCAGCGCCATCAGCCCGTTGACCGAGCTTACATTGACGATGGAGCCGGAGCGCCGCGCCACCATCTGCGGCAGCACCGCATAGGAACAGGCATAGGCGCCGTTGAGGTTCGACGCCATGTCGGCTTCCCAGCCGGCCGGGTCCGTGACGGAAAGCGTGGGATAGCGGGACACGCCCGCGTTGTTGATCAGCAGGTGGACGTCGCCGAACGTGACGAATGCGTCCTTCACCGCCTCGGCGGACGAGATGTCGGCCAGCGCTGGGGTCGCGCCGATGCCCTCCTTTACCAGCGCGTCCGCCAGTTCAAACACTTTCTCGTTGCGATCGAGTGCGGCGATCCTCGCGCCCTCGCGGCCGAAGAAGCGGCAGAGCCACTGGCCGATGCCGCCCGCCGCGCCGGTGATGGCGACCGTCTTGCCCGCGAACTGTCCGCTCATGACGCTTCCCGCATTGCATCGCCGATCCAGGCAAGGTTGGCCTTGCGCAGGTGGCCCCAGTTGTAGAAGGCGAGTTCGTCCACGCCGCCCTCGCGCAAGGCGGCGACCGCTTCGAGGAACTCGCCCTTGTTGGCGATGTCGGGGTAGGAAGGTCGCAATATGCCGCGCAGCTTTCCCTCACCCTTTAGCCGCCGCCTGATGTCGAACAGGTCGGATTTGATCCGTCCCGCGGCCGGCTCGTAGAAACATGCCTCGATGATGCCGGTCGTCTCCGCAAGCGCGGGGAGGTCGCTGCCCTCGTACCATGCGCCGCCGGTCGGGCGGGCGACGGAGGGGATCACTGCGACCTCGGCATCCTTTTGCACGTCCGCGCGGATTTCCGTGATCAGCGAGGTCACCACCTTGCTGCGGAAATCGATGTAGCGGCGCAGGTCGCCATTGGTCGCCATGTCGGCCTTCCAGAATGCTTCGGCCATGTCGGCGGGATGATCGAGGTCGCTGTCGAGATAGGTGGAGATATCGTTGGCGACTTCCGCCTTGAAGCGCCTTGCATCGATGCCTGCCTTCTCCGCGCCCGCGATACAGTGCTTGCAGAAGCAGAGGCCCAGCAGGTTCTCCAGCCACGGGTTCGACTTCATCAGCGCGAATTCGTGGTGGTAGCCATGCGCATAGGGCGTGAAGCCCGGAGCCTCGACCGAAATGCCGCGCACCGGATAGTTCTCTGTCACGTCCTTCGCGAGGCCGATGGCATAGGCGCGCGCCTCGGGCGCGGAGGGGCAAAGATTGTAGAAATAGGGGTCGTCGAAGGCGTTGCGCACGACCGAGTCGGGATGCGCCATGCCGAGCCGCGTGTTGTGCAGCAGGACCAGCCAGACATTGACCCCCATGCCGCTCTGGTCGACCAGCTCGCGCACCATGTCGCGCTCGCCGAGCGGGCCGTTCCGCACGGGCTTGATCGCGCCGTAGCGCGACGGATCGGCCTTGAAATAAACCGTGCCGTCATCGGGGAAATACACTTTTCCCGTCTTGCCGTGCGGGCGCATGAACTTGCCGGCGTGGTAACTGCCGGCGATGGTGACCGTATCCAGGCCGAGGTCCCGGAATTCCTTCGCGGCCGCCGGAACGCCGGTTTCGGCGAGGTCCCACGCATAGGTGTAAATGGCTTTGTAGCTCATCGTTTCCCCCTAGCGATGATCGTGGCAGTTGCATCCGCCTGTTATGAACGGCTCCTCGAAGGGCCGACGCGCCACTTCCATCGGCTTGCCGTCGAGATAGACGGCGACGGGCTGGAGTAGGGTCGAGCCCTGCCGCGTCGCGCCAACCACGTCCTCGAACAGATAGTTGCTCTCGAGCTGCCGCAGTACGGTGATGTCGGCCGGCGCGCCGACGCCGAGATGGCCGAGCTCCGGCCGCAGGATGGCAAGCGCCGGCCTGCTGGTCGACATGCCAATCACCTGAGGCAGGGTCAGGCCGCAGTTGAGCAGCTTGCTCATCGTATGCAGCAGGTCGTAGCCCGGTCCTTCCACGGCGATCACATGCACGTCCGACGAGATCAGGTCCGGCAGGAAGCCGTCCGCAAGCGCGCCTTCCACCGTGTCGTAGCCGAACGCGCCCATGCCGTGCGCGATGTCGAACAGCACGCCGCGTTCGCGCGCCTCGCGGACCTCGCGCAACACCCTGCCGTCCTCGCCGAGTGCGCAGTTGGGGGCAGGGCGGAAGCAGTGCGTGAGGATATCGCCGGGGCGCAGCATCGAGACGACATCGGCATAGCTGGGGGGCGCGGTGCCGATATGCGTCATCAGCGGCAGGCCGACTTCGTTGGCCGCTTCCAGCGCAAGCTCCAGCGCGCCGAGGCCGAGTTCGCCGGTCACCGGTCCACCGATTCGCACCTTGACGCCGATGATGCGGTCGCGGTTTTGCTCGATCTTGGCGACGCAGCGGTCCACCGGCAGCATGTGGCGCAGCGTCGCCTCGCCGATCGACACGCCCTTGTCGAAGCCGAATATGCCGGGGAAGGAGATGTTGAGGAAGGCGAAGATCCGGTAGGGCGAATGGCTCATCACATAGTCGCGGAAGCCGTCATAGTTGCCTGCGCCGGCGCTGCCCGCATCCACCAGCGTCGTCGTCGCCGAGCGGCGCGAGATGAAGCCGGGGTCGACGCTGAGCGAGGTCGCCTTGTGATAGACATGGGTGTGGATGTCGATCAGGCCGGGCGCGACGATGCAACCGCCGACATCCTCCACACGCCGCGCATTCGCGGCCAGGCCGCTGCCCACGGCCGCGATCCTGCCGCCCCTGACGGCGACGTCGAGAACGGCGTCGACGCCGTTGCGCTCGTCGAGCACGCGCCCGCCCTGGAAGACGAGATCGTAGTCGCGCGCGGCTGCCGCTTCAGTCATCGGTGTTCTCCGGTTGGTTCGGCCGGCACCGGGCGGGCGTTCGCCCGCGCCGCATGTCGCTGAAACTGGTGTCGCCGTTCAGCTCAGCTCGACGACGCGCTTCTCGTTCATGGACTGCTCCGCCGCCAGGACGATCCGCAGGCTGTTGACCGCCGCGTCCATGGATTCGGTGAGATCGAGGTCTTCCTGTATGGCCTTCAGGAAGAAGGCCTGCTCGCGGTCGCAGAGTTCCTGATGGCCCGGCTCATCGGTCATGTTGAACATCTCGTCCTTCTTGACGAAGTTCTTGTCCGGGCCGACCTCGGCATGGTGGTAGCGAATCGCATCGGTCTTGGTGTGCCGGTCGATGTCGGCCGAGTCCGAGATGTCAGCGAGCTGGTCCTTGCCTTCGGAATGCCCGGGCACGATGGAAACCGCGCCTTTCGGTCCGACCACGTCCTTCACGAAGAAGGCTTCCTCGCTCATCATCGGCCCCCAGCCGGCCTCGTACCAGCCGACCGAGCCGTCATCGAAGGTCACGTGCAGATGGCCGTAGTTCGGCTTGTCGGCCTCCGCCCAGAGCTTCGCGCCGATGCCGTGGACGCGCACGGGCTTTGCCTGCGTCAGCTGGCACATAACGTCGACATAGTGCACGCCGCAGTCGACGATCGGGATCAGGCTGTCGATCAGGTTCTTGTGCCAGGCCCAGGCGGGACCGTTGCTCTGCTGGTTGAGGTTCAGGCGCATCACCAGCGGCTTGCCGAGCGTCTTGCCGAGCTCGATGAATTTCACCCAGCTCGGATGTACGCGCAGGATATAGCCGAGCACCAGCTTCCGGTTCTTCTCGCGCGCCAGCTTCACGACGGCTTCAGCGTCCTCGATGTTGGTCGCCAGCGGCTTTTCCATGAAGACATGGGCGTTTGCGTTGAGCGCCTTGATCGCGTATTCGGCGTGCGTGTTCGGCCAGGAGTTGATCGACACGGCATCGGGCTTCGTCACCCGCAACGCCTCGTCGAAATCCTCGAAAAGGGGATAGCCCGCAAGCTCGTCCGGTATCTTCTTCGACTTGATCGAACGGCTCATGATGCCGACGATCTCGAAGCCCGGATTGCGATGGTAGGCGCTGGCGTGCGAGGCACCCATATTGCCGAGGCCGACCACGAGAACTTTTACCTTACCAGCCATCAGGCCCTCCCATGTGCTTCCTGTATTCGAGGCGGGCGACCCGGTGTCGCCCGCCTTTGTAGGTCGTCCGATCAGCCGGGAACGGCCTGGTCGAACAGATGCGCCTTCACCTTCTCCACGTCGATCGCGGCAAAGGCGTCGCTCAGCTTGTAGCCGTCGGCGTCTGCCTTGACCTTGGCGTGGTCGAAGTCATTGGCGGCAGCGATGCAGTCGTTGGTGCAGACATCCTCCGCCTTCACCTCGCTGGTGATCTGCTTGAGCTTGTAGATCTCGTCGAAAAAGGTCTGCCACGCCGCCATGTTGTGGTCGCCCCAGCCCTTGCGCTTGTCCATGTCGCCACGGAACACGTTGATCTGCTGGAGGATGGAGGTCGTACCGAGTTCAGGGCCGATGTTGGTGGCCAGCGTCGGGAACTGCTCGAACACCGCCTCGACCGCTGCGCGCGGGTTCTGGTAGCCGAATTCGAGGCCCATCGCCCAGCCGCGCAGGTACTTCTCCAGGAAGGCCTTCTTGTCGGGGTCCTCGAGGTCGGCTGCGCGCACCACGAAGGTGTTGGCGAAGAGCGGCGAATGCTGCACGCCGAGCCAGTATTCGAATTCCAGGCCGCTGCCGATCCACTCGGCGCGCAGGCCTTCCCACGAAAGCGCCGCGTCACCCTGTCCGGCGGCAAGCGCGGTGCCCCAGGTCGGCCAGCCGGCCTCGACATACTTCACCTTCGTCACGTCGACGCCCTGGACGGCCAGCATCGGGTCGACGATCGACTGCCATGCGGCCGAACCAAGCAGGATGGTCTTGCCTTCGAGCGTCTTCAGGTCGTTCGTGCCTTCGCCCTTGCGGAAGGCGAGGCTGAACGTGTCGCGCGCGCCCATGTGGAAGGCCGACTTCAGCTTCATGCCGTTCTGGAGCGCGAACGAGAACACGCCGGGCGACGGGAATCCCATGTCGGCCTGGCCGACATCGACGAACTTCACTGTCGCCGTGCCGTCGGACGGGCCGGGCTGCATGTCGATCTCGACGCCGAGATCGTCGAAATAGCCCATCTTCTTGCCGATCCAGAAGGGATAGTCGTCGAGCACCTCGAGCGTGCCGCGCGGCGAGATCCAGGTGAACTTGCTGTAAGGCGCGGCCATGGCGCGGCCGAGGCCGCCCAGCGTCGTGGCAGTCACCACGCCGGCTGCGGAAACCTGCAGGAAGGTGCGGCGGCTCAGGCCGGAAGAGAGCAGATTTGTCATTGCTGTTACCCCTTTTGATTATCGCTGGTTGGTCTTTCCTTCTGCCGTTCTCCCGGCAGCGGGTCGTGCTTCAGGCCTCCCAGCTCGCGAACTTCTTCCCGAGAAAGAAGAAGAGCACGTAGATGAGGATGCCCAGTATCGAGAGGATCAGGACGACCGCGAAGAATTGCGGCATCTGGATCATCGACGAATAGGATGTCAGGCGGTTTCCGAGGCCGAAGCCGCCGCCGACCATCTCGGCGCCGACCGCCGTCAGCAGCCCGAAGATCGAACCGACCATCAGGCCGACGAAGATCATCGGCAGGGCCATGGGCGCGCGCACCTTCCAGAAGATCTGGAGCGTGGAGGCGCCGTAGGAGCGCGCAAGCGCGATCTTGCCGGCATCGACGCGGCGGAAGCCGGTCGCCGCGTTGATCATCACCATGGGGCCGGAGGCGAGCGCCACCGCGATGATGCGGGGTTCGTAGCCGAAGCCGAAGCGCAGGATCAGCAGCGGCACCAGCGCCAGCATGGGCGTCGTGACCAGCAGCAGGATGTAGGGCGTCACGATCTTCTCGACGAAGGGGAACTGGGTGATCACCGCCGCCAGGATCAGGCCGACCGTCGCTCCGATGGCGAAGCCGCCGAACAGTTCCACCAGCGTGTGGCCGAGATGGGGGGCGATCAGCGGAAACTCGGTGACCAGCGCCCGGGCGATCTCGCTCGGCTTGGGCAGGACGTATTGCGGCACCTCGAAAATGTTCAGCAGGAGTTCGGTCCCGCCGATGATGATGACCGCGACCAGCACGATCGCCAGCACCTCGCCGACGGACTTTATGCCGGGGCCGGAAGTCAGCGCGGACATGTTGGATATGCCCATTTCGCCGCCGTCGCCGTGCTTGGCCTTGAATTCGGGGATTGCGTCGGTCTCGCTCACGCTGTTCTCACTCGGCTGCGGGCTGGATCGAAGGGGTGGGGGACTGCGCGTAGCGGCTCTGCTGCGTGCCGACGATCTCCATCTTGATCGTGTTGGTCAGGTCGAAGACCTCCTTGGTCGCCATGATCTCGGGCGAGCGCGGACGCGCGAACGGAACGTCATGGACGCTCGCCACGCGTCCCGGCCGCGGGCTCATCACCACGATGCGGTCGGACAGGAAGATCGCTTCCTCGATCGAATGGGTTATCAGCACGATGGTCGTGCGTGTATCGAGCCAGATCTCCTCGACGAGACGGTTCATCTCCTCCCGGGTGAACGCGTCCAGCGCGCCGAACGGCTCGTCCATCAGCATGACGGACGGCTTGTAGGACAGCGCCCGCACAAGCGCCGCGCGCTGCTGCATGCCGCCCGACAGTTCGCGCGGAAACCGCCCGCCGAAGCCGCTGAGGCCCACCCGGCCCAGCAGGTCCTCGATCCATGCGCGGTCGGGCTTGGTGCCCTTTATCTCGAACGGGAAGTTGATGTTGGCGTCGAGGTTGCGCCAGGGCAGGAGATTGGCCTCCTGGAAGACCATGCCGATCTCGGGGTTCGGGCCCTTCACGGGCTTGCCGTCGAGAAGGACCTCGCCGGATGTCAGGCTGTGCAGCCCCGACATGGACCACAGGAGCGTCGTCTTTCCGCATCCCGAGGGTCCGACGATGGAGACGATCTCGCCGTCCATGACGTCGAGAGAACAACGGTCTATGGCGACCAGATCCCCCGACCGCGTGTTGTAGAGCTTCGTCGCCTGCTTCACGCGCAGCTTCGGATGCTCGGACTGGCCTGCCGTCATTACGCGTCGCCCCATATCGACGTACCGTGCCCTTGTGGATCGGGCATTTTTCGTAGTTTGTAACTATCCGACTAAACGAGTCAAGCCGTCAGTTGCGGCGCTGGGGGTAACCTTTCAAACTTCTGGTTTACAACGATTTTTCAGCTTGAAATTCTTGTAAGTTTCCTACAGGCTGATTGAGAGGCAGAGCCGCTGCGCCAATTCCGGATCGCTTCGGCCGTGCTGCGGACAATTCCCATGGCGGACCCTATCGTGGATGCCGTTTTGACAGAGACAGGTTCGGCGGCAGCCGGCGAAAGGCCGGCTCGGCGCGGGCGAAATCCCGACGATGCCGTGGATGCCTATTCGAAGCCCATTCCCGACATTCTATCGCAGATAAAGGACTCCTACGGCGAGTTGCGGCCGGCCGAGCGCCGCGTGGCCGACGTCGTGCTGGCGGACGTCACCTTCTCGGTGGATGCCTCCAATGCGGAGATCGCCCGCCGCGCAGATGTCAGCGAGCCGACCGTCACGCGCTTCTGCCGCGCCATAGGCTGCAACGGCGTGCGCGACTTCAAGCTCAAGCTGGCGCAGAGCGTGGTGGTTGGTCGGCTCTATCTGGCGCCGCTGCCCGCGCCCGAGCCGAACGAGGACGGCTCGCCGCTCTGGAACGTGGTGTTCGGGGAGGCGCGCAACGCGCTCAATCTCGTCGAGCACAGCATCGATCCCGCCGACATATTGCGCGCGGCCGAACTGATAGCGGAATCCAATCAGGTGCTCGTCTTCGGCCTCGGCGGAAGCTCGTCCGCGCTGGCGCAGGAGATCCAGAACCGGCTGTTCCGCTACGGCGTGATCGTCTCGTCCTATTCCGATCCCTACGTCATGAAGATGACGGCGGCGACGCTGAAGCCCAACGACGTGGTCATCGCCGTGTCGGGCACGGGGCGCACGCGCGAGGTGGTCGAGGCGGTTGCGCTCGCCAAACACTATCGCGCCAAGGCCATCGCGGTCACCGCGCCCGACTCCGATCTGGAAGCCGAGGCCGACATCGCTCTCACCGTCGAGGTGCCCGAATATCCCGATCCGCTGAAGCCGACCGCGTCGCGCTATGCATTCCTGGCCATCATCGACCTCGTCTCGACGGCGGTGGGCTACCGCCTCGACCCGCATGCGCGCGAGACGCTGCGCCGCATCAAATACACCGTGCTGAGCCATCGAAAGGGTAAGGTCCTTGAGCCGCTCGGCGATTGAGTCTTCTGGAGTGCCATCAAATGCATGAAACGACACCTGCGGCAAAGGCCGCCGCATGGCTCGGAAATTTTGCCGAAAGGCTGGACAGGGGCGACATATCCGGCGTCCTGGAACTGTTTGCCGAGGACTGCTACTGGCGCGACATCGTCGCCTTCACCTGGAACGTGAAGACGCTGGAGGGCAAGGAGGCGATCGCCGCCATGCTGGAGGCCACGCTTGCCGCGACGCGGCCAACCGGCTGGACGGTGACTGAGGCATCGGGCTCGGGCCTGGAGCCGGTCGAGGCATGGTTCACCTTCGCCACAGGCGTCGGCAAGGGCACCGGCATCCTGACGCTGGAGGGCGGCAAGTGCCGCACCATCCTCACCACTCTGCAATCGCTCGACAGCCACGAGGAAGCCCTCGGGTTCACCCGCCCGATGGGCGTGCGCCATGGCGCGGACCGCAATCGCAAGACGTGGAGCGAGCGCCGCGCCGAGGAGGAGGTGGCCTATGGCAACGGGGCAGACCCCTATTGCCTCATCATTGGTGGCGGGCAGGGCGGCATCATGCTCGCGGCGCGGCTTCGTCAGCTTGGCGTACCGTCGCTCATCGTCGAGAAGAACGCGAAGGCGGGCGATTCCTGGCGCAACCGCTACCGCTCGCTCGTCCTGCACGATCCGGTCTGGTACGACCATCTTCCCTATTTGCCGTTCCCGGCCAACTGGCCGGTCTTTACGCCCAAGGACAAGATGGGCGACTGGCTGGAAATGTACGTCAAGGTGATGGAACTCACCTACTGGGGCGGAACGGAGTGCGTCTCGGCAAGCTTCGACGAGAACGCGAAACGCTGGACGGTGCAGCTGGTGCGCGACGGCAAGCCAGTGACGCTTCATCCGGTCCAGCTTGTCTTCGCGACCGGCGCATATGGCCCGCCGAAGCTGATCGACCTGCCGGGCGCCTCCGGTTTCAAGGGCGAGATACTGCACTCCAGCGGCTATTCGGACGGCTCGAAATATGCCGGGAAGAACATCGTGGTCATCGGCGCGGCGAGTTCCGGCCATGACGTGTCGGTCGATCTGTGGGAGGCCGGCGCGAACGTCACCATGGTCCAGCGCTCACCGACCACGGTCGTCCGTTCCGAGACGCTGATGGAGCTGGCCTTCGACACCTATTCGGAAGCCGCCGTCGCAAGCGGCATCGACGTCGACAAGGCGGACATGATGGGCGCGGCCACGCCCTTCGCGCTCCAGCCGATGAAGCAGAAGGCCCTCTACGACAGGATCCGCGCGCGCGACGCCGATTTCTACCGCCGGCTGGAGGCCTCCGGCTTCCTGCTCGATTTCGGCCCCGACGAGACCGGGCTGATGATGAAGGCCTACCGCACGGGGTCCGGCTACTATGTCGATGTCGGCGCGTCGCAGCTCATCATAGACGGTGAGATCGGGATCAAGGCGGGCGTCGATATCGACACGCTCACTCCCGGCGGCATCCGCTTCGCCGACGGCACGGAAATCGCGGCCGACGCCATCATCATGTCGACGGGCTTCCAGTCGATGCACGAGGTCGTGGCGAAGATAGTATCGCGAGAGGTCGCAGATTCCATCGGCACATGCTGGGGCCTCGGCTCCGGCACGCGCCACGATCCCGGTCCGTGGCACGGCGAGCTGCGCAACATGTACAAGCCGGTGGCGCAGGAAAATCTGTGGTTCCAGGGCGGTAATCTCGCGCTCTCGCGCTTCTTCTCCAAATACGTGGCGCTGCAGATCAAGGCGCGCATGGAAGGACTGCCGACCCCCGTCTACGCACCGCCCCTGAAATAAAGGGAAGGGGCGGCGCGATCTGATTTCTGGCGCTGCATGCCCCTCATCCCCTGCCGGACCTTCTCCCCGTAAGAACGGGGAGAAGGAGGCCAAACGCCGCCGCTTTCGATTTCCTCAACGCTGACGCCTCCCTCTCCCCGCTTGCGGGGAGAGGGTAAGGGTGAGGGGCAGCGCTGCGGTGGCAACGCCGATTTCGCGCCGCGCCATTGCCCTTCCCCTCCATTGTAGACTATCGATCCCGGCAGATTTGCATGGAGGAAATGTTCGATGGCGAAGTGGAAAGTGGCAGGGATCAATTTCGATCACTTCCACATGGGCGATCTGCTCAGGGAAGCGTTCAATCATCCCGATGCCGAGATCGTCGGCATCTGCGACTCCGATCCCGGGCGCATGCAGGGCGCGATCGAGAATTTCGGCATACCGGCCGACCGCGTCTACACCGATCCGGAAAAATGCCTCGCCGAGACGAAGCCCGATCTCGTCATCCTTTGCCCGGCGACGGCCGGACATGCAGAATGGGTCGAGCGTGTCGCGCCGGCCGGCGTCAACATCCTCATGGAAAAGCCGTTCGCGGCATCCATCGCCGATGCCGATCGCATGATCGCGGCGGTGCAGAAAACCGGCAAGCTGCTCGCCATCAACTGGCCGCTCGCCTGGTACCGCTCGCACAACACCACCAAGCGCCTGATCGACGAAGGCGCGATCGGCGAAGTGATCGAGGTGCATTTCTACGACGGCAACCGCGGCCCGCTCTACCATCTCGCCGACAAGATCGAGGTGAGCGACGAGGATGTCCGCAAGGGTAAGCCGAACTCATGGTTCTACAAGAAGGCGTCCGGTGGCGGCAGCCTGCTCGATTATGTCGGCTACGGCGTCACGCTCGGCAGCTGGTTCATGAACGGGGAGGAGCCCATCGAGGTCACATGCGTCATGGACGAGCCGGAAGGACTCGAGGTCGACGAGCATTCCGTGACGGTCTGCCGCTACAGGCGCGGCCTCTCCAAGTTCGAGACGCGCTGGGGCACCTTCACCGATCCGTGGACCCTGCAGCCGCAGCCGAAATGCGGCTTCGTCATCGTCGGAACGGACGGAACGATCGCCAGCTACGACTATGACGACCACGTCACCGTGCAGACGCGTGCGAAGCGCGAGCAGCACCAGGTGCCTGCCGACACGCTGGCCGCGCCGTACCGGGCGCCCGTCGAATACATGCTCCACCTGATCGCGACCGGCGAGAATATCTCCGGGCCGCTGGACCCGAAGCTTTCGCGGATCGGCCAGCAAATCACCGACAGCGCCGTTCTTTCGGCGCGCGAGAAGCGCACCGTGGGATTGCTGCCATGAGCCAGGACGATCTTCCCGCCGAAACCGACTATGCCTTGGTCGGCAAGGCCGTGCCGGAAATCGCCGCGCCCGATCTGCGCTACAAGCCACCGATGCCGAAGACCTATCGTCCGAAGATCGCGCTGGTGGGGGCGGGCGGCATTTCGTTCGCGCATCTCGACGCCTATCGCCGCGCCGGACTGGATGTCGCGGCGGTCATGTCGCGCACGCTGGCGCGCGCCACAGCTCGGCGCGACGAATTCTACCCCGATGCCGTCGCCACGGACGATTTCGAAAGCCTGCTGCGGCGCGACGACATCGAGGTGTTAGACATCACGCCGCATCCGGCCGAGCGTGTACCGCTGGTCGAGGCTGCGCTGAAGGCGGGCAAGCATGTGCTGTCGCAAAAGCCTTTCGTCGTCGATCTCGACACGGGCGAGCGGCTGGTCGAACTCGCCGACAGGAACGGCGTCAAGCTGGCGGTAAACCAGAACGGCCGCTGGGCGCCGCATTTCGCTTATATACGCGAGGCGGTGCGCGCCGGGCTTGTCGGCGACGTGGTCGCCTCGCACACGGCGGTCCACTGGGACCACAGCTGGATCGTCGGCACGCCCTTCGAGAAGATCGACGACCTGATCTTCTTCGACTTTGCCGTGCACTGGTTCGACTTCCTGTCGAGCCTGATCGGCGCGCGCGGCACCAGCGTCTATGCGACGCGCAACCGCGCGGCAGGGCAGGCCGCGAAGCCGCCTCTGCTGGCGCAGGCGCTCGTCGCGTTCGACGGCGGTCAGGCGTCGCTGGTCTTCGACGCCGCAATCAAGCATGGGGCGCTGGACACCACATTCGTCGGCGGCACGAAGGGCAGCCTTGCCAGCACCGGTCCGAACCTCGGCGAGCAATCCGTCACGCTGACCACCGAGGAGGGCGTCGCCCGGCCGAAACTGGAGGGCGCGTGGTTCAATGACGGCTTTGCCGGCACGATGGGGGAGCTGCTGGTCGCCGTCGAAGAGAAGCGCGAGCCCCTCAACGGCGCGCGGGGCAATCTCGACAGCCTGGCGCTCTGCTTCGCGGCGATCCAGTCGGCGCATACCGGCCAGGCGGTCAAGCCAGGCACGGTCCGCAAGGTGCCGGGAATCTAGGGGAAGCGACAAGATTTCCTCTCACCCTCCTTCTCCCCGTCCTTCACGGGGAGAAGGTCCGGCAGGGGATGAGAGGCCGTCTTCGCGCCTAATATCGAAGGAAGCCCAGGTCGCAGGGAATCGTCTTCGCTCCGGCTGCAGTGCGGATCTCGATCCCATCCGCAACGGGCGTCACCGAGATGATGGCCGGGTCACCGTCCCATGGTACTGAGCCGATCACGTGGCGTACCTCGGCCGTTCCGTCCGGCGTGAGGGTCAGGCCCGAGGGAATCCCGGCCGCGTCGAGCGGGTTCGGGGTGCGGGCCATCGAATCACCGAGCATCTTGCGGTTCAGCCCTTCCTCCACGCCGAGGCAGCCGAGATGGCGTCCGCTCCACGGCGCATAGTCGCGGCCGCCATTGGAGAACCAGAGCTGCGTCATGGGCAGGCGCGCGGCGTTGCGCAGGCTTATGAACAGGTCGCCCTCCTTTTCGCGCGCGACCGTGGTCCAGCCCAGGTCACGGCCTTCTGCCTCGACGCCCACCACGAAATCCTCGTGCCGCGCAGCGACCGGATAGCGCGTCAAGTCGGCTTCACCGCCCCCCGCAAGCGGAAATCTCGTCGGATCCTCGGATCGTGCCGGCGAGGCGAACAGCGAGCGTCCCCGCGTCGGGTCGGTCTCCAGCGGCGTGGCCGGCGTCTCCCACCAGCGTTTTGGCGAAAAGCTCAGCCGTCCGCCGTTCGGCAGCGAGACCATAGCGTGGTTGGCGACGGCCATCCCCTGCGCGTTGCCGCCCGTGAAGACGTGGCGCTGGTAAAGGAAGGGGTGCCCGTCGACGAGGCGCAGTTCCTTCACGAGATGCGCACCCATCGCCTTGCGATCGAGCCGAAAGCGCGCGATCGTTTCCGCGCCTGTCCGCTCCGTGCCCAGATGCGTCCATGTGGTGTTGGAGGGCCAGCCGTGGCCGGGCGCATTGTCGGCGGATGCGTCGCCGAAGGGGGCGCAGAAGAAATCGCCGGCCAGTCCGCCAAGATGCGGCGCGGCATCGTCTGGCATCGGCGTCCCGTCTTCGATCCATGGCGCCCGGTGGAGCATCGAGACGCGGCGGCCGTCGCGCTCGGTAACGAGTTCGGCGATCATCCCGAATTCCGTTTCGACATGGGCGCGAACGCCCTCGGCCTCGATCTGGACATGTGCCACGGACGCGAATCCTCCATCCTGTTCTGTATCGGAAGGGCAGTAGCATGGATTGCTCCACAAGGTGGAGCGAACGCTGCCGAATCCCAATTTGGAACTATAATTTCATTTATTGACGATTGGAAATTTATGTGCGGTATTTGGCCTCCCCGGTGGGAAGGGCTTTCGTGGCCAATGCCTGCCCATGGCTATGAACTGCTGCATGAGGAACTGCAATGGTATTCGCGACCGGTGACAAGATCGGCCCACGCCGCCTTCGCATCGGCATGGTGGGAGGCGGTCGCAACGCCTTCATCGGAGCCGTGCACCGCATGGCGCTGCGGCTGGACGACCGCGCGGAGCTGGTCGCCGGCGCGCTCTCGTCCGACCCGCAAAACGCAGCGCTTTCGGGCGCCGACATCGGCATAGCGCCGGATCGCGCCTATTCCGACTATCGCCTTATGGCCAAGGCAGAGGGAGCAAGGACGGACGGCATCGAGGCCGTCGTCATCGTCACGCCCAACCATCTCCATGCGCCGGTCGCACGCGCCTTCCTGGAGGCCGGCATCGACGTCATCTGCGACAAGCCGCTGTCCGCGACGCTCGCGGAGGCCGAGGAACTTGCCGCGCTGGCGAGAAAATCCGGCCTCGTCTTCGCGGTCACGCTGAACAACACCGGCTATGCCATGGTCCGCCATGCGCGTGAGCTGGTCGCGTCCGGCGCGCTTGGCGCGATCCGCATCGTGCGCGCCGAGTACATACAGGACTGGCTGACGCAGCCCATCGACGCCGACGGCCAGAAGCAGGCCGAATGGCGTACCGATCCGGCGCGGGCAGGGCGTTCCGCATGCCTTGCCGATATCGGCGTTCATGCCTTCAGCCTCGCCCAGTTCGTCTCGGGCATGGCCCCGTCGCAGGTCGCGGCGGACCTTACGACATTCGTTCCCGGCCGCCGCCTCGACGACAACGCCCATGTGTTGATGCGCTACGATTCGGGCGCGCGCGGCGTTTTGGTCGCCAGCCAGGTTTCGCCCGGCAACTACAATCGACTGTGCATAAAGGTCTACGGCGACAAGGCGGGCCTCGAATGGCACGGCCACGAGCCGGAATATCTGCGCTATTGCGAATTCGGCAAGCCTCACGTGATTTTGACCCGTGGCGGCCATGCGGTCGGCGGCGAGGCTGCGCGCGTCTCGCGCATGCCGGCCGAGCACCCGGAAGGCTATGTCGAGGGATTTGGGAACCTCTATCGCGACGCCATTGCGCTGATCGAGGCGCGCAGGCGCGGTGAAACGCCGGATTCGGCCCTTGCCGCGCTTGTTCCTTCGATTGAAGATGGCCTGCTTGGCATGCGGTTCATCGAAGCATCGGTCAACAGCAGCGAGGCGGGCGGCGTCTGGACACCGCTCGCAGGCGGGCTATAGAAGTTCTTAAACCGGGGCGGACGCCTGACGGCTCGTATCGAGGACCAGGCGCAGTTTTTTGACAGGGAGAAGACAATGAAGAATGTGACGAGGCTCGGGCTGGCAGCTGCCGGCATGATGCTCCTGTCCGGCGCTGCCTATGCGTCGGACTACACGATCGGTGTCTCCAACACCGTCCAGGGCAATGGCTGGCGCGAGGAGATGATCTGCGCGATCAAGGCGCAGGCGCTTGCATCGGGCAAGGTCGCGAAGCTCAACATCGCCCACCGCAACACCGACGCAGCGGGCCAGCTTGAGGACCTGCGCAACCTGATCAGCGCCAAGGTCGACGCCATCGTCGTCAACCCGGCCGACCCGGCAGGCATCCAGGCCGCTCTGGCGGAAGCCACCGCCGCCGGCATCACCGTCGTCGCCGTCGACCAGGCGGTCACTGAGCCTTCGGCCTACATCATCTCCAACAACCAGGAAGAATACGCCTATCTCGGCGCGAAGTGGCTGTTCGAGACGATCGGCGGCAAGGGCAACGTCGTCTACATGCGCGGCGCGGCCGGCGCATCCGCCGACAGCGATCGCGACAAGGGCTTCAAGCGCGCGTTGGCCGAATTCCCTGACGTGAAGGTCGCGCAGGAAGTGTTCACCGGCTGGCAGCAGGACCAGGGCAAGCAGCAGATCCTCGACTACATCGCCACCGGCGTTCCCTTCGACGGCATCTGGACATCGGGCATCGACAACGTGATCGTCGACGCGCTGGTCGAATCGCAGGCCACGCTTGTGCCGGTCGTGGGCGCCGACAACGCAGGCTTCGTCGGCCAGCTCAACTCGGTCGAGGGCCTGAAGGGCGCTGCCGTAACCAACCCCGGTTCCATCGGCGGTGCGGGCGTCACTCTGGCGATCCAGATTCTCGACGGCAACAAGCCGGCACAGCAGACCGTGCTCGTGCAGCCGGAAATCTGGGAGAACGTCACCGAGGAAGGCAAGGCCAAGCTCAAGGCCGCGGCCGATCCGTCGCTGTCGCCCGAATGGCCGGTTTCCATCTCGATCCCGGACTGGACGACCTACACCAAGGAGCAGATCGTGGCCTGCAAGGGGCCCGGCGAATAACGCGGGCATATAGTCGTTCGACCTGAAACTGAGAAGCGGGGACGGCTGGCATCCGCCTGTCGTCCCCGCTTTGTAGCCGAGATCTGTCCATCTTGACGATACAACCGCTTCTGGACGCCACCGGTGTGGCCAAGCGATACGGCGCCGTCTCGGCGCTGAAGGACGCCTCGCTCACGGTGCTGCCGGGCGAGGTGCATGCGCTGATGGGTGCTAACGGCGCGGGCAAGTCGACGCTGGTCAAGATTCTCACGGGCGCCATTCCGTCCAATGCCGGGCGCATCCTCGTGCGCGGCCAAGAGCGCGACATACGCTCTCCCGCCAAGGCGCGTCTGGCCGGCCTGGTGCCGGTCTATCAGGAGCCGTCGCTGATCCCCGATCTCGACGTGCTCGCCAATCTTCGCCTCACCCGCACGCCCGTCGAGCCTTTCCGGGAGTGGGTGAAGGAACTCGGCGTGCCCGATCTCGATCTGCGCGAGCTTGCGCGCGACGTTCCGCTGGCGATCCAGCGGGTGCTAGACCTTGCCCGCGCGCTCGCGGTCGAGCCCGACATCATGCTGCTCGACGAGATGACGGCCGCGCTGCCGGCCAACCTGGCCGAACGCGTGCTCGATGTCGTCAAGCGACAGAGCCAGACCGGACGGTCGGTCATCTTCATCTCGCACCGTTTCGTCGAGATCGCGGCCTTGTGCGACCGCGCCACGGTCCTGCGCGACGGCGCGACGGTCGGCGTCGTGGATATCGAGCCGGGCATCGAGGAGAAGATCGTCGAACTTATGCTTGGCGCGAAGGTCGAGAAGAAGCGCGTCGCGCAGAAGCAGGCCAATGCGGAGCTGGCGGGCGATGCCGGCGGCACGCGCATCGCCGTGCGCAACCTGCGGGTAGGCACCAAGCTTCAGGATGTCTCGTTCGACCTGAGGGACGGCGATGTGGCGGGCGTCGTTGCGCTCGAGGGGCAGGGGCAGGACGAGCTTTTCGCCGCCCTGGCCGGCTCGATCCGGCCGGACGGCGGCAGGATCGACGTCGACGGCGCGGAAGCCCGTTTCAATCATCCCGTGGACGCTATCGAGGCCGGCATAGCCTATGTGCCGGGCGACCGCACCGAAGCGCTCGCCATGCAGCAGTCGGTGCGCGAGAACATCGCGCTTCCCTTCTCCGCTGCTTTCCGCAACTGGGGCCCGATCGCCCAGCGCCGTGAGAATGCGACGGTGCAGAACGCCATCGAGCGGCTACAGATCGACACGCGCGCCCAGCGCGAGGTGCAGCGCCTGTCGGGCGGCAACCAGCAGAAGGTGACCATAGCGCGATGGATCGCGGCCGATGCCCGCACGCTGCTGTGCTTCGACCCCACGCGCGGCATCGACGTCGGCACGAAGCAGGAAATCTACAAGCTGCTGAGGCAACTGGCCGAGCAGGGCAAATCCGTCCTGTTCTACACCTCCGAGCTTGAGGAGGTTCAGCTTGTCTGCGACCGCGCGATCGTCATCTTCGGCGGCAAGGTCGTGGACGTCCTGCCGGTCGAGATCGCCGACGAGCCAGCGCTAACGCGCGCCGCCTACGGCCTGCCGCGCGACAGCAAGGCCGGGATCGGCATCCTCGCCGAAACACCTTCCACGGAGGCGCGGCCATGATGCGCCTGCTGCGCCAGCAGGGCTGGGTCGTCGGGCTGTGCGCCTTGCTCGTGGCTCTTCTTGTCGTCGCGAAGGTCATCCAGCCCAGCTACGGCGCCGGCGACTTCGGTTCGCTGGTGCGCGCCGTGCTGCCCTATGCCTTCGCGGTCGCGGCGCAGACGGTGGTGGTCATCGCCGGCGGCATCGACCTGTCCGTCGCCGCCATGATGGCGCTGACCAGCGTCACCGCCGCCGCGATGATGGACGGCGCCAGCCCGCAATATGCGCTTTTCGTCGTGCCTTTCGTGCTGCTGCTCGGCTTCGTGCTCGGCGCGCTCAACGGCATATTGATCGTCGTCAGCCGCGTGCCGGACATCGTCGTGACGCTCGCCACGCTGTTCATCCTGCAAGGGGCCGCGCTTCTCGTCCTACCCGCGCCGGGCGGCGCCGCCGCCGATTGGCTGCGCAACCTGATCGTCGGTACGGTGCCGCTCCCGCTCCTGCCCGATGCGCTGACCGCATGGTTCCCCAAGGCGCTGCTGCTGCTCGTCGTCATGCTCTGCGTCGTCTGGATTCCGCTGAAGCGCTCTCGTCTCGGCCTGTCCATCTACGCCATCGGCTCCAACGAACTCGCGGCCTTCCGCAGCGGCGTGCCGGTGGCGCGCACCAAGATCCTCGCCTACGCGTTCGGCGGCCTGTTCGGCGCGATGGGGGGCCTGTCGCTCACCATGAGCACGGGCATCGGCGCGCCCATACCGGGGCCGTACCTGATGGCCAGCGTCGCGGCGGTGGTGCTGGGCGGCGTTGTTCTGGGCGGCGGCAAGGGCGGATTGCTCGGCCCCATTATCGCCGTCTTCGTGCTGCGTCTGGCGCGCACCATCCTGACGCTGCTCGCCATCGATCCCAATGTCACGGCAATCGTCGAAGGCACGATCCTTGTCGCGGTCGTCATGTTCGGCGCCTTCATTGCAATGCGGAGCCGGTCGAAATGACGCTCACCACGACAGCCACCGCACAGGTGCCGTTCGGCCGGCGCGTCAAGCGCTTCATGAGCGACTATCCGATCGTTCCGCTGCTCGTCCTGCTCGCGCTGCTCGTTCTGGTTCTGCAGATGTTGAGCCCTGGCATCGTCAACCAGCGCTGGATCGCCAACACGGTCAAGTTCGCCATTCCGCTGGCGCTTCTGGCGGGCTGCCAGACCATGACGATGCTGACGGGCGGAATCGACCTCTCCGTCGGCACCGCCGCGACCATGGCGGCTTTCATCGTCGCCACGCAGGGCGTGGATCATTCCGCGCCGGTAGCAATGGCGATCGCGCTGATACCGGCAATCTTCATCGGATTTGCCAATGGCATCGGCGTCGGTGTCTTCCGTGTCCATCCGCTCATCATGACGCTGGGCACGAGCCTCATCGGCGTTGGCTGCCTGCAGGTCTACCAGCGCACGGTCATCGCCTCGGGCGCTAAGGTCCCGGATTTCCTGATATGGCTGGGCACGGGCGTCACGGGCGGTTTTCCGAACGCGCTCCTGTTGTTCATCCCCGTCGCTGGGCTTCTGCTCTTCATCCAGAAGCGCACCGGCTTCGGCCGCCTGCTCTATGCGATAGGCGACAATGAGCGCGCGACGCGCCTTGCCGGCGTCAAATACTGGCAGGTCATCCTTGCGCTCTACATGCTGTCCAGCGTTCTCGCCGGCATCATGGGCCTGCTCTACATGGGCCTGATCCGCGCGCCTTCGCTGTCGCTCGCGGAACCGCTGGTTCTGCCGTCCGTCGCTGCGGCCGTAATCGGCGGCACGTCGATCTTCGGGGGCAGGGGAAGCTATACCGGCACCATCGTCGGGGCGCTGATCCTCACCGTCCTGACCACGCTGCTGACCATCCTGCAGATGCCCGAAGGCGCGCGCCGCATGCTGTTCGGCGCGATCATCCTGCTGGTCACGGCGGCCTATCTCAGGATCATCGAGGACAGGTAGGAGCGGGGTTAGAACAGTTCAGTTTTTCACGGAACCAGCCCCTCACCCTTACCCTCTCCCCGCAAGCGGGGAGAGGGGGCGTCAGCGTTGCGGCCAGCTTCCTTCTCCCCGAGCAACGGGGAGAAGGTCCCGGCAGGGGATGAGGGGCGATTCTTCCTATAGCTGAATGGCACTAGCGCGCCGGCTTGCGGGCAGGCAACGCCGCCGCCTGCGGGTTGCGGTAGCCGAGCGTCATCACCAGCGTCTGGCACAGCACCATCGCCGGTACCTGGCTGCGGAAATGCCCCAGCCGCGCTTCCTTCACATACAGCACCTGAGCGGCAAGCGGCGCGATGGGACTGAGTTCGTTGTCAGTGATGGCGAGCACCTTGCGGCCAATCGCATGGGCCTTGCGCGCAAGCTCCACCGTCTCGGGCGTATAGTCGTCGAAGGTGATGACGAGCAGCGCGTCGTCCTCATCCATCGCCGCCAGCTGTTCGGCGCGCATCGACCCCAGATTGTCGAGCAGGAAGGTGCGCTTGCCGACGCGCGAAAGCCCGTAATAGGTGTAGCTGCCGACGCCGAAGGCGCCCCGGGCCGCCGCGATATGCACGGCCCTTGCTGCTTGCAGCGCGTCGACGAAGGGCGCAAGTGGCGCGTCGGCCACGTCCTCGCGCAGACGCAAGAGCGCATCGAAGGCCGCCTGGATGAACGTCTCCGCCACCTGATGCGGGTCGCGAAGGTCGCCCGGCGTCGGCGATACGGTCTCGCGCTTGCTCGCCTTCACGCGCTCCACATAGGACATGCGCGGCCCGAGCAGGCGCTGCTTGAACATCGCCTGCAAGCCGGCAAACCCGTCGAACCCGACTTCCTTGGCGAAGCGCGTGATCGCCGATGGGGGCACATTGGCGCGTCGGGCGATCTCGACGATGGTGAAGATCGCCGCGTCCTCGGGATTGTTGAGAAGGTATTGCGCGACCTGCTGCAGCCTCCGGCTGAGCGAGGGTTTGCGCGCCATCAGGCTTTCGACGAACTCGCCGTAGTCGAGGACGCTGTCGGCTTCGTCGGTCAAGCGCTTCTCCGCGTCCCCTCGGCCATGACGCGTTCGAGCGTGCGCGCCACGCCGTCCGAAAGCATGGAATGCGCCAGCGACGCGACGTGCCCGATGAAGCCCACATCGCCGGAGAGCCCGTCGCCGAATATGGCGCGGTTCCCGATGAAGAGCCGGGCGAATGCCGACAGGTCGCCGCCCGCCTGCTTTGAGATGTCCGCCACGAAAGGCATCACCGGGTCGCTCGCCTCCCATGCAGCGCCGAAGGCGGGCTGTGACTTCGCGAGATAGGCGACCCAACCGGCGATGGACGTTTCGAGCAGGGGCGAGGCCAGCCCCCTGGCGTTGCGGTCGCGCAGCGGCTGGAGGATGCGCTGGTTGATCTTCTGTGAGCCGTCGGTCGCGATCTGATGGTTGGTGTGGCGGATGGCCGGGTTGGCGAGCCGTGCAAGTGTCTGCTCCAGATAGGGGGCGACCTCCATGCCGGGCACGGTGGGCAGAACGGCGGCGGATTCGTCGAGGATCATCTGCTCGACGAAGCCCTTCAGCAGCGGGTTGCCGACATCGTCGCAGGTGGTGCCCAGCCCCGACAGCGCGCCGAGATAGGAAAGCGTCGTCTGGCAGGCGTTGAGCACGCGCATCTTGATGAATTCGTAGGGCTCTACATCCGTCGCGAACTCCGCCCCCGCCACATCCCAGCGCGGGCGCGGACGGTTGAAGTCGTCCTCGATGACCCATTGCCGGAAAGGCTCGCCGACCACGACGCCGTGGTCGCTCAGCCCGGTGATCCGTTCGGCCTGTTCGAGGTCTTCCGGCCGTGTGGCCGGCACGATGCGGTCCACCATTGTCGAAGGAAAGCGCACATTGTCCGCGATCCAGCCTGCAAGCGGCTTGTCGGCGACCTCGGCGAAGCTGCTGACGACATTCGCGAGAATGCGTCCGTTTCCGGGAATGTTGTCGCAGGAGATGAGCGTGACCGGCGCATTCGCCGCCATGCGGCGCGCAAGCATCTCGACGAGGAAGCCCGGCAGCGTGGCGCGTCCGCTTCCGCGCTTGAGATCGTCCTCGACCTCGGCGCGGGTCCAGTCGAGCGAGCCCGTCGCGGGAACGTGGCAATAGCCCTTTTCTGTCACCGTCATGGTGATCACGTCGATGCCGCCATCCGCCAGCGCGGCGATCGCTTTTTGCGGGTCGCGGTCGCCGTCGATCACCGCGCCTATCGAGCCGATGATGCGCGCATCGACCGTGTCGCCTTCGACCAGAAGCCGCGTGTAGAGCCCGTCCTGATCGGCGAGCTGGGCCTCAATCGAGGGGAGGCGCAGGTTGACGCCTATCTCCGCGCGGTCGTCGGCTCCCGCCTCCAGCGCGTCCTGCGTATATTCTGCCTGATGGCAGCGGTGGAACGCACCGACGCCGATATGGGCAAAGCCCGTGCGGGTCTTCGCGCGGTCGTATCGGGGCCTGCGCACGCCATCTGCGGCCAGCGGAAGGGTCTGTCGGCTCAGGCGCGGCATGGTCAGTCCCTTGGCCCGACGACCCACTGTTCCTGGTCGATCACCGCGCCCGTCATCGGGCCGGGGGCAGGCGAGATCAGGAAGACCGCTAGGCTTGCGATGTCCTGCGGGATCAATAGCCGCCCGAAAGGCTGGAGCGCCGCCTGCTCATGCAGCCAGTCCGGCCCCTTGCCGAGCGTTTCGGCGTGCATGATCCGCTCGGCCGGCGTGTCCGTCCAGCCCATGTTGATGCCGTTGATACGAATGCGATCGAAGCGGTGCGCCTGCGCGGCGTTTCTCGTGATCAGCTCCAGCGCCGCCTTGGTCGCGGAATAGACGGTCAGGTCGGTAGCCCCGCCGCGCGCGTTGATCGACAGGATGTTCACGATGGCGCCGGGCTTCTTGCGGGCGCGCATGTCGGCGATCGCCCGCTGCATCAGGAAGAAGGGCGTCTTGGTGTTTACCGTGAAGAGTTTGTCCCACAGTTCCGGTGTCGCGTCGGTCATCGAGCCGCGATCGGTCAGCCCGGCGGCATTGACCAGCGCGTCGATGCGTCCGAACTTTTCGAGCGCTGCGTCCGCGATGATGTCGCTTGCCCTCGGATCACTCAGTTCGGCGGGGACGAAATGCGCCTTTGTGCCAAGGGCCTCGACTTCCGCCGCCACGGCCTTGCCGCGCGCCGCATCGCGGCCGGTAAGCAGGATGGATTCCACGCCGTTTCCGGCCGCCTCCAGCGCCACGGCGCGGCCGACCCCCTGCGTCGAGCCGGTAACGACCAGCACCTGGCCGGCAAGTGACATGTCCATGATTTCGCAACTCGATTTCTATTTCAATGAAAATAGAAAAATCGTTTCGTCAGGTCAAGCGGACTCCGCTCATGCCTAGGATTGTTCGGAGACGCCCGCGTCTGAAGCGACATCGCGCGCAGGAGCGTCCTGTCCGTGCACTGCGACCGTCGTCATCGTATCGGCGAGTTCCACATGGACATTGCTCTCGCCGGCTTCTTCATCACCATGCATGTCAGCATGGTACCCCTCATCGATAAAAGCATCGCTGGCCGGAGGCGGGCCGGCGTCGCCTTCAACTAAAGTGTCCTCAGCCGGCAGCGCGGCTTCGCCAGCGTCCTGTGCCGCATGCCCGCCATGCAGGGCCAGCGAAGCGCCGTCGCGCGGCAGGACGATGCGCAACTCTGTGAAGGAGCCGGCCTCGGTCTCGACCTCCACGCTGCCCGCATGCTGGTTCACGACGATGTCCCGGCTCAGCGACAGGCCGAGGCCGGTGCCTTCGCCGGCGGGCCTCGTGCTGAAGAAGGGATCGAACATGCGCTCGCGCACCCCGTTCGCGATGCCGGTCCCGTTGTCGCATATGCGTATCTCGACGGTGTCGCCCAAGTCCCTCGTCGTTATCGACAACACCGGCCGGTAGCCGGCACCCGCCTCCGCGCGGCGTTGCTCCATCGCCTGGAAGCCGTTGGCGATCAGGTTGAGGAAAACGCGCGTCATCTCGTGCGGGTAGAGATCGACATGGCCGGCTGCCGGGTCGAAATCCTTTTCCAGCGTGACGCTGAACCCCGGATTTTCGGCGCGCGCCTTCTGGCTGGCGAGCGCCAGGCTCTCGTCGAGCAAGGCGTTGATGTCGGTTAGGCGGTTCTCGCACGAGTCGCCGCGCGCATGCATCAGCATGTTGCTGATGATGGAGTCGGTCCGCTTGCTGTGCTCGGCGACCGCCTTGATGCTGTCGGCCAGCGTGTCTGCAAGTTCCTCGACGTCTTCCCGGGTCGCGACGTCCATCACGGCCGCCTCCAGAGAGCGCCGGATCGCGTTGATGTTCCTGTAGGAATGTTCCGCGAAATGCCCGACGAATGTCAGCGGATCGCGGATTTCGGTCAGGATGCCGGCGGTGAACAGGCCGACTGACGCCAGCCGCTCCGTTTCAGACAGCCGCGTGCGCGCGGCGCGCAGGTCCTCGAGCAGCACGGCCAGTTCGTCGGTGCGCTTTTGTGCGTCCGCCAGCAGGCGGGTATGCTCCATCGCGAGAACCACCTGATCGGCGAGCGTCATCAAGAGGTCGACCTGCGCTTGCGCGAAGCCACCGGCCTCGTCGCGCGCCATGACCATTGCGCCGAAAACCGCGTCCCTGGTGCCGAGCGGCACGCAGATCACCGATCCGGCCTGTCCGTAGCGCTGCCAGTCTTGTGGCTGTTGCGCATGGGCGTCCGGAACATGGACCACCGTGCGCTCGCTCAGGGCCTCGCCGATCCATGTGCCGTCGCCGGCCGATGGCGGGCTGGCGGCATCGAAGCCGCGTTCCTCCGGCGTCGCGCCCGAGGCGGCAGCCAGCGGGCAGCGGTTCGCGCCGTCGCCGAGGTACAGCCGGACGCTGTTCGCACCGCAAAGCCGCGCGGCCGAGCCGATCAGCATGTCGATGAGGCTCATCAGGTCGAAGGCCGAACTGCTGATGATCCGCGACGCCTCGGCTGTGGCCCGCTGCTCCTGACGCGCCGTCCCAAGCTCGGCGTTCAGGGCCGCTACCTCGCCGGTGAGGCTGATGTTCTCGATGGCGACGACCGCGAGATCGGCAAATGTGCGGACCAGTTCCATCGACTGCGCGCCGAACGCGCCTGGTTCCTGCCGTGTCAGCGCGATGACGCCCAGTGCGGACCCCTCGCGCAGCAGCGGCACGAGAAGCATGGCTCCGCCATCCGCCGCGTGGTCTGATATGTGGACGACCGTTCTTTCAAGCACGCATTGCGCGACGGGGCTTTCGCCGGGTGCCGAATACGGGTTTTCCAGTGCGAAAACCCGCGTCTCCTCGGTCATTCCGGCTTCGGCGGCGAGGCGGTATGTGCCGCCGTCGAGCAGATAGATCGCGGCCGTGTCCGCGCCTGCAAGCAGCCGCGCCGAGGCGACCATGTCGGGAAGCACGGCGGAGAGCGCGAGGTCATTCCGGTTGATCGCTTCGGCCATCGCGGCCGCTGCCGCCTCGCGCTGCAGCGACGCGTCGAGTTCGGCGGTGCGCGTGCGCAGGTCGTGGAACAGCCGTTCGTTCTCGAACGCCACCCCCGCCTGATCGGCCAGCGCCTTGGCGAACTCGATGTGTCGTTCGCTGAACTCGCCTGCGGCTGAGCGCGACAGAAGCAGGAACCCGCTTGTGCCCCCGTCCAGTTGCAGCGGAATGCCCAGCATCGCCGCGAACGGTACCCCGGCCAGCTCGGCGGCGAGTTCATCAGCGGGCTCCGCAGAAGTGTCGGCCACATGGACCAGCCGGCCGTGCCGCGCGAGGCTCGCGGCAACCTCGGTGTCCAGCGCGGCATCCTCGCTGCTCGTCGCCGCGGCGCGCCACGCGCCGTTCTCGCAGAGGGTGAGCGTAGCCGCGTCCGCACCGCAGAGTTCTGTCGCGCTGACGATCATGTCGAAGACCGGCTGTGCATCCGGCACCGTGCCGCCGATCAGCCCGGCGAGGCGGGCGGCCGCGCTGTTGCGGGCGAGCGAGGCGTCGCGCTCCTGTTCGGTCCTGTGGAGCAGGTCGCGCAGGCGGATGTTCGCCATCGCCACAGCGGCCTGATCGGCAAGGTTTTCGGCGAGCTGTATCTGGCCGGCACTGAACGGTGCGCTTAGCGTCCTTTCCAGGATGAACGCACCGAGGAACGCCCCGTCGCGCTGCACCGGCACGGCGAGCAGCCTGCGTTCCTCGCCGGCGTCATCGTCTTGGTTGGGGCCGGGCCAGATCACCGCGTGTTCCACCGGCCCGGCTTGCGCCCGCGCGTCCGCGAGTGCTGTCGTCATCCAGCCGGGCAGCGGGCTGTCATTCGCCCGGTCCTCGTAGGACAGCCCGTAGCCCGCTGCCACGCGATGGTCCTGCCCCGATGTCTCCAGCACGAAGACCCTGCCGGCCCCGCATGCGTCGGCTGCGGCTGCGGCGAGCACTTCGAGCAGCGTTTCCTGATCGACCGATTTGCGCCCGACCAGTTTCAGCATCTCGGAAGCTGCGGCTCTTTCATGCAGCGCGTCTGCGATTTGCCGGTCGCGATGCTCGGCGCGCTCCAGAAGGTTCGCCTTCTCCATGGCGATCGCGGCAAGTTCCGCAAAGGCCGTGGCGACGCTCGCCTCGTCATCCGAGAAGGGCTCGGCCTCGGCGCGTGAAAGCGTCAGCACGCCGACTGTCCCGCCGCCGGCCATCAGGGGCAGGCCGAGGACGGAGCGCGTCGTCTCGTCGATGATCTGGTATTCGTCGTCCTCCGCCGTGTCGGCGATCCGCACGACCGTTGCGTCCAGCGCCACGCGGCCGACGATGCTGCCGCGTCCCGGCGCGAACTGCTCCTCGCCTATGATCGCCCGGTAGATGTCGCCACGTTGCCGGAACGCCTGCGCGCTGTCCGCGCGGCAAAGGACGGACAGGCTGCGCTCCAGCGTTCCGATGACGGACGCAAGGTCGAAGGCGGGCGAAGCGATGGCGCGCGACAGGCTGTCGGAGGCGTCCTGCCTGTCCAGCGCCGTCGCCAGTTCGGCGTTGCGCGTGTGGAGATCGTTCCAGACGCTCATCGTGCCGAGCACGACGACGGCGTGATCGGCCAGCGCCGTCAGCAGCTGGATATGCCGCGCGGGCAGGGGACCAGTGGCGGTCCGCTCCACCGCGATCGCGCCGATGGCCGCGCCGTTCCGTATCAGGGGAACGCCGCACCCGCTTCGTGCCGCCGTCAGCAGGAACGCGTCGCTTTCCTCGCCGGCATCCGCAATCTCCACGGGCGCGCCCGATGCGAACGCCCGCGCGCCGACCATGGCCGGGGTCGGATCAGGCCGCAGTTGCGGCCTGTTGTCCTCGCCCTCTGCCGAAGGACAGGCAACCGCCTTGATCGTCAGTCCCTGCCCGTCATGCAGGAAGACCCAGGCGCAGTCCGCTCCGAGCAGCCGCGTTGCGATCTCCACGCTGCGTTCGAGTATCGCCTGTGCATCGCCGGGCGCTTGCGCGGATTGGCGGATAATGTCGGCGACGGCCGTCTGCTCGCGGTTCATGTCCGCGATCATGCGCTCGCGCGTCTCGAGGTCGCTCACGAGGCGCGCATTCTCGATCGCGACGACAGCCTGGTCGGCGAAACCCTGCACGAGCTCGCCCTGCACGTCGGTGAAGGGAAGCGCCATGACGCGCGCCAGCCAGATCACGCCTTCAGCCTTGCCCTCGTGCATGAGCGGCACCGCAAGCCCTGCCTTGCCGCCGGCATAGCCCGGAGCCACGCCGGCTTCGAAACGCTGGTCGCCGATCAAATCCTCTACGGCGACCGGCCGCGCCAGCCATGCCGCAAGCCCGAAAGGCGTACCGGCTTCCGGGGAGATGGCAGGCGTGGCGTTCTGCGCGGTCGTTGCCCACTCGTCGGGATAGCCCGCCTGTGCGGCGAGCTTCAGCGCGTCGCCGTCCTTCAGCCAGATCGCGCCGTGGTCGGCCTCGCAAAGCTGCACGGCGGAGCCGACCAGCGTTTCGAGCACCGTTTCGAGGTTCTGGTCTGCGCGCCCGATCGCCTTCATGACGCCTGCGGTCAGCGTCTGCTGTTGCAGCGCGACATCGAGCCCGTGCGCGCGTTCGTCGGCTTTCGCCTCCAGTCCGCGCAGGCTCTGCTGCAGGCGGCTGGCCATGGTATTGAACGTATCGGCGAAGGCGCCGAGCTCGTCACGGCCGCGGATCGCCACGCGTTGCGCCAGATCGCCCTGGCCAAGTTGCTCGGCGGCGGCGCGCAGCCTGCCGATCGGTGCGGTCACGCGCGTGGCCAGCGATATGCCCGTGGCCGCCGCGACCAGCAGGCCCATCGCAAGCATCGCGGCCGATTGCCACAAAAGCGACTGAAAGGGCTCAAGCGCCTGTTCGGCCGGCATTTCCGAGATCGCGATCCAGCCGCCTCGCTCGGCCTTGGCGAAGGCGGCGAACGCGGGAGCTCCGTCCATCTCCGAGACTGCGTTCGGTACGGGCCCCGATCCGCCGGCGGCCATCGCCGCCGCGACTTGAGGCAGGCCGGCAAGGTCGCCATTGCCGGTGGCGGGGTTGCGCGTCGGATGAGCGATCAGCCGTCCCTTGCCGTCGACGATGAAGGCCTGCGCGCCGTCGCCGGTTTCCGATTTGACGATGCCGCCGAGGAAGCCCAGATCGAGTTCCGCGACCGTCACGCTGCCATCGGTATGCGCCGCGCCGATGCTGCCGGCCATGTCGGAGCCGTTGCGCACATAGACAGGGCCGAACCAGTCGCGTTCCCTTGCCGTCTCGGTGAAGCGCGGTTCGGCTGCGTGGCTTATGCGGCTGCCCATCGAATCCGGTGCGAGCCGCGATACCTTGATCTGCTCAAGGCCTGTGCCGTCGATGTAGTAGAGCTCGGTGATCGCAGGAAACTGCCGAAGCATGCGGGTGAAGTCGGCCCGCTGCTGCTCGGGAGACATTCGTTTCCAATCGGGCTGGGTGGTCCATGCGATCTGGGTCTGCAACCCTGACAGGAAGCCGTCCACCTGGGCGGAAAGCGCCTGCGCCTTCTCCTGCTGGATCGAGAGCGCGGCGCGTTCGGCCTCGCGGTAGCTGGACCAGAGGCTGAGGGCTACGGCCATGCCGAGCAGGAGCATGATCACGGCCATGGTGATAACGGCGAACTTGAAGGAAAGCGCCACCTTCACGCCGCGCCTCGGCCTGGCCCCAGCCCCCTTCGCCATCGCTCAGGCGGCCCGCTTTTGCGGGCAGCGTAGCGGACACCCGCAAAAGTCGACGATTGCAAGCTTGAAGGCCATGGTGCTTTTCGGTCGGCGGAAAGTCCGGCAAGCTAAGCAGCTTTCTCACCCTTGTCCACGAAATCGGGCCGGACGCGCCTGATTTCCCACACAAAACTGCGGCTTGCGGCCGTTCCGGCGTCATGGCGGGGGCGTGGTTGCCACCCGGGTTGCCACAGAGCCGCCCCTCATCCCCTGCCGGACCTTCTCCCCGTGAGGACGGGGAGAAGGAGGCCAAGCGCCGCCGCTTTCGATCCTTCCCGAAGATACATAACGCCGCCGCCCCCCTCTCCCCGCAGGCGGGGAGAGGGTGAGGGGCAACTACGGGTGAGGGGCACAGCAAGGCGATGGGGCAACCCGCCGGCAACGCGACCGACTACCCCTCCTGCGGGGCGAAGCGCGCAACCAGCGAATGCGTGTCGCCGGGATAGGTCAGCCTGACGTCCGTCACGGGCACGTCGCCGCTCCATGTCCGGCGCTGCACGACGAGGCAGGGGCTTTGGCGCGGCACGGCGAGCAGGCTCGCGATCGGGTCGCCGGCGGCGATCGCGCGGATACGGTGTTCGGCTGCGTTCCACGGCACGCGGCCGAGCAGCCAGGGACCGGGCGCCTGCGTCTCGAAGCTCTCGTCCTCCGCTTCCGGGACGGCGGCGAGACTGATCGCGCGCTCCTCCACGCAGAAGGGTTGCGCGCCTGCGAAATGCCGGCAGGCGAGAACGACGAGGCGCGTGCCGTTGACCGCCGGCCATTCGTCATTTTCGCCCGCGGTATGGATTTCTCGCGACAGGCGTTCATAGCGATAGGGCAGGCCGAGCGCCTCCACCTCCTCGCGGATGTCGTGGATTTCGAGGATTGCGGCCTGCGACTGCGGGCGCTTGACGAAGCTGCCCGAGCGCCTGCGCCGCTCTATGAGGCCGGAACGCGCGAGCTCCGACATGGCCTTGTTCACCGTCATGCGCGAGCAGCCATATTGCGCCGACAGCTCGTGCTCGAAAGGGATTCGATGACCCGGCTGCCACTCGCCCGACAGGATGCGGCCGCGTATGTCGGACAGGATTCTTAGATAGAGCGCGCCCCTCTCGTCGGTTCCGTCCGTCCTGGCGTCCATGCTGCCCTGCTCATCAACTCCGCGTCAGTGCCAGCATGGCCTTGCGGAAGCGGCTGTCAATCGCGTCGCGCCTTATGTGGCGTCCTGCCTCGACCAGTTTCCGGCCGCGCACCCAAACGCCATCCACCTTGCCCGCGTCGGCGAAGATGCATGCGTCTAGGACGGCGTCGCCCGTCTTGCCGGTCATTGTTGCATGCGACGGGTCGAGCGATACGAAATCGGCAGGCCGTCCGGCGGCAATGCCTGTGTCGGGCGTGCCCAGCGCCTGCCCGCCTCCGGCAAGGGCGCCGTCGAACAGCGCGCGGCCGTTGGACTGTCCGGGCCTGGCCAGCACGTTGCGCGCGCGCAGTCCCAGCCGCTGCGAATATTCGAGCTGGCGAAGCTCGTCGGCCAATCCGATCTGGACGTTGGAATCCGAGCCGACGCCGAACTGCCCGCCATTGGCGACGAACAGGGGAGCCGGGAAGATGCCGTCGCCAAGATTGGCTTCGGTGATCGGGCAGAGCCCGGCCACCGCGCCCGCCTTCGCCATGCCCGTGGTCTCGTCGTCCGTCATGTGGGTCGCATGGATAAGGCACCAGCGTTTGTCGAGGTCGGCGTTGGCGAGCAGCCATTGGACTGGCCGCATGCCGGACCAGGCGACGCATTCCTCGACCTCGCGGACCTGCTCGGCGACATGGATATGGATCGGCGCGTCCGGAGCCATCGCGGCCAGCGCTGCGAGTTCGTCCGGCGTGACCGCCCGAAGGCTGTGAGGCGCGACGCCGACGATCGCTTCGGGAATTGATTCAACTGCCTTTCGCGCCGATTCAAGCAGCTTTGCGAAGCCGTTGAGATCATTGATGAAGCGGCGCTGCGTATACGTCGGCGCCTGGCCGCCGAATCCCGAATGCGCGTAGAAGACCGGCAGGAGGGTGAGGCCGATCCCGGTTTCCGATGCGGCGGCGGCGATACGCTCGGCCATCTCGGCGATTGCCCCGTAGGGCTGCCCGTCGACGTCATGATGCAGGTAGTGGAATTCGCCGACGCGCGAAAATCCGGCCTCCAGCATCTCGACGTAAAGCTGCGCGGCAACCGCCTCGACCTGTTCGGGCGTCATCGACAGGGCAAAGCGGTACATTACCTCACGCCATGACCAGAAACTGTCGTCGCCTGGGCCGCGCGTCTCGGCCAGTCCCGCCATGCCGCGCTGGAAGGCGTGGCTGTGCAGGTTGGGCATGCCCGGTACGAGGATCGCCACGCGTTCGTCGCCGGGCTGTGCCGCCGCGCTGGTTTCCACCGATGCGATCCGGCCATCGACGACCGACAGGCGCGCGCCGCGCGCCCATCCCTCCGGCAGCAACGCCTGTTCTGCAAAAATCGTCATGTGAAAACTCCGCTTGGCTTTCGGTCGCGCCTGTTTGGGCTTGTCTCTCGGTTTAATATGTATATACATAATTTCGTCAGGTGAAGCAAAAAGACGGTGACGGCGTGCCAGACTCGACACAATCCCTGACCAGCAATTCTCAGGCAATGCGCCTCTGGCGCAATGCGCGGCTCGCGACGGTTGCTGCCAATGCGCAGGGACTTGGCATCGTGGAGCGGGGCGCAGTCCTCGCGAAGGATGGCCGTATCGTCTACGCCGGCTCCGAGGCTGATCTTCCCGGCGATCTTTCCGCTGGCGCGGAGGTCATCGATTGCGGCGGCAGGCTCATCACGCCCGGCCTCGTCGATTGCCACACTCACCTCGTCCATGCCGGAAACCGTGCCAACGAGTTCGAGATGCGGCTTGCCGGCGCGACCTATGAGGAAGTCGCGCGGGCAGGGGGCGGCATCGTGTCGTCCGTCAAGGCGCTGCGCGCGGCGAGCGAGGATGAGCTTGTGCGCCAGACCCTGCCGCGTCTCGAAGCGCTGATCGCGGAAGGCGTCACGACCGTCGAGATGAAGTCCGGCTACGGGCTGGACCTCGCGAACGAGACGAAATCGCTGGCGGCTGCGCGCAAGCTTGCCGGTTTGCGCGACGTGACCGTCCGCACCACATTCCTCGGCGCGCATGCGCTGCCGGTCGAGGCGAATGGCGACAAGGACGCCTATATCCGGCTTGTCGCCGATGAGATGCTACCCGCCATTGCCGGGCTCGGCCTTGCGGATGCGGTCGACGGTTTCTGCGAGGGGATCGCCTTCTCGCCCGAACAGATCGCGCTTGTCTTCGACAAGGCGAGGGCGCTCGGCCTGCCGGTGAAACTGCATGCTGACCAGCTTTCCAACCTGCATGGCGCGGCCCTTGCCGCGCGCTATGGCGCGCTGTCGGCGGACCATCTCGAATATACGGACGATGAAGGCGCGGCGGCGATGGGGAAGGCCGGTACGGTCGCCGTCATCCTGCCCGGTGCTTTCTACTTCATCCGCGAGACGAAGAAGCCGCCTGTCGAGCTTTTCCGCAAACATGGCGTGGCCATGGCGGTCGCTACCGACTGCAACCCCGGCACCTCGCCGCTCACCTCGCTGCTGCTCACCATGAACATGGCGGCTACGCTGTTCGGCATGACCGTCGACGAGTGCATCGCCGGCGTCACGCGCGAGGCTGCCCGCGCGCTCGGCCTCGCCGACGAGACGGGCACTCTTGAAATCGGAAAAAGGGCCGATCTCGCCATCTGGGATGTCGAGAGCCCGGCCGAGCTTGTCTATCGCATGGGATTCAATCCGCTCTATCGCAGGGTCTGGAGAGGGCAATGAAAACACTCGTTCTGAAGCCGGGCGCCGTATCGCTCGCACAATTGCTCGACATATACGAGGGCGCGCTGCCGTCGCTCGACGACAGCTGCCGCGACAGGATCGCGGCGGCGGCGGGTGTCATCCAGGCCATCGTCGACAAGGGTGACCCGGTCTATGGAATCAATACCGGCTTCGGCAAACTCGCTTCGGTGCGGATCGCCGCCGAAGATGTCGAGACGCTGCAGCGCAACCTGATCCTGTCGCATTGCTGCGGCGTCGGCGCGCCGCTCGACATCGCGACGACGCGACTGATGATGGCGCTGAAGCTGGTCTCGGTCGGTCGCGGGGCAAGCGGACTTCGCCTGGAGACGGTCGAACTGTTGCAGGCGATGTTGACGAAGGGCGTCATACCGCTCGTCCCAAGCCAGGGATCGGTCGGCGCATCGGGCGATCTTGCGCCGCTGGCGCACATGACGGCGACGATGATCGGCGAGGGCGAAGCCTTTTTTGCCGGCGAAAGAATGGCATCGGCCGAAGCGCTGCGTCGCGCCGGACTGTCCCCGGTCGTGCTCGGGCCGAAGGAGG
>WPCJ01199052.1_pt1 | contig 38130 bp, 40 predicted proteins | sample 5399831 | NCBI WGS metagenome assembly WPCJ01 (sample SAMN12869470, study PRJNA574797) | sludge metagenome | isolation source: wastewater treatment of pH10 | place: China:Beijing | collected 2019-05-20 | reverse complement strand
CGGCCGCGGCCTCGATCGCCCACCGCCGAGCGAGCTCGACGGCGCGGTCTGCGAGGGGTGCGGATGCCACGGCATCCGGCGGGGTGTCGGCCATGGATTTCAGCCTAGGTCGGGAGCAGGATCCCTCGGCCGTTCGAATCGCGCAATCGGTCGCTTTTCCCTCTCGGATGGCGTCGATCGCGCGATTCGGAACCGAGGTCACAGCGCCGCGATGATGTCCTCCACCCGCTGCTTGGCATCACCGAACAGCATCGAGGCGTTGTCGCGGAAGAACAGTGGATTCTGCACCCCCGCGTAGCCGGCGGCCATCGAGCGCTTGAACACGATGACGTTCTCGGCCTCCCACACCTTGAGCACCGGCATCCCGGCGATGGGGCTGCCCGGGTCCTCGGCCGCAGCCGGGTTCACGGTGTCGTTCGCCCCGATCACCAGCACCACCGAAGTCGATGCGAGGTCGTCGTTGATCTCGTCCATGCTGAGAACGATGTCGTACGGGACCTTGGCCTCGGCCAGCAGCACGTTCATGTGACCGGGAAGGCGCCCGGCCACCGGGTGGATGCCGAACCGCACGTCCACCCCGCGTTCGCGGAGCCTGTGGACCAGATCAGCCACCGGGTACTGCGCCTGAGCGACGGCCATGCCGTAGCCGGGTGTGATCACGACGCTGCCCGCGGCGACGAGCATCTCGGCCGCCCCCTCGGCGGTGATCTCGCGGTGCTCGCCGTACTCGGTGTCGTCCGCGGACGGTGCGGCGATCCCGAAACCGCCCGCGATGACGGAGAGGAACGAGCGGTTCATGGCCTTGCACATCACGTACGACAGGTAGGCACCCGAAGAGCCGACCAGCGCACCCGTGACGATCAGCAGGTCGTTGTTGAGGAGGAAACCCGCCGCGGCGGCCGCCCAGCCCGAGTAGCTGTTGAGCATCGAGACGACGACCGGCATGTCGCCACCGCCGATCGAAGCGACCAGATGCCAGCCGAGGGCGAACGCGAGCACGGTGACCGCGATCAGGAGCCAGAGCTGCTGGTCGTTCACGAACCACACGGTGAGCGCGACGAAGGCGACGAGCGCGCCGACGTTCAGGCCGTTCTTGCCGGGGAGCATGAGCGGCGCGGAAGACATCCTGGCCGATAGCTTGAGGTAGGCGACGATCGATCCGGTGAAGGTGACGCCGCCGATGAAGATCCCGATGAAGACCTCGGCGTTGTGGATGCCGACGAGCTCGGGGGCGAGCTCCGGGTGCACGAGGTAGCCGTTCCAGCCGACGAGCACGGCTGCCAGACCGACGAAGCTGTGCAAGAGCGCGATGAGCTCGGGCATTCCCGTCATCTCGACGACCCTGGCCCGCCAGAGCCCGATGGCTGCGCCGACCAGCACGGCGGCCACCAGCAGGCCGAGACCGAGGAACGCACCGGTGCTCCAGGCGTCGGCGACGGTGAGGGCGACGGTCGCGACGAGCGCGATGGTCATGCCGGCGATGCCGTACACCACCCCCGCGCGTGCCGACTCGTGGCGGCTGAGGCTCGCGAGACTCAGGATGAACAGCAGGGCGGCGACGATGTACGCCGCTCCGACGAACGCGTCGATGGTCATTTCCGGCCACCCTTCGCGGAGTTGCCGAGGGTGAACATCGCGAGCATCCGGCGGGTGACCGCGAATCCTCCGAAGATGTTGATGGATGCCAGCAGCACGGCGATCGTCGCGAGCACCTGCACGACCGGAATCGGTGAGGTGACCTGCAGCATCGCGCCGACGACGATGACGCCGGAGATCGCGTTCGTCACCGACATGAGCGGGGTGTGCAGCGCGTGGTGCACCTTGCCGATCACGGAGAAGCCGATCACGACCGAGAGCACGAGCACGGTGAAGTGCTGCGGAAGCGGCGCGGGTGCGAACGCGTTCACGGCGAAGAGGGCGGCGATGCCCAGCACGATCAGGGTCACCCGGCGCGCCGTCGACATCTTCTTCGGCGGGGCGACCTCGACGGGATCCGCGGCCGCTCTCGCAGCGGGCGCGGCGGCGACCTGCACGGCGGGCGGCGGCCAGGTGACCTCCCCGTCGCGGACGACGGTGACCGAACGCTGCACCACGTCGTCGAAGTCGATCACGAGCCGTCCGTCCTTCGCGGGCGTCAGCAGGGCGACCAGGTTCGCCAGGTTCGTGCCGTAGAGCTGGGATGCCTGAGAGGCCAGGCGCGACGCCAGGTCGGTGTACCCCAGGATGATCACACCGTTGTCGGTGACGATGCGTTCGCCCGCGACGGACCCTTCGACGTTGCCGCCCTGCCCCGCGGCCATGTCGACGATCACGCTGCCGGGCTTCATCCGGGCGACGTCGGACGCCGTGATCAGGCGCGGTGCCGCACGCCCGGGGATGAGGGCGGTCGTGATGATGATGTCGACGTCGGCCGCCTGCTCGGTGTAGATCTCGGCGGCCCGTCGGTCGTAGTCCGCGCTCGTCGCCTTCGCATAGCCGTCGGTGGACGCGGCGACCTCGACGTCGACCGGGAGGTACGTCCCCCCGATCGAGGTCACCTGGTCGGCGACTTCGGGGCGCGGATCGGTGGCGCGGACGACGGCTCCGAGGCTCGACGCCGCACCGATGGCCGCGAGCCCCGCGACTCCGGCTCCCGCGACGAGCACCCTCGCCGGAGGCACCTTGCCGGCGGCGGTCACCTGGCCCGTGAAGAAGCGTCCGAACTCGTGGGCGGCTTCGACGACCGCCCGATATCCGGCGATGTTCGCCATCGAACTGAGCACGTCCATGGACTGCGCCCGCGAGATGCGGGGCACCGCATCGAGAGCGACCGCGGTGATCCTGCGCTGCGCGAGAGCCTCGACCAGGTCGGGACGCAGTGCCGGCGACAGCAGGGCGATGAGGGTCGCCCCGTCGGCGAGGAGGGCGATCTCCTCCGGTCCGGGCGCCGTGATCGCGAGCACGATCTCACTCCCCCACGCCTCCGCCCTGTCCACGAGCACGGCACCGGCGGCTTCATAGTCCGCATCGGGGAACGACGCCGCCGCTCCTGCTCCTCGTTCGACCCTGACCGTGTGTCCCAGCCTGCCGAGCGACGCGATGGTCGCCGGGGTGGCCGAGACCCGTGCTTCGCCCGCAGGCTCCCGCACGATGCCGATGACTGCCACTGCTTCCTCCTCCACCCGTCTGCGTCGACGGGATCACCGGGGCCTCCGCGCCCCTGACTTCCCGCTCAGAGTACTGAGAGGGCGATCGGGAGCAGCCCTCTTTCGGCTCTATGACGGGGAAAGAAGCGAGGTTCTTGCGGAAAGCAGAGGAGGAGATCGCGGCGAGAGCGGCTCAGCCCCAGACGCTCGGAGCCTTCACGCGCACGGGCGGGAGGGCGGATGCCGCGGCCCAGTCGTGCACCCAGGCGTCGATCTCCGGCACGCCGTCGGGCTTGCCGACCGCAGCGAAGAGCTCTTCGTTGCTGACGGTGCCCCCGGTGCGACGCAGCATCCGGGCGCGCACGATCGCCCGGGCGTAGACCTCGCCGTCGACCACGGCCCGGTGCTCCAGGAAGAGGGCCTTGTCGTCGTGCCCGATGAAGCGCGACTGCACCTCGAACCGCTGCCAGAGCTGCAGCGACTTGCGGAACGTGACCGTCTCGCTGGAGACGACCGCGTACCAGCCGCGGTCTTTCATGGCGTCGAACAGTCCGGTGCGGATCAGCTGGTCCCAGCGCCCGAGGTCGAACAGCGACAGATAGCGACCGTTGTTCATATGGCGCAGGATGTCGAGGTCGGTCGGCAGCGTCGTCAGGGTGATGCTGCCCACCGCCGTCGGGTCGAGGGTCTTCCCCCGTCGCACGCGGCGGCGAGCGCCGAGGATCACCAGAAGGGTCCGCCAGATCACGTTCACGAGGATCGATCGTAGCCAGACGCGCACGAATCACGAACATCGTTGTGCGAACCCTCCATCCCGTGACGCCCCGTCTCCGCGGGTCTCCGCTCGATTTCCTGTTCGCGGACGCCGCGCGTAGAGTCACGAACATGAGCGCCGAAGCCCAGCCTGAAGTCATCGTCCGTCCGGTCCGTGATGTGGATGCGGAAGCCCTCGGTCGCGTGCACGCCCAGTGCTGGCACGAGACCTACGACCACCTGATCAGCAAGGCAGCGCTCGAGAAGGTCTCGCCGCGGCGGATGGCCGAGCTCTGGACGCACTGGGCCTCGCAAGGCCCCGACTTCAAGATGAACGCCGCGCTCGTCGACGGCGAGATCGTCGGCTTCGTCGGTTCGGGACCGGCCCGCGACAAGGATGCTCCGGCGTTCCGCGAGCTCTACTTCATCTACCTGCTCGACGCATGGCACTCGACCGGTATCGGCCAGAAACTGTTCGACGCCGCCGTCGAGAAGGACGAGCCGCTGTACCTGTGGGTCGCGGAGGACAACCCCCGTGCGCACCGCTTCTACACGCGCAACGGCTTCCACCTCGACGGCGCATCGCACACCGAGCCGTTCCTCGGTGAGACGCTGACCGAGGTCCGCTTCGTCCGACCCTGACGCGGCGCGCCCGTGCGGGATCGATTTCGCACCTCGCACGTCCCTCGCAGGCACGTTCTTGATCCCGCATGCACCACACTTCGATCCTCGTCGGACTCACCGGTGGAATCGCTGCGGGCAAGAGCACCGTCGCTCGTGAACTGACGGCCCTCGGTGCGCGCATCGTCGACGGCGATGCGGCAGCACGTGACGTCGTCGATCCTCGGACGCCCGGCGGGGCTGCGCTCGTGCGTTCGATCGCCGAACTGCTCGACACCGACGTGCTCGCCGCGGACGGCACCCTCGACCGCGCCGTGGTGAGCGCACGAGTCTTCAGCGACGCCGACCTCCTCCGTCAGTACAACGCGCTGCTGCGCCCGGCGATCCTCTCCGAAGTCGGGGCGAGGATCGAACGCGCCCGGCGGACACCTGGTGTCGTCGTCCATGAGATCCCGTTGCTGAGTCGCACGACGGCGCCGCTGCCGTGGACCTACGACCTGATCGTTACGGTCGAGGCAGCGGAGGACCTTCGGCTCCGGCGCCTGCAGGACGGACGCGGATACGCCCCCGCCGAAGCGGAGCGCCGCATCCGCGCTCAGGGTGAGGAAGTCGATCGGATCGCGATCGCCGACGTCGTCGTGCGCACGGACGGCACCCTCGAAGAGACGCGGAGCGCGACCGCATCGCTGTGGGAGCGTCTCACCGCAGATCGTCCACCGCGGTGACGATCTCGACGAGTGACCGTTCGACGTCGTCCTGGGCGTAGCCGAGCAGCGCCGTCTCGGCGGGGTCGGTGTCGTAGGAGATCACCGCACCACGACCCTGGACGATGAACCGATCGGGGAGGAACGGATGCTCCTGGTCTCGCTCCTCGATCACGCTCCCGCTGCCTGCAGCGTCCGCGAGCAGCTGGAAATACTCGCGGTAGGTGAGATTGCGATCCCCGATCAGATAGGCGCGCCCCGCTTCTCCCCCATCGAGCGCGCCCTGCACGGCCTGTGAGAGCGAGCGCACCGACATGTAGTTCGTGCCCCCAGGAGGAGCGAACAGTTCTGGATCGGCGAGTTCCCCGCGCGTCCACGCGATCATGCGTGCGAAGCGACGCATCCCGCGCTCATCGGCACCCACGATCGACGGCGGGTTCAGCGTCATCGCCGCGAAGCCGTCACCGCTCAACGCCCGCGTGCGCTCATCCGCATCCCGGCGAGCGGCGACATACGGGATGCGCGCCGTCCATTCCGGATGCAGATGGTGATAGTAGCTGCCGACCTGCACGAAGCGTCCGACACCCGCAGCCTTGGCCTGCGCGGCGAACTGCGGCACACCGACACTCTGCGTGCGCGCCCAGAACGCATCGTCCTCTTGTTCAGCGGGAACATGACGGATGTCGTTGCCGGCCGCGAACACGATCGCGTCGAAGCCCTCCAGCATCCGCGGCGACGTCCCGGGATCCGTGTAGTCCCCCTGGAGCCGCGGCATGCCCTGCACCGCGCGCGGATCTCGGTCCGATGGATCCCGACGCGCCATCACGGTGACGTCGTCGCCTCGGGCGGCGAGGTCGGCGGCGACGTGGCTGCCGATCATCCCGGTCGCTCCGACCACCAGCACCCGGCTCATGCGAACACCGCCCGGCCGTCGGAGATCACGGGTACGCCATCGCGTCGGAGTTCGAAATCGCCGTCGGGCCATGATTCGACCTCGAGCGTGTCGCCGGGGAGCACCGGCCCGCTGAAACGGCCCTGCAGCGCGGTCAGGTCAGCCGGATGCGCCCCCTGCTCCGTGGCGAGCACCAAGGTGGTCGAGGCGAGAGTGCACAGCCCCTGCAGGATCGGCCTCGGCTGCCCGATGCGAGCCGACGCCTCCGGATTGATGTGGATATGGTGCCGGTCACCGGTCAGGCGGTACAGGGCGGCCTGCGTCGGGAAGGTCCGGACCACGGCGCCGATGCCCGCAGGACGTGTCACGGGCGCAGTCCGCGACGCACCGCGCTCTCCGCCGAAGCCGCCGAGACCGGGGGCGAACAGCGACCACGTGGCGGTGAATTCCTCGCACTCGACGATCACGTCGAAGATCGCCGCCGAGCCCTTGTCCCAGACTTCGCCGACCCGGCCCGAAAGTCGCAGCGCACCGGTGCGGGGCAGTGGCCGACGCACCTCGAGCGTCTGCGAACCGTGCACGGCCCGGTCGTCGAACGCGCCGGCGCCGGCGAGGACATCGGGTGCCCATTGCGCAAGCGTGAGGCCGAACGTCGGCAGCACCCGCAGCCGGTCTTCGAAGACGAGGTCGAGGTCGGTGGCCTGCGCGCCGACGGCGAGCGCATAGAGGATGACGTCCTTCTCGTCGTACCCGATGGTCCGCTCGCCGAGGTCGCGCCCTGCCCAGTCCGCCGCGCTCATGCGCCGTACACCGCCTCGGGCGCGGTGCCTTCGGTGACGAGCGCCCGGACGGCATCGCCGACCTCCGCCGCCGACCAGCGTCGATCGAGTTCGCGGACTGCGCCGTGTCGCCATCCCTCTTCGAGGCAGATACGGCCGCCCTCGACTTCGATCACACGGCCACTGATCGTGCAGTCGGCACTCGCGAGCCACGCCACCACCGGCGAGACGTTCGCAGGATCCATCCGGTCGAAGCCGCCATCCGGTGCGGCCATCGCGTCGGCGAAGGGCCCCTCGGTCATCCGAGTGCGCGCGGAGGGGGCGATCGCGTTGACGGCGACGCCGTAGCGTCCGAGTTCAGCCGCGGCGACGAGGGTGAGAGAAGCGATGCCGCCCTTGGCAGCCGAGTACGCCGCCTGCCCGATGCTGCCTTGAAGGCCGGCTCCCGAGGAGGTGTTGATGACACGCGCGAGGGGCTGCCGTCCTGCCTTGGATTCCGCACGCCAGTATGCGCTGGCGTGGCGAAGCGGGGCGAAATGGCCCTTCAGATGCACGCGGATGACCGCATCCCATTCGTCTTCGCCGGCATTGACGAGCATCCGGTCACGCACGAATCCGGCGTTGTTGACGAGGATGTCGAGACGGCCGAAGGTGGACACGGCTTGCTCGACGAGCTCTGCGGCTTGGCCGAAGTCCGCGATGTCGGCGCCGTTGGCCACGGCGTCGCCGCCCGCAGCACGGATGATCTCCACGACCTCCTGCGCCGGACCGACCGAGACTCCGGCACCGTCCAACGTCGTGCCGAGGTCGTTGACCACGACCGCGGCACCCTGCCGAGCGAGTTCGAGAGCGTGCTCGCGACCGAGGCCGCGCCCCGCCCCGGTGACGATGGCGACGCGGCCTTCGAGGATTCTTGCCATGAGTCGACTCTCCTTTGAGGCTGTGGCTGCTGCGGACCGCTCTGAGAGCGGTGGATGCACCCGATGCTACCAACCAAGCAATTGCTAGGGCAAATGTCCACAAGGGGTTACCCTGCAAACCAAGCAAGTGCTAGGGTGCCTTGAGCAAACGTTAGGTTAGGTGTCCGATGACGATCACTTCCACCCTGCATCGTGACGGTGTCCGCACCGTCACGATGGACTATCCGCCGGTGAACGCGCTGCCCGTGGCCGGGTGGTTCGATGTCGCCGCGGCGATGCGCGAAGCCACAGCCGATGCCGAGACACGCGTCGTGATCCTGCGGGCGGAAGGGCGGGGCTTCAACGCCGGCGTCGACATCAAGGAGATGCAACGCATCGAAGGCTTCTCCGGCATCCTCGGCGCGAACCGCGGTTGCTACGAGGCCTTCAAGGCGATCTATGAGTGCGCGGTGCCCGTGATCTCGGCGGTCAACGGCTTCTGCCTGGGCGGCGGTGTCGGGCTCGTCGGCAACAGTGATGTGATCGTCGCCTCCGATGACGCCACCTTCGGTGTCCCCGAAGTCGACCGGGGCGCACTCGGCGCAGCGACTCATCTGTCACGACTCGTGCCGCAACACATGCTGCGCTCGATGTATTACACGAGCCGCACCGTCACGGCGCGACGGCTGGAGGAGTTCGGCTCCGTCGCCGCCGTCGTGCCGCGCGACGAGCTCGACGCCACCGCCCTCGCCCTCGCCCAGGAGATCGCCGCCAAGGACCCGCGCGTCATTCGTGCGGCCAAGGAGGCGCTGAACGGCATCGACCCGATCGACGTCAACCGCAGCTACCGGTTCGAGCAGGGATTCACCTTCGAGCTCAATCTCGCCGGGGTCGCGGACCAGCATCGCGACGCGTTCGTCGCGACCGGCGAGAACCTCTCGACATGAGCGTCGTGGCCTCCTCTCCCACGGAGGTCGCATCGTTGATCCACGACGACATGACGATCGGGATCGGCGGATGGGGCTCCCGTCGCAAACCGATGGCCCTCGTGCGACAGATCGTGCGCTCCGGCGCTCGCCGACTGCGCATCGTCAGCTTCGGCGGCCCCGACGTCGGCATCCTCTGCGCCACCGGGCAGGCCGCCGAGATCGTGCACGGCTTCGTGTCACTCGACAGCATCCCGATCGACCCGCACTTCGCGTCCGCGCGCCAGTCCGGCGCGGTGCGCAATGTCGAGTACGACGAGGGGATGCTGGTCGCCGGACTCCGTGCCGCCTCCCGCAGGCTCCCCTTCGAGGTCACCCGTTCCGGGGCGGGCTCGGACGCCGTGACCCGCAATCCCGATATCCGCACGGTCACCTCGCCGTACGCCGACGCCGAGGTGCTGGTGGCGATGCCCGCCGTGCCCCTCGACCTCGCGCTGCTGCACCTCGACCGCGCGGACGCGTCGGGGACAGCCGTGTGCCTCGGCCCCGACCTCTACTTCGACGACCTCCTCGCGGGGGCGGCGGCGCGGACCGTGGTCAGCGTGGAAGCCGTGGTCGACACGGCCGATCTGGTCGTCGACGCCGGGCCCACGGCCTCGGTCCTCGACCGCACGCTCACCACCCTGGTCGTCGTGTCACCCGGAGGCTCGGGGTTCACCGCCCACCCGCCGCACACCGCAAGGGACGAGCATCTCCAGCGTGCGTACGCGGAGTCCGCCGCTTCCCCCGCCGCGTGGGCCGACTTCCGTGCCCGGTTCATCGACGTCGATGACGATGCGTACCGCGCCTCGGTCGCGGCCTTCCACACGAGGCCGTCGTCATGACCGCCACCCGCGCCGAGGTCGCCGCGGTGGCCTGCAGCGACCTGTTCCGCGGCGCCGGGACGATCCTCGCCAGCACCGTCGGCATCGTCCCCACGATCGGCGCTCGGTTGGCGCGCCTGACCCACGCACCCGACCTGCTCCTCAGCGACGGCGAAGCGACGCTGTACGCCGACACACCCGCCGTGGACGAGCCGTTCCGCGAACCCGAGGCGCCCTTCGCCTACGCACGTCTGTTCGAGTTGATCGCCCGAGGCCGCCGTCACGTCGTCATGGGCGCCGCACAGATCGACCGGCAGGGCGACCAGAACCTGTCCGCTATCGGCGACCGCGACCATCCGAACCGGCAACTGCTGGGTGCGCGGGCCGCGGCGACGAACACGGTGAACCACGCCACCAGCTACTGGATCGCCCGGCACAGCCCCCGCGTGTTCGTGGAACGGGTCGACGTCGTCACCGGCGTCGGACCCGCCCGCGCACGAGCCGCCGGTGCCGACCGGTTCCAGGACCTGCGGCGGATCGTCACCGACCTCGCCGTGCTCGACTTCACCGGGCCCGCCGGCACCGTCGCGCTCGTGAGCCTGCATCCCGGTGTCGCGCTCGATCAGGTGACGGCGGCCACCGGCTTCCCCGTGCACATCCCCGCCGACGTCCCCGAGACCCGGCTCCCGACCGACGAGGAGCTCCGCCTCGTGCGCGAGCGACTGGACCCCCGCGGACTCCGCGACCGAGAGGTGACCGCATCATGACCACACCCCCACAGCTGTCCACAGCGCTCACCCGAGTCACGGGCGTCGATCATCCCATCGTGCAGACCGGCATGGGCTGGGTCGCCGGCGCCCGACTGGTCTCCGCCACCGCACAGGCCGGCGCCCTCGGCATCCTCGCCTCGGCGACCATGACGTACGACGAGCTCGAACGGCAGATCATCGAGGTCGCCGAACGCACCGACCGTCCGTTCGGCGTGAACCTGCGGGCGGATGCCGGCGACGCGGCGGAGCGTGTCGAACTCCTCATCCGTCACGGTGTCAAGGTGGCGAGCTTCGCCCTCGCACCCCGTCGCGAACTCATCGAGCGACTCAAGGAGAACGGCGTGGTGGTGATCCCCTCGATCGGCGCGGTGCGCCATGCGGAGAAGGTCGCCGCGTGGGGCGCGGATGCGGTGATGGTGCAAGGCGGCGAGGGCGGCGGCCACACCGGTGCGGTGCCGACGTCGATCCTGCTGCCCTCCGTGGTCGCCGCGGTCGACATCCCGGTGATCGCGGCCGGTGGCTTCCACGACGGAAGGGGCCTCGCTGCCGCGCTCGCCTATGGAGCCGCTGGCGTCGGAATGGGCACGAGGTTCTTGCTCACGAGCGACAGCGCGGTGCCCGAGGCGATCAAGCAGCGCTACCTCGGCTTCGGGCTCGACGGCACGGTCGTCACCACCAAGGCCGACGGGATGCCACACCGGCTGCTGCGCACCGAGTTCGTCGAGGACCTCGAAGGCCGCGGCGGACTGCGCCGACTCGGCCCGACGCTGCGACGCTCCCTGGAGTTCAAGAGGATGTCGGGGCTGAGCTGGCCGCAGATGGTCAAGGACGCGGTGTCGATGAAGAAGGCGACCGGTCGTTCCTGGGCACAGATGACACTCGCTGCGAACACCCCGATGCTCCTCAAGGCCGGCCTCGTCGAGGGCGACACCCGAGCCGGGATGCTCGCGGCGGGCCAGGTGGTCGGCATGATCGACGACCTGCCCAGCTGTGAGGAGCTCGTCGATCGGGTGGTGCGCGACGCCGTCACCCACCTCCGCACCGCTGCGTCCTGTCTCCTCGACTGAGGCCTCCCCCGGGCTTCGATCGCCGAGACCCCTCTCACGCGCCGAGACCCCTCTCCGCCGGCGTCGGCAGAGAGGGGTCTCGGCGGGAACTGGGGGTCTCGGCGTCGTTCAGAGGCGCTCGATGATCGTGGCGTTCGCCAGGCCACCGCCCTCGCACATGACCTGCATGCCGTAGCGTCCGCCGGTACGCTCCAGCTCGTTCAGCAAGGTGGTCATGAGCCGGGTGCCGGTCGCACCGATCGGGTGCCCGAGCGCGATGCCGCCACCGTTGACGTTGAGCTTCTCGCGCGGCACCCCGGTCTCCTGCAACCAGGCGAGCACGACGGACGCGAACGCCTCGTTCACCTCGAACAGATCGATGTCGTCGAGCGACATCCCGGAACGCTCCATGGCGTAGTGCGTCGCGGGGATCGGAGCCGTGAGCATGAAGACGGGGCTGTCGCCACGCACCGACATGTGGTGGATGCGCGCCCGTGGCGTGAGGCCATGGTCCTTGACCGCCTGCGCGCTCGCGACGAGCACCGCACTGGAGGCGTCACTGATCTGTGACGCGACCGCAGCCGTCAACCGCCCGCCCGGGGTGAGCGTCTGGAGCCCCGCCATGCGCTCGAGCGAGGTGTCGCGGCGCACACCCTCGTCGTGGTCGAGGCCGTTCAGCGGCGCGATCTCGTTCACGAACCGCCCCTCGTCCTGGGCCACGGCGGCGCGCTGGTGGCTCTCCAGGGCGAACTGCTCCATCTCCTCCCGGGAGATGTCCCACTTCTCGGCGATCATCTCGGCACCCACGAACTGAGAGATCTCCTGGTCGGGGTACCGCGCCTGCCAGCCCGGCGACTCGGCGAACGGTGTCGTGAAGCCATAGGCCTCACCCGCGACCATGGCCGAGGAGATCGGCAGCTGAGACATGTTCTGCAGGCCGCCCGCGATGACCAGGTCGTTCACTCCGCTCATCACGGCCTGCGCGGCGAAGTGCACCGCCTGCTGACTCGACCCGCACTGTCGATCGATCGTGACCCCCGGCACATGCTCGGGAAAACCTGCGACCAGCACGGCTGAACGACCGACGTTGCCGGACTGACCGCCGATCGTGTCGGTCGCACCGATGATGACGTCATCGAGCGCACCGGGGTCGATGCCGGTGCGCTCGACCAGCGCCCGCAGACTGTGCGCCCCGAGGTCGGCCGGATGGATGCCCGAGAGCGAGCCGCCGCGCTTGCCGACCGGCGAGCGGACCGCGTCGACGATGTATGCCTCTGCCATGTTCTTCCTTCTCTCTGAACTCACGCGTGCTGACTGCTGACGGCGACGACCTCGCCGGTCATGTAAGAGGAGTATGCGCTCGCGAGGAACACCATGACGTTGGCGACCTCCCAGGGTTCCGCCGCCCGCCCGAACGCTTCTCGGGCCTTGAGCTCTTCGAGCAGCTCGGGCGAGGTGACCTTCTCCAAGAACGGATGCATCGCCAGACTCGGCGAGACCGCGTTGACGCGGATTCCGTGCGGGGCGAGGTCCATTGCAGCGCTGCGGGTCAGCGCCATCACCCCGGCCTTCGCGGCGGCGTAGTGTGCCTGCTCGACCTGCGCCCGCCAGCCGATGACCGAGGCGTTGTTCACGATGACTCCAGCCGTGCCTGCCGCGACCATACGCCGACCCACGGCACGGATGCACCGGAAGGTACCGGTGAGCGTCACGTCGAGCACCTTGTCCCACTGCTCGTCGGTCATGTCGAGGATCGGCACCGAGCCGCCGAGCCCCGCGTTGTTGATCATGACGTCGATGGGGCCGCCGTCTTCCGCGAGGTCGAGGAACGCCGTGATCTGCTCCTCGACGGTCACATCGCACACGGCCGTGCTCACCCGGTCCGCCCCGAATCGATCACCGAGCTCCTGCTGCGTCTCGGCGAGGCGACCGGCATGCGTGTCGCCGAGGACGACGAGCGCCGCCCCTTCCTCCAGGCAGCGGATCGCCGCGGCCTGGCCGATGCCGGCGCCGGCGGCGGCCGTGATGACGACACGCTTCCCGGTCAGCAGTCCGTGGCCAGGAACGTACTCGGGTGCGGTGGGGATCATGGGCGGGCCTCTCGGGGCAGGCCGAGCATACGCTCAGCGATGACGTTGCGCTGGATCTCGTCCGAGCCGCCGTAGATCGTGTCGGAACGGCTGAACAGGAAAAGCGTCTGGAGGTCGTCGAGCGCATAGTCCGCACCGACGAGGAGGGAAGCGGGACCGGCGATCTCCATCGCGAGCTCGCCGAGCGAGCGGTGCCAGTTGGACCACAGCAGCTTCGTGACCGAAGCACCGTCGCCCTGCTCGCCGCCGAGCGCGCGCAGGGCGTGCTGTCGGATCACTTCGAGGTCCATCCTCGCCCGGACCAGCCGGTCGCGGAGCGCGGCGTCGTCGATCGCACCGGTGCGCGTGGCCAGGTCGATCACCGCATCCAGCTCGCGGCGGAACGCGATCTGCTGGGCCAGGGTCGACACGCCCCGCTCGAAGCCGAGCGTCGCCATCGCGACTTTGAAACCGTTGCCCTCACCACCCACGACGAGGTCGGCGGCGGTGCGGGCATCGTCGAAGAACACCTCGTTGAACTCGCTGGTGGCGGTCAGCTGCAGGATCGGGCGCACCTCGACGCCGGGCTGATCCATCGGCACCAGCAGGTACGACAGCCCCTGATGGCGGGTGGAGCCGGGTTCGGTGCGTGCGATCACGAAGCACCAGTCGGCGTGCTGGGCGAGCGAGGTCCACACCTTCTGCCCGGTGATCGACCATTCGTCGCCCACGCGTTGCGCCTTGGTGGACACCGCGGCGAGGTCGGAACCGGCACCCGGCTCGGAGTATCCCTGGCACCACAGCTCTTCGACGGCGACGATGCGGGGCAGGAACCGGGCCTGCTGCTCGGCGGTCCCGTGAGCGATGAGGGTCGGTCCGAGCAGTTCTTCGCCGAGGTGGTTCACCCGCGCCGGCGCATCCGCCCTGGCGTACTCCTCGTGGAAGATGACCTGCTGCGCGATGCTGAGTCCGCGCCCGCCGTGCTCGACGGGCCAGGCGACGCACGTCCAGCCTGCGGACGCCATGTGGCGGTTCCATTCCAGCCGCGCCTCGAAGTCCTCGTGCTCCCGTCCGGATCCCCCGCGGCCGCGCAGGTCGGCGAAGCGGCCGGTGAGGTTCTCGTCCAGCCAACCGCGGATCTCGGCGCGGAACCGCTCATCCGCGTCGTGCTGCGTCGCGTCCATCGGTGCTCCTCATCGAGTCATGGTCTTCGGCATGCCGTTCACGTATAGTATCAATAAACCAAGCGATTGTTTGGTTGATCGCTGGAGTTCAGAGAGGAACCCGTCATGACCGTCGAATCCGCCGACGCCGTGGTCACCTACGAGGTGCGCGGGGCGACCGCGATCATCCGCTTGAACCGCCCTCAGTATCGCAACGCACAGAACTCCCGGGTCACCTACGCGCTCGACGCCGCCTTCACCCGCGCCGTCGACGACGACTCCGTCAAGGTCATCGTGCTCGGCGGCAACGGCAGACACTTCTGCGCGGGCCACGACATCGGCACACCCGAGCGCGACATCGACCAGAGCTTCGAGCGCAAGGCCGTCATCTGGTGGGACCACGTGGGCGCTCAGGGCGTCGATTCCCGCTTCGCGCGCGAGTCGGAGGTGTACCTCGGCATGTGTCGGCGCTGGCGCGAGATCCCGAAACCCGTGATCGCGATGGTGCAGGGCGCCTGCATCGCCGGCGGCCTCATGCTCGCGTGGTCGTGCGACTTCATCGTCGCCGCAGACGACGCGTTCTTCCAGGACCCTGTCGTGGCGATGGGCATACCGGGAGTCGAGTTCTTCGCGCACCCCTGGGTGACCAACCCCCGCGCAGCAAAGGAGATGCTCTACACCGGCGACCGGATGCCGGCCTCGCGTGCGCACGAGCTCGGAATGGTGAACCACGTCGTCCCGCTCGAGGAGTTGGAGGAGAGGACGCTCGAGATCGCGGAACGTATCGGACGAATGCCACGGCTCGGACTCGCGCTGACCAAGAAGGCAGTCAACCAGGCCGAGGATCTGCAGGGCATGCGCGCCGGAATGGACTCGGTGTTCGGGCTGCATCACGCCGCCCATGCGCACAACGCCGAGGTCGGCGGAGACTCCCTCGGCGGGGTCGATGTCCGATCGATCAAGGCCGACGCCGCACGCGGAGGAGAGAAGTGAACCTCGATCTGACTCCGGAGCAGGAGGCGTTCGCCGCGGAGGCGCGCGCCTGGCTCGACGTGCATGTGCCGAAGAGCCCTCTGCCCTCGATGGACACCGAGGCCGGGTTCGCCGCGCACCGCGAGTGGGAGGCCACGCTCGCTGCCGGTCGATGGTCGGTCGTGTCCTGGCCGGAGCGGTACGGCGGTCGCGATGCGGGAATCACCGAATGGGTGCTGTTCGAGGAGGAGTACTACCGCGCCGGTGCGCCGACCCGCGTCGCGCAGAACGGGATCTCACTCCTCGCACCGATCCTGTTCGAACACGGGACCCCTGCGCAGCACGAACGGTTCCTGAGACCGATGACCGACGGATCGCTGATCTGGGCGCAGGCCTGGTCGGAGCCGGGCGCCGGCAGCGACCTCGCCGCGATCCGCAGCACCGCACGCCGCGACGACGCCCGTGGAGGGTGGGTGCTCAACGGCCAGAAGATCTGGAGCTCGCGGGCGGTGTGGGCCGATCGCGGCTTCGGGCTCTTCCGCTCCGACCCCGAAGCGCAGCGGCATCACGGGCTCACCTATTTCCTGTTCCCGATGGACGCCGAGGGCATCACCGTGCGGGCGATCGCACAGCTCGACGGCACGACCGGATTCGCGGAGATCTTCTTCGACGACGTGTTCGTACCCGATGCCGACGTGCTGGGCGCTCCGGGCGACGGCTGGCGCGTGGCGATGAGCACGGCCGGGAACGAGCGCGGGCTCTCACTGCGCGCCCCCGGACGCTTCCTTGCGGCGACCGACCGCCTGATCGCACTGCAGTCCGAGCGTGGAGCACCGACGGAAGATGATGCCGTCGTCGACTCGTGGATCGGCGCCGAGGCCTACCGGCTCTTCACGTGGCAGACCGTCAGCACGCTGCTCGAAGGAGGGACCGTGGGCGCGGAGGGCAGCGTCAACAAGGTGTTCTGGTCCGAGCTCGACGTGCACATCCACGAGACGGCGCTGCGCATCCTCGGCCCGGAGGGTGAGCTGCGGGGTGCCTCCGCGGTCGACGGCGGGCGCTGGGTCGACGACTACCAGTTCTCCCTCGCCGGCCCCATCTACGCCGGAACGAACGAGGTCCAGCGCAACATCATCGCGGAGCGGATCCTCGGGCTCCCCCGCGGCGGAGACGGAAGGCGCGCATGATGCGGTTCCTGCCCACGGAAGAACAGCTCGCATTCGCAGAGGCGATCGACGAGATCGTCGAGGGGAGCGGCGGCGCGGACGTCGCACGCAGCTGGGCTGACGGCGACACCGCCCCGGGCCTCGCTCTCTGGGAGCAGTTCGCCGAACTGGGCCTGCTCGGCCTGCGCGTCAGCGAGGAGACGGGTGGTTTCGGCGGCACGCTGAGCGATCTCGTGGTCGTGTTCGAGCGACTGGGATACCACGGCGTTCCCGGCCCGTACCTCGAGACGGTCGCCCTGCTTCCCGGGCTGGTGGACGACGACACCAGGAGCGAACTCGCCGCCGGTGCGCTCGCGACGGCAGCGGTCGACGGCACAGCTCCCGCCGCGCTCGACGCTGCCCTCGCCTCACACCGATATCTCGTGCGCGACGGCGCACTGCACCACGGCGTGGCCGGAGACGAGCTGACTTCGGTCGCACCGACTCGGCGGCTCGCACGGCTCACTCCGACCGGCGACGCCGTGCCGCTCGGTCCCGGTGCGCTGGACGCAGCGCTCAACGAGGCGAGTCTCGCCGCTGCGGCGACCCTGGTCGGTGCCGGGGAGCGGATGCTGGCGGAAGCGGTGTCGTACGCGAAGGTGCGCGAGCAGTTCGGTCGCCCGATCGGCGAGTTCCAGGCACTCAAACACCAGCTGGCGGATGTGCACATCGCGCTGAGCTTCGCGCGGCCGCTGGTGTGGAATGCCGCGCTCCGTGCCGATGAGCCCGATGAGGACCGGGCGATCTCCGCCGCGAAGGTCGCCGCCGGCGATGCGGCCGTGCTCGCTGCGCGAACCTCGTTGCAGGTGCATGGTGCGATCGGCTACACCGCCGAGCACTCGCTGCGGATCTGGCTCGGCCTCGCCCCCGCACTGAGCGCGGCCTGGGGTACTCCCGAGTTCCACCGGGCGCGCATCGCCCGCGATATCCTCCCGAAGGAGCGGTGATGTCGTTCGAACCCGACGAAGACCAACAGGAGCTCGTCGCTCTCGTACGCGGCCTCCTGAACCAGCGTGCAGACAGCGCGGCGAACCGGCGCGCACTGGAGAGCGCGGAGCGCTTCGACGTCGGCCTGTGGCGTCTGCTCTGCGAAGAGATCGGCATCGCCGGCATGGCGATCCCCGAGGAGTTCGGCGGGGCCGGGTTCACTCTGCGGGAAGCGCAGCTCGTCCTCGAGGAGATCGGATACTCCCTCGCCCCCTCTCCCTATCTCGGCTCGGTCGCGATCGCCGCGCAGGCGATCCTCGCGACGGGCGACGTGGATGCTGCTGCACGACTCCTGCCCGGCATCGCGGAGGGATCCTCCTCGGCAGCGCTCGCCTGGGCCGCCCCCGACGGACGCTTCGCCCCCGACCGCGTCGACCTCCGCGCCGAGGACGGCGATGGCTGGAGACTCAGCGGCACGTGCGGGTTCGTGCTCGACGGCGCCCTCGCCGATGTGCTGCTCGTGATCGCGCAGACGAGGGAAGGCCCGCGGCTGTTCGAGGTGCTCGACCCTGCGGCCGTGGTGCGCGAGGATACGCCGGCCATGGACCCGACGCTCCGGCTGGCCAGCCTGCGTTTCGACGCTGTCGCGGCACGGCCACTCGGCGCCTCTGAGCCGGCGATCGGAGAGTCCCTGCGCGCGCTGGCTCTGACGGCGATCAGCGCTGTACAGGCAGGCACCGCCGCCCGAGCGCTCGACGAGACCGTGGCCTACGCCAAGCAAAGGGTGCAGTTCGGCCGCGCCATCGGCTCGTTCCAGGCGATCAAACACCGCCTGGCTGACATGCACGTCCGAGTCGAGATCGCGCGCACCGCGTCGCGTGCCGCCTCCGATGCCCTCACGACCGGCGCGGCCGACCGGTACCAACTCGCGGCCATAGCCAAGGCCATCTGCTCCGAAGCACTGGCCCATGTCGCGGCGGAGACCATTCAGCTGCACGGCGGCATCGCGATCACGTGGGAGCACGACGCCCACCTGATCTTCAAGCGCGCCCATTCCCTCGGTCAGCTCTTCGGCACCGCGCGGGAAGAGCGCGAGCGCGCCACGAGCTGGGCACTCGGCTGCGGCTGAGATCGAGTCGGTCGCTCGTCAGCGACTGTAGACGTCGCGACGTGGGCCGGCGTGCACGACGACGACGGTGAGCACGCGATCCTCTATGCGGTACACCACGCGATAGTCGCCGCTGCGCACCCGCCACTCGGCGCGAGCCGTGAGCTTCTTCGCCGCCGGAGGGCGCGGATCCTCCGCCAGCAGACCGATGACCGCCTCGACGCGACGCTTCGCCTCAGGGGGGAGCTTGCGGATCGCACGAACAGCGACCGGGAGAACCTGGACGGTATACGTCACGAAGTCAAGCCGAGGTCTCGCTTGACGTCGTCCCAGGGGATCGGCGTCTCACCGAGACGCTCCGTCTCGTCCCACGCCTCATCGACGGCACGGATGTCGGCGAGCTCCTCGGCGTCTTCGAGAAGACGCTCGAGGAGGGAAGCGTCGACGATGGCCGCGACCGGAGGACTGCGTCGCAACGCCGCCTGCTCCGTCCAGTCGGTGTACTTGCGCCGCTCCTGGAACAGCCAGCGTCCGTCGAGACGGACGAGCGTGTCGTCGTAGCGGTCTGCGAGGGTGAAGCGCACCCGCCCCTCGCCCGTCTCGCTGATGTGGTGCGACATGCAGGTGGTGTGCGCCCGCGCGGTGCCTCCGCCGATCTCGACATCGCTCGGCGACAGCGCATGAGTCGTCACGGTGAACGCGGCGAGCGCGCTGAATGCCGCGATCAACTCCTCCTGGCCCTGCGGCGATTCGGCGGGTTCTTCGGCGCGCGGACGGAACATCAGCATCCGCCCGTCCGGCACGAACAATCCCGCCATCTCCGTGAAGCGCCGCTGATCCGCGAACCGCGCGTAGCGGGCGATCACGCGGGTGATGGCGAGCCAGTCGGCGAATCCTACGCTCACGAGGCACCCCCGTCGCGGTGACGGTGCAGCGGGGTTGCCGCCTCCGCCGACCACGAGGTGCGACGACGGTCCGGCTCGACAGCGGCGAGCGGCTCGACGGGCCGAAGGGTCTCCCGGCTGCGGCGGGCGAGTTCCTGGTAGATCCGCACGCCGTTGCGCTTCCAGGCGAGCGCCTGTTCGTCAAGCGGGCCGACCACGCGTGCGGGCGTGCCGAGCGCTTTCGTCCTCGGGGGGATCACGGTTCCCGCCATCACGACAGCGCCGGCGCCGAGGAGTACCTCCGCACCGATCTCCGCGCCGTCGAGCACTGTGGCACCGATGCCGATCAGCGCGAATGATCCGATGCGACATCCGTGCAGCACGGCCCCATGCCCGACGTGACTGTTCGGCTCGAGCACCGCATCGGCGCCGGGGAAGGCATGGATGACACAGGAATCCTGGACGTTCGAACCTTCGCCGACGAGGATCCGCCCGAAGTCGCCTCGCAGACTCGCGAACGGTCCGATGTAGCACCCGGGACCGATGATGACGTCGCCGATCAGGCTGGCAGTCTCATGCACGAACGCAGTCGGATGCACGACAGGCACGACCCCGTCGAAGGCATAGGCGGGCATCAGGCGACCTGACCGCCGTCGATCACGAAGTCCTGCCCGGTGCAGTAGCTGCTGGCGGAGCTGGCGAGATACGCGACCAGATTCGAGATCTCCTCCGGGCGACCGGCCCGAGGGATCGGGATGCGCGAGATGAAACCCACTCCTGCACGCGTGTCCTCGGTGATCATGGGGGTGTCGACCGCGCCGGGGCACACGGTGTTCACGCGGATCCCGTTGTCGGCGAGCTCGCGGGCGAGCGCGCGCGAGACGCCGCGCAGACCCCATTTCGACGCAGAGTAGGGGACGCGGTTGGCGTATCCGGCGACACCGGCCGTGGACGCGATGTTGACGATGGACGCCCCCTCGCCGAGGAGCGGGAGCAGAGCCTGGACGCCGAGCATCGGTCCGACGAGGTTCACATCGAGAGTGAGGCGGATGACCCGCTCCGGGGTTTGCGCGAGCGGGCCTTCGGGACAGAAACCGGCGTTGTTGACGAGCACATCGACGCGCCCGAACCGCTCCTTCGCGGCCTCGGCGACCCGCGCCCACGCGTCGGCCGAGGAGACATCGTGCGCGAGACCTATGGCTCGCTTCCCGAAAGCTGCAGCGACGTCGGCGACGGCCGCACCGTCGAGGTCGGTGAGCACGAGGTCGGCGCCGAGCTCATGGAAGAGCGCGGCGTGTGCGCGACCCTGTCCACCCGCAGCCCCGGTGATCACGGCGACGCGGCCGGTGAGATCGATGACGGGCTTTGCATTCATGTTGTTCCTCCGCGATAGTTAGCAAACAAGCATTTGGTTTATTTAGGGAGACAGGATGCCGCGACTGCATCACATCGGGATCACGGTGGGCGACACGGCGACCGCGACCGCCTTCTACCGGACCGCGACCGACGGCGAGGTCATCGGTCCGCTCGTCAAGAGCGGTCCCGCCGTCGAGGCCGCCACAGGCTATCCCGGCATCGAGATCCTGCTGACGTTCATCCGTCTGGCGGATGGCGTCTTCCTCGAGCTCGCCGAGTACCGCGGCGCGGACACCCCGCGCATCGATCCCGACAACGGGCACACCGACGCCGCGCATCCGGCCATCGTCGTGACGGACATCGAGGCGAGTCTCGCCCGCCTGGCAGCACTCGGACACCATCCGCTGTCGCCGACGATGACGGCGACAGCGGGCCCCCTCGAGGGCTACCGCTACGTGTACGTCCTCGGCCCGGATGAGGTACGCGTCGAGCTGCTGCAGGAACCTCACTGACCCACTCCCCGGAGTCCCGTGCCGAGCAGGCGCAGATCGTCGTCATCCAGCGCGAGGTCGACCGAAGCCGCTGAATCGCGCACGCTCTGGGCGCGACTCGCTCCCGGAATCGGGATCAGAATCGGCGAGAGGGACAGCAGCCATGCCAGCACCACCCGCTGCGGACTCACTCCGTGCCGCTCGGCGACCATCCCGGCGGAGGCGGCAGTGCCGCCGAGCTCCTTGGCCGCGCGCATGCCGCCCAGCGGGCCCCAGGCGAGGAAGGCGAGTCCGAGTTCCTCGCAACGGCGCAGCACAGGTTCACTCGACCGCTCCTGCACCGAATACTCGTTCTGAACACCGACCAGGGCATCGCCGAGCACGCGCCGCGCGATCTCCAGCTGCGCCACATCCACATTCGAGACGCCGACCCGCATCACCACGCCCTCGTCCACGAGCTGCCGCATCGCCCCCATCGATTCCTCGAAAGGCACGCGCACATCGGGCCGGTGGTGCTGGTACAAGGGCAGCGCGTCGAGACCGAGCCGCTGCGCCGACGCCCGGGCGGCGGCAGCCAGATGCTCCGGCGAACCGTCCACCCACCAGGTCGCGGCCGGTCCGCGCGTATGCCCGCCCTTGGTCGCGATCACCACGCGCTCGAGGGCATCCGGATGACGTCGCAGCGCCTCGATCAAAGCGCACTCGTTCACCCCCATCTCCCCCGTGGGTCCGTATGAGTCCGCCGTGTCGAACAGCGTGATGCCGGCATCCACCGCGGCATGCACAGCCCGGACGCCTCGCTCGACATCGGCGTCGGGCACCTGCGTCAGAGTCATCGCCCCCATGCCGATGGCCGAGACCCGGAGGTCTCCGATCGCACGGTTCGGCATCATCGCCCCACGACCGTCCATCCCCCGTCGACGGGGAGGCACTGCCCGATCACGTGCGTGGCGTCGCGCAGCATCCACACGATCGCACCGGCGATCTCGGACGGATCCGCGAGGCGTCCGCGAGGCGTCCGCCGCTCCACCGCCGCCAGGTCGTAGCCCCCGTGGACCATGTCCTGCACCATCGGGGTCAGCGTGTGCCCCGGAGCGACGGCGTTGACCCGCACACCGAGCGGCGCCCACTCCACGGCGAGGTTCTCCATCAGCTGACGCTCCGCCGCCTTCGCGGGCCCGTAATCGGCCTGGTTCGCCCAGCCGCGGTACGCCGTCGTGGACGACACCAGGACGATCGAGGCCGGCGCTCCGTCGAGGCGCCGCACCAGAGCACGAGAGACCGCGAGCGTGCCGACGACATGCACGTCGTAGAGCAGGCGCAGGCGGTCGAGGTCGATCTCCAGGGCAGGCACGAACGCACCGCGGATGCCGTGGCAGGCGACCAGTCCGGTCACGGAGCCACGGGCCCATGAGCGCCCCATCGCCGCCTCGACCGCCGCCTCGTCGCGCAGGTCCACGACCTCCGTCTCGACCCCGGGGCGCCCACTCGACGCGAGATCGAAGACGGTCACCCGACAGCCGCGGTCGAGGAGCAGCTCGACGACCGCGGCACCGATGCCACTGGTGCCACCGGTCACGATCACGTGGTCACCTGTCGACTGTCGCGCCATATGCAGCTCCCTCGCTGTTCACCCTTCCGGGCATGCTACTGTGATTCCCAAACAAGCGCTAGGTTTAGCGCCGGTCGCGCGAAGGAGCGGGGATGTCGGACAAGCGGTTGAGCATCGAGGAGGCGGTCGCCACCATCGAGAGCGGTATGACGATCGGCATCGGCGGCTGGGGGTCGCGGCGCAAGCCGATGGCCCTGGTGCGCGAAATCCTCCGTCGTGACATCACCGACCTCACCGTCGTCGCCTTCGGCGGGCCGGATGTCGGCCTGCTCGCCGCCGCCGGCCGCCTCCGTCGCCTGGTCTACGGCTTCGTCTCGCTGGACAGCATCCCGCTCGATCCGCTGTTCACCCAGGCGAGGGAGCGCGGCGGACTGGAGATCGAGGAGTACGACGAGGGCATGTTCGTCGCCGGGCTCCGCGCAGCGAGTGCCCGGCTCGACTTCCTGCCGATCCGTGCCGGCCTCGGCTCTGACGTCCTGCCCGCCAACCCGCATCTGCGCACCGTGCAGTCGCCGTATTCCGATGCCGAGTACGTGGCGATGCCGGCCCTGCCGCTCGACGTGGCCCTGGTGCACGTGAACCGTGCCGACGAGCAGGGCAACGCGCAGTACCTCGGGCCCGACCCGTACTTCGACGATCTCTTCGCGATGGCCGCCGATCGCACCATCGTTTCGGCCGAGCGGGTCGTCCCGACGTCCGCACTGCTCGACGAGGGATCGTTCCACACACTCCTCTTCAGCCGGATCTACGCGTCGGCGGTCGTCGAGGCCCCGCGCGGCGCGCACTTCACGACCTGCGCCCCCGACTACGACCGCGACGAGACCTTCCAGAAGCACTACGCCGTCTCCGCCAAAGACCCTGAGGCGTGGGCCGAGTTCGAACGCACCTTCCTGCACACCGACGAAGCCGGCTATCAGGCCGCCGTCACACGCTTCCACAGCGACCGAGGAGAGTCATGACCACCGCCACGATCGCCGAGATCTGCATCGCCGCGTGCGCCGACACCTACCGGGACTCCGGAGAGATCCTCGCGCACGCGGTCGGCATCGTCCCGGCACTCGGAGCACGCCTCGCGAAGCTCACGACCGCTCCCGACCTCGTTCTCAGCGACGGCGAAGCCTTCTTCCTGAGCGGCCCTCCGCGACCGGGAGAGCCGGGCGCCCCGCAGCCGACGATCGAAGGATGGGCGCCCTTCCGCCGGATCTTCGACATCCTCGCGACCGGACGCCGTCAGAGCATGATGGGTGCCAGCCAGATCGACCGCTTCGGCAATCAGAACATCTCCCTCATCGGAGACTGGGCGCGGCCGACCCGACAGCTCATCGGCGTGCGCGGGGCGCCGGGAAACACCGCGAACCACCGGGTGGACTACTGGATCTCACGCCATAGCCCGCGTGTGTTCGTGCCCTCGGTCGACATGGTCTCCGGCGTGGGCAACGACCGCGCCCGCGAAGCGGGACTCGACCACCACCACCTCGGCGTGATCGTCACGAACCTCGCAGTACTCGGCTACGACGAAGAGGGCGCCGTCACCGTGCTCTCGATCCACCCCGGAGTCGACCCGCAGAAGGTGGCGGACGGCACGGGGTTCGCGCTCGATGCCTCGGATGCACCGCTCACCCGCACGCCCGACGCGGAGGAGCTGCGTCTGATCCGCGAGGTGCTCGACCCGCGCGGCACCCGGACGCGCGAAGTCGCCGACTGACGCGGCGGCCAACTCAGTCGGCGAGGAGACCCTTGTGGAGCAGATCCAGGAAGTTGTCGGTCAGGGTCGAGGCGGTGTGTCCGCGGCCCGGCCGATACCAGGCGACGGTCGACCAGACGGCGTCGCGGATGAAGCGGTACGCGATCGGGGCGTCGATCGAATCGCGGAAGACGCCGACCTTCTGCCCCTCGGTGATCTGCGCCAGCCAAAGCGCCTCGATGCGCTCACTGTTCTCTCCGAGGAACTCGAAGCCCGGTTGGCGCGCAAGGAAGGACAGCTCGTTCTGGTAGAGCCCGACCGCGTCGGGCTGACTCTCGATCGTCGCGAAGGCGTGCGCGATCAGCTTGTCGAGGATGTCGCGCGGACTCCCCCCTTCCGCGACGATCTCCTCGAAGCGACCGAGCAGCCCGCTCATGAAGCTGTGGAGGATCTCCTGCAGGATCGCTTCTTTGGAGGAGAAGTGGTGATACAGGCTGCCCGACAGGATGCCTGCTTCATCGGCGATGTCGCGGACCGTCGTGGCGGAGTATCCGCGCTTGGCGATCAGGCGCGCGGCGATCGAGATGATCTGGTCGCGGCGTTCGGAACTCTGCTCCTGCCGGCCCCCGCTTTTGGTCGTTGCCATTACTGCTCCTTCACAGAGAATCTCACAAGCGCTTGTTCAAGTGTGCCGCATGCGAGCGTTTTCCCGAAACGTCCACTCGGAGTGTACGCATGATATTGGAAAGGACGTCCATGACAGTCTCGGAAGCCACGACCGTGCCCGCCCTCCTCGCCGAGATGGCGACGCTCGGGGTGCATCCGGCCATCGTCGACGGAGACGTCGTCATCAGTTACGCGGAGTTGCAGGATCACGTCCGCAGAGTCGCCCGCGCCTACCTCGCGCACGGCATCGAACCGGGCGACCGGATCGGGCTCTGGGCTCCGAACCGGCACGAGTTCATCCTGGCGATGCTCGGTGCGCAACTGGTCGGCATCGCCGTCGTGCCTCTCAACACCCGCTTCACCGGGCACGAGGCCGCCGAGATCCTGGCGCGATCCCGTGCCACCGGGCTGGTGCTGGCAGACGGGTTCCTCGGCAAGTCCTACAGCTCCGCCCTGCGCGGCGCCGCAGCCGAGCGCGGCACCGACGGCCCGATCTTCCCGGGACTCCCCCACTTGCGCACCGCCGTCACGATCGATGGTGCGGGCGGTGACGGCGTCGTCTCCTGGACGGACTTCCTGACCGCAGGTGTCGCGGTCACGGAAGACCGCGTGACCGCCGCCGCGGATGCCGTGACCCCCGACGACATCATGGACGTGCTCTTCACCTCGGGGACGACCGGGGTGCCGAAGGGCGTGCTGAGCGCGCACCGGCAGACGCTCTCCGTCGCTCGCGCCTGGGGGCGGGGCGCGCAGTTGAGCCCGGCGGACCGCTACGCCGTCGTGAACCCCTTCTTCCACGGGTTCGGCTACAAGGCCGGGATGATCACCTCGCTGATGGCAGGCGCGACGATCTACCCCGTCGCCATGTTCGACGCCGACCGACTGCTCGAGCTCGTGCAGTCTGCGCGCATCAGCGTGCTTCCCGGCGTGCCGACGATCTTCACCTCCCTCCTCGACCACCCGCGGCTCGGCGAATACGACCTGTCGTCGTTGCGGTTCGCGATCGCCGGTGCCACGGCGGCTCCCGCGACGCTCTTCCACGACATGGTCGACATCCTCGGATTCGAGACGGTCGCCCAGGCGTACGGCCTCACCGAGTGCGTGGTCGCCACCCTCTCGCGCCCCGGCGAATCCCTCGAACACACTGCACACACGACCGGCCCGGCGGTCGAAGGCGTCGAGATCCGCGTCGTCAACGAAGACGGCGCGGATGCCGGGCTCGATACCGACGGGGAGATCCTGCTGCGCGGTCCCAATGTCATGCTGGGGTACTTCGAGGATCAGGCAGCCACGGATGCCGTGCTCGACCCGGACGGCTGGTTCCACACCGGCGACGTCGGCCGCCTCGATGAGCACGGATGCCTGAAGATCACCGATCGACTGAAGGACATGTTCATCGTCGGCGGCTTCAACGTCTATCCTGCCGAGGTCGAGAACGCCCTGCGCAGGCATCCGGCCGTGAACGAGTCCGCCGTGATCGGAGTCGACGACCACCGCCTCGGCACGGTCGGCCGCGCCTACGTGCTCCTGCTGCACAATGCGACTCCACGACCGGACGCCGCGGAGCTCGAGGCCTTCTGCCGCACGCACCTGGCGAACTTCAAGGTGCCGCGCGAGTTCGTCTTCGTCGAGGACTTCCCCCGCAACGCCACCGGGAAGATCCTGAAGTCGGAGCTCCGCGCCCACGCCTGACCTCCGTCCCCCTCCCGGCGGCCGTGCGAGTGCAGAAACGCACCTCCGCAGGCGCAAGGAGGCGCGTATTTGCACTCGCACGGGGCGGGGCGGGGCGGGATGGGGCGGGGGGCGGGATGGGGCGGGGTCAGCTCAGACGCTCGAGCACCAGGGCCATGCCCTGGCCTCCGGCGGTGCACATGGTCTCGACGGCGAACTGCTCGTCGCGCTCGCGCAGCGCGTTGATCGCCGTGGTCGTGATGCGCGCGCCGGTCATGCCGTAGGGGTGGCCGAGGGCGATCGCACCGCCGTTGACGTTCACCCGCGCGGGATCGATCCCGATGTCGGCGATCGAGGGGATGACCTGCGCAGCGAAGGCCTCGTTGATCTCGAGGATGTCGATATCGCCGATCGACATGCGAGCGTGCACGAGTGCCCGCTCGACGGCCTGCACCGGCCCGAGCCCCATGATCTCCGCCGACAGCGCGGAGACACCTGTCGACACGATTCGAGCGAGCGGGGTGAGACCGAGCTCGGCGGCACGGGTGTCACTCATGATCACGAGTGCAGCGGCGCCGTCGTTGAGAGGACAGCAGTTCGCTGCGGTCACGGTGCCGTGCGGGCGGAAGACGGGCTGCATGCCGCTGATGCCTTCCAGAGTGACACCCGCACGGGGACCGTCGTCCTTCGTCACGAGCGTGCCGTCGTCCAGTCTCACCGGAGTGATATCGGCGTCCCAGAACCCTCTGGCAGCCGCCGCCTCTGCCCGGTTCTGGCTGAGTACCGCCCACTCGTCCTGCTCGCGGCGGGACACACCGCGGAAGGATGCGACGTTCTCAGCGGTCTCCCCCATCGCGATGTAGATGTCCTCGAGCTCGCCGCGTTCGAGCGGGTCGGACCACACGAAGGCCGGGTCCTGCGCGTCACGCGCCGTGCGGGCAGCGGCCGGTGCCCACCGCGGATTCTTGGTGTCGGGCATGCCGTCGGACTTTCCGGATCCGAACTGCGACACGGCCTCCACGCCGGCCGAGACGAACACATCTCCCTCACCGGCCTTGATCGCGTGGAAGGCCATTCTGGTGGTCTGCAGCGACGACGCGCAGTAACGGTTGACCGTCGTGCCCGGCACTGAATCCCACCCGAGCTGCAGCGCCAGCATCCGACCGATGTTGTACCCCTGCTGTCCTGCCGGCTGCGCACAGCCGACCATCAGGTCGACGATCTCGCGCGGATCGAGATCGGGCACCGCATCGACGGCCGCTCGCACCATCTGCACGGCGAGGTCGTCGCCGCGCATGTCCTTCAGGCTGCCTTTGAACGCGCGCCCGATGGGAGAGCGGACCGCAGAGACGATCACGGCTTCGGTCATGATGGGGATCCTCCAGTGATGTCGAGACGGTCGGCCTGCTGCACGATGTCCGCGTTCGGGGTGTGGGTCAGGAATGCCGGCCACTCGCCACCGCCGTCGACGGGGATGACCGCACCCGTGACATGCGCCGAGAGCGGCGACGCGAGCATGACGCAGACGTTGCCGAGTTCCTCCGGTGAGGCGAGACGTCCACGCGGGATCGTGCGCGCGATCTCGGCGTACTGCTCCGGGGTGCCGTAGTGGTCGACCGCGCTCTCGGTGTGAACCAGCCCGCTGCTGACCGCATTGACCCGGATCTCCGGGGCCCACTCGACCGCGAGGCTGCGGGTCAGGCTCTCGAGCGCCGCCTTCGCCGCACCGTAGACGGCCGTACCGGGGCTGGCGCGACGCGCGCTGATGGAGGTGATGTTGATCACACTTCCGGCGCTCTGCCGCAGGGGCGCGAACGCCGCTCGGGTGGCGACCGCGGCGGAGAGGAAGTTGATCTCGGTGATCGCTTGGAAGTATCGGGAGGATCCGGCTTCGAAGCGACCGAACGGAGATCCTCCGACGTTGTTGACGAGCACGTCGAGGCGTCCATGCCGCTCGGCGATACCCCGGATCCAGGCCTCGTTCTGCGCGGCGTCGCGCACGTCGACACGACGGAAGGACGCAGCACGACCGTCGCGCTCCGGCAGGTTCTCCGGCTCGGAACGACCGCAGAACTCGACCTCGGCGCCGGCGTCGAGGAAAGCCTCGACCACTCCGCGTCCGACGCCGCGTGCGCCGCCGGTGACCGCGACCACCTTGCCCGCGAAATCCATGACCAGGCTCACTCCGCCTCCTCCGTGCGCAGCGCTCCGATGCGCCGGCCTGTCCATGCTACCAACCAAATGCTAGGTTTGTCGCATGAGTCTCGATGGCGCCGCTCGACGGCATCCGCGCACGGTGGTGGTGACCGGCGGCGCCCTCGGCATCGGTGGCGGTATCAGTCGCCGTTTCGCAGCCGACGGCGATCACGTCGTGCTCGTCGACATCGATGAAGGTGCCGCTGCCGCAACCGCCGCGGACATCACCGCGGGCGGAGGACGCTGCACCGTCCTGCTCGGGGACGTCACCCGGAACGACACGGTCGCCCGCCTCGCGGCACTCGTCGACGACGCGCACGGCCACGCCGATGTGCTCATCAACAACGTCGGCGACTTCCGGCCTGCGAAGTCCTTCTTCGCCAAGAGCCCTCCCGGGCAGTGGCAGCGTCTTCACGAGCTCAATCTGTGGCACGTCTTCGCGGTGACGCACGCACTCCTGCCGGGGATGATCTCGGTGGGATCCGGCAGCATCGTCAACGTCTCCACGGTCGAGGCGTTCCGCGGGATCCCCGGCAACGCGGTGTATTCCGCGTACAACGCAGGCGTGTCGGCCTTCACGAAAAGCCTCGCCGTGGAGCTGGGGCCCTCCGGCATCCGGGTGAATGCGATCGCCCCCGACCTCGCCGACACATCGCAGACGCCGGCCGAACTCATGCTGGCCGGGCGTGACCCCGCCCTCCTGCGGTCCTGGCTGCCCGCTGGCCGCTTCGGCCGACCCGAGGACTTCGCAGGGGTCGTGGCCTTCCTCGCCTCGCCCGACGCCGCGTTCATCACGGGTCACACCATCCCGGTGGACGGCGGAACTCTCGCCGCCTCCGGCTGGTACGGCAAGGCATCAGGGCGAGGATGGACGAATATGCCGGATCAGGCATGAAGACGCTCGCCGAGCTGTCGGACAGGCAGGAGATCCACGACCTGGTCCTCCGCTACTGCTCGGCGGTCGACCGCGCCGATTATCCCGCGGTCCGCGACGTCTATGCACGCGACGGGGTCGATCATCACACCGGCTTCTCCGGCACGGCCGACGACTACGTGCACTGGCTGCGGGAGCGCACGTCCGTTTTCGACGGCACCATGCACCTCATCGGGAACCATCGGGTCGAACTGTTTGTCGATCACGCTTACGCCGAGACGTACGGCACGGCCGTGCACTGGGGCACACCGTCCGACGACGAGGCCCGCAACTTCACGAGCGGCTTCCGCTACCTCGACCACGTGCGCCGCGACTCCGATGGATGGCGCATCGTCGAGCGCACCGCAGTGCGCGAATGGACCCGCTCGGATGCCGGCCGGCTGCGCGAGCCGGAGGGCCACGGACCACGCGGCCGACGGGATGTCCACGATCCTTCGACGGCTTTGCGTGAACGCGTGCGTCAGGCGGCGGTAATCCACCCATCACAGAAGGGAATCCGATGACAACGAGCATCGAGCAACGGCTGCAGGCCCTCGAAGACCGGTTGGAGATCATCGACCTCGAGGCCACCTACGCCCGCACTTTCGATGAACGCGACGGCGACGCCTGGAGCAGCCTGTTCACCGCGGACGGGATCTACCAGTCGCGTCCGGTGGGCGATGCCCCACCTCAGACTTTCGTGCAAGGTCGAGCAGCGCTCCAGGCGTTCTGCACGGACGCCTCGTTCGCCGGCATCCACTTTCTGCACCTCCCGCAGCTGGCGGTCGCCGGCGATCGCGCGACGGGCCGCATCCACCTGGAGTTCCACGGCGACTACGCCGAAGACGCGGGAGCGCCTCGCCTCGCCATGCGGGGGTTCTACGACGTGATCTATCACCGGGTCGACGGCAGCTGGCTGATCGCCCACCGGGTCACGACCGCCTTCGCGCGCGAGCAGAACACGGTGCTCGGCTACCCCACCACCTCCGCGCTCTCGGGGGCCCACCGGGACAGGACGCAGGACCGGAGCGAAGAGGCGGCGAGGTCTCGGGCCTAGGCGATCGCCCCGAAGTACGCCTTCTGCAGATCCTCGATCGTGACCTCGGATGCCGCACCCGAAAGGGTTGTACGGCCCATCTCGATGACGGCCACTTCGTCGGCGATCGCCACCGACTCCTGCACGGCCTGTTCGACGAGGAGGATGCCGATCCCGGTGTCCTTGAGTTCGTGCACGCGCTCCATCACCTCCTTCACGATCACAGGCGCGAGCCCCTGACTCGGCTCGTCGAGGATGAGCAAGCGGGGCTTTGCCATCAACGCCTGGCCGATGGCGAGCATCTGCTGCTGGCCACCGGACATGCTCGCCGCCGGCAGGGAGCGCTTGCTGCCCAGGATCGGGAACAACTGATAGATCTCGTCGGCCGCAGCGACCAGCGCTCGCTTGCTCATCCGTCGCGAGAAGCCGCCGAGGATGAGGTTCTGCTCGATCGTCAGTTCCCGGAAGACCTTCTTGCCCTCCTGGACGTACGAGATCCCTCGGACGACCCGCTTGTGCGGGGCATCCGTCAACGTCTCACCGAGGTATGCAACCGTGCCGCCCGAGATCTTGTTGAGCCCGGTGATCGCACGCAGTGTCGTCGTCTTGCCGGCACCGTTGCGGCCGAGCAACACGGTGATCTCTCCGGCCCGCACGGTCAACGAGACGTCGCGCACCACCGTCAGATCACCGTAGCCGGTCTGCAACCCCGCTACCTCCAGCAACACATCACTCATGGTCGCCGCCTCCCGCCGCGTTCGTCTCCGCTGTGACGCCGAGGTACTCCTCCATCACACGCGGGTTGCTCTCGATCTGCGCAGGGCTGCCGTGTGCCATGACCGCGCCCTGTGCGAGTACGTAGATGTCATCGGCGACCCGCAGCACGAGCTGGAAGTTGTGCTCGACCAGGATGACGGTCATGCCCGCGTCGCGAAGCCGGGTCACGAGGCCTTCCAGAACCTCGAGCTCGTCCTCGTCCAGACCGGAGGCGACCTCGTCGAGCAGCACGACCTTGGGGGAAGCCGCCAGACTCCTGGCGACTTCGAGGAGGCGCCGGTTGCCGAGGGGGAGGGAGTCGGCGGGTTCGTCGCGCTGCTCACTGAGGCCGACGAGGGCGAGCGCGCGCTCCGTCGCGACGCGGTTCTCCCTGCGGGTCCGCCAGAACGTCGGAAGCCGCAGCACCGAGGCCAGGACAGACGGTCGCTCGGTGGCATACCGCCCCGCCTCCACAGCTTCGAAGACCGTCAGCTTCTCGGGGATGTTCGGTGTCTGGAAGGTGCGCGACACACCCGCACGCGCGACCCGATAGGACGACAGCCCTTGGATCGGTGCGCCGTCGAGTTCGATCCTTCCTGCATCCGTCTTGTAGAAACCGGAGATCATGTTCAGCAGAGTCGTCTTGCCGGAGCCGTTCGGTCCGATGATGGCGGTGACGGCTCCCGGCGGTGCCTCGATCGAGACCTTCGACAGGGCCTGGTTGCCGCCGAACGCCTTCGATACCCCTTCGGTGCGCAGCAGCGCTCCGTCGAGCTTCTCGACCTCCGCCGACACGGCCTCCGCCGGCCGCACGCCGATCTTGACCTTCGCCGCGATGTCCGCCTTGCGCAGCAGCGTGCGCAGCAGTCCGGCGAGTCCGCCTGTGAAGGCGACCCCGCCGATCAACAGGAACGCGCCCGAGATGATGAGTCCGAACTTGCTGAAGTTGGTCGACTGGTTCATGCCGAACTGCAGCACGGTCGCGCCGATGAGGGCGCCGTAGATACTCGCCGAGCCGCCGAAGATCGAGGCGGCGAGCACCGTCATGGCGAACGAGAATGCGAAGGCTTCCGGCGAGATGAACAGGTCGAGGTTGGCGAACAGCACGCCGGCGATCCCTGCGGGCACGGCCCCGATCGCGTAGGCGGTGAGCTTGGCCCGGAACACCGAGATGCCCATCGATGACGCCAGCACAGGGCTCTGCTTGAGGACCCGGAGGGCGGTGCCGTGGCCGGACAGGACCAGGTTGCGGATCAGCGCGAATGCCACGATGGCGACACCGACGATGATGATGTAATAGGTCCGCCCGTCGATCATCTGGCCGAACGATGTGGCGGGCATGATGCCTGCCAGTCCGTTACGACCGCCCGTCTCCTCCTTGAAGATCGACAGCACGTCCGGGACGATCAGGATCAGGAAGAACGACGTCATCGCGAGCGACCAACTGCCGAGGCGCAGGCCGGGGATGCCTGAGATGAGCCCGATCACGAGCGCGGCAGCCGCACCTATCAGCAACTGCAGCCAGATGTCGGTGACGCCGGCCTTGTTCGCGAGCCCGGCGGCATAGGCGCCGGCCGCGTACATCGCCACCTGACCCATCGCGAGCTCTCCGGCGTACCCGAGGGACAGGTTCAACCCCAGCACGATCAGCGCCAGGATGAGGGTGAGTTCGATCTGCCGCGTCGCGGCGTAGCTGAGACCGAGGAAAGGGAGGACGATCAACAGGATCCCGACCGCGAGGGGCCAGATCCACCCCGGGATCGCTCGCAATTTCAACCAGAGGGCAGCCATGGTCACACCGTCCGTTCCACGCGACGGGTGAAGAGCCCCGTCGGCTTGACCATCAGAATCACGATGAGGATGAAGAACACGGTCAGACCCGCGTAGTCCGCACCGATGTACCGGGTGGCGAGTGCCTCTGCGAGCCCCACGATCAGTCCGCCGACGAGCACGCCGCCGAGGGAACCGAACCCGCCGATCGCGAGCACGACGAAGCCCTTGAGCGCCAGCGAGGCACCCAGCGTCGCGACGGCGTAGGTCTTGGGACCGACGAAGACACCGAGGAATCCGGCCAGGACGCCGGTGAAGATGAAGGCCATGAGAGCGAAGCGCCGCACGTTGACACCCCGCAGCTGCGCGGCCTCTCTGTTCTCACTCATGCCGAGCAGAGCGATGCCGGTCATGCTCCGCTTGGCGTATTGGGTGAGCACGATCACCAGCAGGATGACGAGGACGATCAACGCGAGCTCGACCGGGTACACACGACCCCCGAGGAACTCCAGCACCTGATCTCCCATGAAGAACGGCACCCGCTTCGGTTCGCCGCCCCAGATCACCTGGGCGACGCCCTCCATGATGATGGAGGCGCCGAGCGTCGTGACCAGCAGGTTGTGCGGGTCCTTGACCGGACGGATCGCGACGCGCTCCTCGAGCGCGGCGATCGCGCCGACGATGACGGCAGCGGCGATCGCGACGAGCCACCAGGGCAGACCCCAGACGACGATGCCGACGTACGCGATGAACGCGCCGAGCATCATCAACGCCGCCTGCGCGAAGTTGAAGGTCTTCTGCGAGAGGAAGACGATGTTGTAGCCGATCGCCACCAGTGCGTAGATCGCACCGAGCGCCAGGCCGGACCAGATGATGGTCATTGCGGTCGGGTTCCTTCCATCATTGTGGCTTGGTGTGCCGACGGCCCGGATCCGATTCGAGATCCGAGCCGTCGGCGATGGTCACGCGCCGACCGCGGTCACGGCTGGAACTGACCGTTGACGAGTTCGCCCGGAGGGATGAACGAGAACTGGTCGGGGCTGACGTGAGGGCTGTACGAGTCGTCCGTGAACGCGTACAGGCTCAGGATCGCGGTTCCTGCCGATTTCTGCACGTCCGGGTCGACCAGGGCCTTGACGATCGCGTCGGGGTCGTCGAGTCCGCCGGCCTTCTCCGCTGCGGCCTTGAACAGGAACATCGAGTCGTAGTTGTACGCCAGGATCAGTGAGGACTTGATGTCCCCCGCGGCGAGCATGCGCTCGACGGCGTCGTTGACCTTGGTGTCGTCCGGGTTGTACTGGGTGCTGGAGTACACCTGCATCGTGAGGTTCTTGACCTGATCGGTGCCGAGCACGCCGTCGGGTGCCGGCGTGGCGATCAGTCCCGTGGCGGCGACGGAGGAGTTGCCCATGACGGGCACATCCCAGCCGAGCTTCTCCAGGCTCTGCAGCACGTAGCCGAGCGGAGCACCGTAGGCGTCGAGGACGAGCACATCGGGGTCACCCTGCTGCAGAGCCGACAGCTGCGCCGTCATGTCGAGTGCGGCGTTGTCGAAGCCCTCGTTGCCTGTCACGGTGAAGCCGGCGTCGGTGAAGGTCGTCTCGCCCAGCGAGCCGAAGAGCTCTCCATAGGCACTCGATCCGTGCAGGATCGCGACGTCCTCGTATCCGCGGTCCTCCATCTCGGCGACGAACGAACCGAGGTAGTCGGGAACGGATGCGCTGAGGTTGAAGCTGTAGGGGTTGGCGCTCGGGTCACCGGATGTGGTGGTCGGGCCGATGTTGAAGGAGACGATCTTGTTCTGCGTCAGGATCGGCAGCATCGCCTCGGTGATGGTCGAAGGTCCGGAGTTCATGACGAGGGCAGGAGCACCCTCGGTCGCGATGTACTCACGCAGCTTCGTCACAGCCACCGTCGGGTCCGCGTTGTCCTCGAGATGGGTGATCTCGACCTCACGGCCGAGCACGCCGCCGTCGTCATTGATGGCATCGACCGAGGCGAGCGCGGCGGTGACGGATGTCGTGGCGTTGTCTGCCAGGATGCCCTCGGCCCCCATCCCGCCGAGCACGACCACCTTGATCGGGTCGTCCCCGCCATCGCCTCCATTGCCTGCGTCCGCGTCACCGCCCGAGCAGCCGGCGAGCACCACCGTCGACACCACGATCCCTGCGGCAACCGCCGCGAATCTGTTGAACCGCATATCCGAACCTCTCTCATCGTTGAGCTAGAGCGCAAGGGCGACCAAACGCTTGCTTAGTAAATCACACTCGGACAGCCCGGGCAACGCCCAACCGGTCAATTGCTTGGTTACGATTCGGACACCTGTTAGATTCCGGCTCATGGACACTGCACCGACCTCTGAGAACCGCCGCCTCCGTGACCTCCCCGGCATCGCCGTCGTGACCGGTGGTACCGGCGGAATCGGCTCCGCCATCGCTGAAGCCCTCGCCGCCGACGGAGTGCGCGTGGCGATCACGCACCGCTCGGAACCGACTCCCGCTCTGCTCGCCTCTCTCGGCGACGCGGGTGAAGCTCATCGATTGGACGTGCGGGATGAGGCCGCGGCGACGGCCCTCGCGCACGACCTCGTGGCCCGGCACGGTGCCGTGCACACGGTCATCCACGCCGCCGGCCCGCACGTGCCGATGGTGCATCTGTCGAAGGTCTCCGTCGAGCAGTTCGCCCGCCAGGTCGATGACGACCTGATCGGCTTCTTCGTCATCGCGACGGCGTTCCTGCCGGCCCTCAGGGCGGCCTCGGGCTCCCTCACCGTCGTCACCAGCGCCGGAACCCGTCGCTATCCCGTGCGGGACGGACTCTCGGTCGCACCGAAAGGCGGCGTCGAGGCACTGGCTCGCGGGCTCGCCGCCGAAGAGGGCCGCTTCGGTGTGCGCGTGAACGCCGTCGGCCCCGGCATGCTGTGGGACGGCATGTCCGCTCGACTCATGGCATCCGGCGACCTGGACGAGCGCGCCTTGGAAGTCGCCACCGCCAACATCCCGCTGCGTCGCTTCGGAACCGCCGCCGACATCGCGGCCGCCGTCTCGTTCCTCGCCTCCCCCGCCGCAGGATTCATCACGGGGCAGAAACTCGACGTGGACGGCGGTTTCGGAATCTGACAGCGGCGAGCACGAGAGGCTCACGCCGCCACCGCGGTGCTCATCGCATACCGCGGAGGCGCTCGATGAGCCAGTCGATGCGAGCCGCCTCGTCGCGGTAGTAACGCTCCGACCACTCCAGCGCGACACCCGAGAATCTCCAGTCGTCCTCGCGCCGCGCGCCCAGAGCGTGAGCGCCCGCCTCTGCGGCGCTCCGGACGGACTCGTCGCGATACTCGGCCAGGGCCGCGCGAAGACGATCGAGGTCACCGTTGTGCGCTGCCCACAGCCGCAGGATCTGGGAGTGCTTGAGCACCACCGGCTCCGCGGGGATCTCGTCCGACCACCGGCGCATGCTCCGGCGCCCCAGGTCGGTGATGCCGTACAGGCGCCTGCTCTTCGCCGCGTGCGTCTGCTCGACGCGCGAGACCGCGAGTCCGACCTCCTCCAGCCGCCGCAGCTCGGTGTAGATCTGGCTCTGCGAGGGCGCCCAATAGAAGTACGCGAGGCTCTGATCCGCCCACTGCTTGACGTCGTAGCCCGAAAGCTCGGTGCCGAACGAGAGGATGCCGAGAACCGCCCAGCTCGTCGCCGGAAGATCGACCTGCTCGTCGGGGTGTTCGTGTTCGCTCACTTGACCTCCTCGTCGATGAGTGAGATATTCCTGATCGTACTATGACTAAAAGTCATACCGCTGCTGATCGAAGGAGATCATGTGGACGAGACGACGCGCATGCTGGAACTCCTCAACTCCAGTTTCCCCGCGCTGGCGACCATGACGCCCCTGGAGGGCCGCGCCGCCGCCGACAGCCGGATCCGTCCGGCGGCGAATCTCGACGACGTCGTCTCCACGGATGACCGAACCGTGGACGCCGGCACGCACGACATCCCGATCCGGGTGTACCACCCTCGCGTCGTGCATCGCGACGCCCCGACGACCGTGTACGCGCACGGCGGCGGATTCCTGCACGGCTCGATCGCCGGACACGACGGGTTCTGTCGCCGGTGGGCGCGCGCGACCGAGGCTACCGTCGTGTCGGTCGGCTACCGTCTCGCGCCCGAAGCCGGGCCGGGGGACGCACGCGATGACGTCGTCGCCGTGGTCGACGAGGTCATGTCGGCAGGCCTCGCCGACCGCGGCATCCTCCTGGCGGGCGACAGCTCGGGTGGCAACA
>WPCJ01206046.1_pt1 | contig 38291 bp, 32 predicted proteins | sample 5399831 | NCBI WGS metagenome assembly WPCJ01 (sample SAMN12869470, study PRJNA574797) | sludge metagenome | isolation source: wastewater treatment of pH10 | place: China:Beijing | collected 2019-05-20 | reverse complement strand
CGCCGGCCGGCACTTGGGTTTTGGGACCGTGGCCGGTGGGGGCCCCTCCCCCGTGTGGGGAGGGGTGGGGGGGGGGGGTCCATCGGTGATCACTGCACCACCCCCTCCCCCAGCGCCTCCCCTCAAGGGGGAGGGGAGCCAGATGCGGCGGATGAATCAACCCATCCGCGAACCGACATAGACGTCTGAATTTACTGCGCTTTCCATAAGCGCATCGAGGAGATGACATGAGTTTCTCGCAGCGCCTCGGCGCCGATTTCTACACCCGCGTCCATCGCGATATCCGCGCCCGCATGGCCGAGACCGGGGTGGACCTGCTGCTGCTCGATGCCAATGACGACGTCATCTACACGACCGGCTTTTCGCACTACACCACCGAGCGGCCGGTGGTCTTTGCCATCAGCCAGACAGGCGCCTGGCTGCTGCTGCCGCGGCTCGAACAGGGGCATGCGGCGCACCAGGTCATCGCCGCCGAGCCGGTGATCTATTTCGAGTTTCCCGGGGTCGACAAACCCTTCGACGTGCTGGCCCGGGCGCTGCCCGCGCAATCGGGCACCGTCGCCCATAGCTATGGCATCGCCTTCGGCCGCATCGCGCAGATCGCCGCGGCCTTCCCCAATTCCAAGGTCGTGCCCTCCAACATCGTCCAGCAGATGCGGCTTCGGAAATATCCCGAGGAGATCGTGCTGCATCGCGAGGCGGCCCGCATCTCCGACGAGATGGTGCGCGCCGGCGTGGCGCTGATCGGCGAGGCGCTGCGTGGCGGCGGCGAACTGCCCAGCGAAATCGCCATCGAGCAGCACGTGTCGCGGCACGCCATGAACATCATGTATTCCGAGCATGACGAGCTGATGCTGGTGCAGGGCCTCGCCTCCGGCCTCGTCTATTCCGGCATCCGCTCGAGCTTTCCGCACGGCATGCCCACCGGCAACCCGGTGAAGCGCGGCGAGAGCCTGATCCTGTCGCTGGGCTGCCGGGTCGGCGGCCGCGCCGCCGAAAGCGAGCGCACCTTCTTCATCGGCGAGCCCTCCGCCGAACAGCAGCGGCACTATGGCGTGGCCTATGAAGCCCAGAAGATGGCGACATCAGCGCTGATCGCCGGCCACACCTGCGCCTCCTCGGACAACCTGGCGCTCGGCTATATCCGCGACCAGGGCATGGCCGAGAATGCTTTGCACCGTGTCGGCCACGGCATGGGCATCATGTTCCACGAGTCCCCCTGGATCGAGGCCGGCGACCAGACCATCCTCGAGCCCGGCATGATCGCCTCCAGCGAACCCTCGATCACCATCCCCGGCTTTGCCGGCTACCGCATCGCCGACACCGTGCTGGTCACGGCAGAAGGCCCCGACAGCATGACGCACTACCCGCGCAAGATCGACGAGATCGTCATCGCATGAGGTGGGGTTTGGAGCATGCGCACCCGCCGTGCAGTGAGGGCCTTCTCCCCTTGCGGGAGAAGGTGGCCGAAGGCCGGATGAGGGGTATCTCTCCGCGTACTCAGTCGCTCCTCACTTGCGCTCGGAGCGCGCTACACTTCGTTGCGCGATACCCCTCATCCGGCGCTGCGCGCCACCTTCTCCCGCAAGGGGAGAAGGCAAGTCGGTGCACGTTGCCGCCCCACCTGCCCCAGGTGTCGCGATGCTAGCCTATGTCATCCGCCGCCTGCTGCTGCTGATCCCGATGGCGGTCGGCATGATCGTCGTCACCTTCGGCTTGCTGCTGCTGGTCCCCGGCGACCCTGCAGCCGTGCTGCTCGGCCCCGAGGCGTCGCCCGAAATGATCGCCAACCTCAGGCGCACGCTGGGGCTCGATGACCCCTGGTATGTCAGGCTCGGCGCCTATTTCTGGCAGCTGCTGCATGGCGATCTCGGCCGCTCGATCTTCCAGAGCGCCCCGGTCAGCGAGATCATCGGCGGCCGCATCGGCGCGACCATCGAGCTCGCCGTGGTGGCGCTGCTGCTGGCGACGCTGATCGGCGTGACGCTCGGCGTCCTCGCCGCGGTGCGCCAGGGCTCGCTCATCGATACCGTGACCATGCTGCTCGCCCAGCTCGGCGTCTCCATGCCGGTCTACTGGCTGGGGCTCCTCCTGATGCTGGGCTTTGCCGTGCAGCTCAACTGGCTGCCGGCCATCGGCCGCGGCGCGCCGATGCTCGACGCGATCGTCGCGGCGCTGAGCGGCCGGCCGCAGGTGTTGTGGGATTCCATCCTCCACATCCTCCTCCCCGCTCTGGCGCTCGCCGCCAATTCGGCGGCGATCATTTCTCGGCTGGTGCGCACCTCGATGCTCGAAGTGCTGCGCGAGGATTTCGTCCGCACCGCCTATGCCAAGGGCCTGCGCCGGCCGCGCGTCGTGGTGCGCCATGCGCTGCGCAATGCGCTGCTGCCGGTCCTCAGCGTCATCGGGCTGCGCTTCGGCGCCCTGCTCGGCGGCGCCGTGCTGGTGGAGATGATCTTTGCCTGGCCCGGCCTTGGCCAATTGACCTTTTCGGCGGTGTCGCAGCGCGACCTGCCGCTGATCCAGGGGATCGTCTTGACCTTCGCGCTGATCTTCGCGCTGGTGAACCTCGTCGTCGACCTGCTCTATGCGCTGGTCGATCCGCGCGTGCGGCTGGGATGAGCGCCATGCGGATTCCAAAACCCCTGCGCAATCCTTCGCTGGTGATCGGCGGCCTGATCATCCTGACGCTGGTGTTCCTCGCCGTGTTCGCCCCGCTGCTCGCGACGCACGGCGTCGACCAGCCCGACATGCGCAACCGCTTCTCCCTCCCCTCCGAGGTCCATTGGCTGGGCACCGACAACCTCGGGCGCGACCTGTGGAGCCGGCTGATCTTCGGGGCGCGCATCTCGCTCTCCATCGGCATCATCTCTGTGACCGTCGCGGCGCTGATCGGCACCAGCATCGGCCTCGCCGCCGGCTATTTCGGCGGCTGGGTCGATATGCTGCTGATGCGGATCACCGACGTGTTCCTCGGCTTTCCCGCCGTGGTGCTGACCCTCGCCATCGTCGCGGTGCTGGGGCCGGGCATCGTCAACATCTCGGCCGCCATCATCGCCGTCACCTGGACCGAATATGCCCGCGTCGTGCGTGCCACCACCCTGGTGCTGCGCGAGCAGAACTACGTGCAGGCCGCCAAGGCGCTCGGCGCCGGCTGGCCGCGCATCCTGTTCATGGAAATCCTGCCCAACACGCTGGGGCCGATCATCGTGCTCGCTTCGCTCGGGCTCGGCACGGCGGTGATCATTGAATCGGCGCTGAGCTTTCTCGGCTTCGGCCTGCCGCCGCCGACCCCGACCTGGGGCTGGACCCTGTCCTACGGCACCCGCTTCATCCGCGACGAGCCGTGGCTCTCCATCATCGCCGGGGCCACCATCATGGTGACCGTGCTCGGCTTCAACCTCTTGGGAGACGGGCTGAGGGACATCCTCGATCCGCGCCAGCTCACCCGCGCCAAGTGACACCAAGCAAACGTAACACCAAGAAAACGCTTTAACGGACTAAGGACGACAAACGATGGTCAAGCAGATCAACAAGCTGAGGCCCAAATTCACCACCCACGCCGATGGCAGCGATGCCGTGCTGTTCATCCACGAACTGGTCGGCGAACAGGATGGCCCGACGGTTGGCATCTCTGCCTCCATCCACGGCAACGAGAATGCCGGCTCGCAGGCCATCCTCGATCTCTACCGCATCCTCAAGGACATGCCGCTCAAGGGCCGCATCCTCTTGCTGCCGGTCGCCAACCCCAAGGCCTTCGCGGTGAACCACCGCTTCACCCCGCTCGACGAGCTGAACCTCAACCGCGAATTCCCCGGCGATGATCGCGGCAACTACACCCAGCAGCTCGCCTTCGCGCTCTCGCGTGACTATTTCGACAAGCTCGACGCCAATATCGACCTCCACTCGGGCACCGATCGCCCGACCGTCGACTATGTCTACATCTGGAGCGACGAGGGCCTGTCGCGCGCCTTCGGCTCGAAGTTGCTCTACCGCCCGACCACCGGCAAGACCGGCACGCTCTATTCCGGCACCACCAAGACGGTGACCATCGACCGCCGCCCGGAGATGAAGGTGACCACCATCGAGCTCGGCGGCGGCATCGTCGACCAGGGCCCCTATGTGAAGCGCACCGTCGACGGCATGCTCAACCAGCTGCGCTATCTCGGCGTCATCGCCGGCGACGTCGTCGCTCCGCCCAGACAGGTGGTGGTCGGCGAGCTGGTCGGCATCCGCCCCAAGCATGGCGGCTGGCTCGAGCCGCTCTGCCCCGCCAATGGCGAGATCATCAAGGGCGGGCAGCTGCTCGGCCGCGTCGTCAGCCCCTATGATTTCGAGACCATCGAGGAGATCCCCACCCCGTTCGAGAACGGCATCATGGTGATGCAGCATCTGAGCCGCAACCTGGTGGAAGCCGGCGATTACGGCTTCATGGTCGGCAATCTCGACGGCGCGGAGCAGTAACGGGTGGCGCAGTTGGCGACGAGCACGGTCGGCGCGGCGATTGCCGTAAAAGACCTGGAGATCCGGATCCGCGGCGATCGCGGCTCCTATCCTGTCGTCGCCGACATGGCGCTGACCGTCGAGCGCGGCGAGACGCTGTGCATCGTCGGGGAGTCGGGCTGCGGCAAATCGATGACGGCTTTGTCGCTGCTCCGCCTGCTGCCCGACGCGGCGAGCGCCAGCAAGGGCAGCATCGAGATCAATGGCGAGGATTTCCTCGCCATGCCGGAGCGCCGGGTGGAAGACCTGCGCGGCGTCGAGATCGCCATGATCTTCCAGGAGCCGCTGACCGCGCTGAACCCGGTGCTGACCATCGGCGAGCAGATCGCCGAGTCGGTGCGCCGGCACAAAAAGCTCGGCCACAAGGCGGCGATGGCCCGGGCCATCGAAACGCTGCAACTGGTGCAGATGCCCGACCCGGCCCGCCGGGCGAAGCAGTTCCCGCACGAACTCTCAGGCGGTCAGCGCCAGCGCGCCATGATCGCCCTGGCGCTGGCCTGCGACCCCAAAATCCTCGTGGCCGATGAGCCGACCACGGCGCTCGATGTCACCGTGCAGGCGCAGATCCTCGGGCTGATTTCCGACCTGCAGAAGCGGCTCGGCACCGCTCTGGTGCTGATCACCCACGATCTCGGCGTGGTGGCGGAAGTCGCCGACCGGGTGGTGGTGATGTATGCCGGCCGCCGCGTCGAGGAGGCCAGCGTCTACGACCTGTTCGAGCACCCGATCCACCCCTACACACTGGGCCTGATGGGGGCGATCCCGCGGCCGGTCGCCGGCCGACCCGCCACCGAGCGGCTGGTCGATATCGCCGGCACCGTGCCGCCACCCTGGGACCTGCCCAAGGGCTGCGCGTTCGCCCCGCGCTGCCCGCGCGCCTCGGCCCGCTGCCATGAGGAACGGCCACCCCTAGAGGAAAAGCGGCCCGGCCACTTCGCCGCCTGCTGGGAGCATGTCGATGCCTGATACCGCTCTCCTCTCGGTCGATGACCTCCAGGTGCATTTCCCGGTCCGGTCGGGCGTGTTCCAACGCCAGTCCGCCACCGTCAAGGCGGTGGATGGCGTGAGCTTTTCGATCAAGCGCGGCGAAACCCTGAGCCTCGTCGGCGAATCCGGCTGCGGCAAATCCACCACCGGTCTCGCCCTGCTCGGGCTGGTGAAGCCGACCGGCGGCCGGGTGCGCTTCGATGGCGCCGAAATCGGCAGCTTCCGCCGCCGCGACCTCAAGGACTATCGCCGGCGGGTGCAGATCGTCTTCCAGGATCCGTTCTCCTCGCTCAACCCGCGCCGCCGGGTCCGCGACGCCATCCGCGTGGCGCTCGATATCCATGGCGTCGGCAGCCGGGCCGAGCGCGACGCCGAAGTGGCGCAGCTGATGGCGCGCGTCGGGCTCCGCCCCGACCAGGCCGACAATTTCCCGCACCAGTTCTCCGGCGGCCAGCGCCAGCGCATCGGCATCGCCCGGGCCCTCGCGCTGAAACCCGATATCATCGTCTGCGACGAGCCGGTTTCGGCGCTCGACGTGTCGGTGCAGGCGCAGATCCTCAACCTCTTGGCCGACCTGCAGCGCGACCTCGGCATCGCATACCTCTTCATCTCGCACGATCTCGGGGTGGTCGAGCACATCTCGCACCGGGTGGCGGTGATGTATCTGGGCAAGATCGTCGAGATCGCCCCCAAGGCGCTGCTGTTCGCCGCGCCGACCCATCCCTATACCGAGATGCTGACCCGCGCCGCCCCGACGCTCGACCCGCGCCATCGCCACAGCTTCAGCCCCTCGAGCGACGACGTGCCGAGCGCCATCAACAAGCCGAGCGGCTGCCCCTTCCACACCCGCTGCCCGCTGGCCACCGAGGTCTGCAAGACCACCGAGCCGGCGCTGACCGAACGACCGGACGGACGGCTGGCGGCGTGCCATCACCGGTAGAGAGGTCCTCGCAGGTGGCGACAATTTTCCTCACCAGCCGGTGCGCACAGAGCACCCCCTCCCCTGTCCCCTCCCCGCAAGGGGGAGGGAGACCAAAACACTGACGCCGGTGTGAGCGTCTCCTCCCCCCTTGCGGGGGAGGGACAGGGTGGGGGGTACCCTTCCCGCGCAGAACCATCCCAAGCTACCTGCCCTAACTACATAGAGAGTTATCTCCGATGCCTCAGACGACGCTTTTCACCAATGGCCGCGTCCTCGATCCCGCCCAGGGCGTGCTGCGCGAGGGGCTGGCCGTGCTGGTGCGCGATGGCCGTATCGCCGAAGTCGGCGCCGGTATCGCCGCCCCGTCCGACGCGCGCGTCATCGACCTCGGCGGCCGCACCCTGATGCCGGGGCTGATCGATTGCCACATGCATGTGGTGGCGGAAACGCTCGACCTGTGGGGCAACATGATCGCTCCCTCCTCGCTCGCCGGCCTTCGCGCCGCGCGCGTCATGGAAGAGACCCTGCAGCGCGGCTTCACCACCATCCGCGACCTCGGCGGCGCCGATCACGGCCTCGTCCGCGGCATCGAGGAAGGGCTGATCGACGGGCCGCGCATCGTCATCTGCGGCAAGGGCCTCACCACCACCGGCGGCCATGCCGACTTGCGCAAGCGCACCGACGACCGTCCCGGCATGATGTCGGACCGGCTCGGCTCGATGGGCTACATCGCCGATGGCGTCGATGCGGTGCGCACCGCCTGCCGCACCATGATCAAGGAGGGCGCCAACTTCATCAAGGTGATGGCCAATGGCGGCGTCTCCTCGCCCAACGATCCGATCCACTCGATCCAGTATTCGCGCGAGGAAATCCTCGCCATGGTCGAGGAAGCCGAGAATGCCGGCCTTTACGTCTCCGCCCACGTCTATACCGACGCCGCCATCCGCCGCTGTGTCGAGCTCGGCGTCCATTCGCTCGAACACTGCAACCTGATCAGCGCCGAGACGGCGAAACTCGCGGCCGAGAAGGGCTGCATCGCTGTCCCGACGCTCGTCGCCTATGACGCGCTGTGGCTCGAAGGCAAGGCGCTGGGCCTCGGCCCGGCCGAGTTCGAAAAGATCGAGGTGGTGCGCTCGGGCGGGCTCAACTCGCTCGCCATCATGCGCGACGCCGGCCTGCCCATGGCCTTCGGCTCGGACCTGCTCGGCGGCTTGCGCAAGTACCACTGCATGGAGTTCGAGCTGCTCGCCAAGGTGCTGACCCCGGCCGAGATCATCCGCTCCGCCACCACCGTCGGCGCCGAGCTCTGCCGGATGACCGAAGAGATCGGCACCATCGCCGCCGGCGCCCATGCCGACCTGATCGTCGTCGACGGCGACCCGTTGACCGACATCACTCGGCTGCAGGACGATGGCGCCCACATGCCGCTGATCATGCGCGGCGGCGAGCTGTTCAAGGATCGGCTGTAAGGCAACCGCCAGCCTCCCGCTCCGCGCCGCTCCAGTGCAGAGCGGTGACGATCGGGCTCGACCTTCCGCGGCCTAGAGGTGGAAATCCCCCGCCGATTCCGGCTGGTAGATCAGCCTGCCGATCTGCAGGTGCCGGGTCCGCTCCGAGACTACGCAGTCGACGGCGTCGCCTTCCCGGTACCCGAGGATCGCGGCGCCGACATCGGACAGCACCGACAGTTTGCCGGCCCGCTCGTCGGCGTCCTGCGGATAGACCAGCGAGACCTTGATCGCCTCGTCGTCGAGATGCAGTGCGACCTGCGAGTTCATCGTCACCACATTCGCCGCGATGCGCTGCGCCGCCACGACGGTGGCGCGTTCGATCTCGTGTTCGAGTTCGACCATTGCCGGCCCCTGTTCGAACGCGATCAGGTCCTGCAGCCGGGTTTCGTCCAGGTCGGTGATGTGGATGTCGCCCGCCTCCGCCATGACGCCCTCGCGCAGCAGCCGGCGATAGCGGCCGGCGCTGATCGACAGCGATCTCAGCGTTGCCGTCTCGCTCACGCCGAGGAAACCGCAGCGTTCGAAGGCCTTCAGCGAGCGCGTATTGTCGGGGTGGATCCGGGCGATCACAGTCTCGGCCCGCATCTCGAGAAAAGCCAGCTTCAGGCCGGCGCGGATGGTGCTCGAGCCGATCCGGCGGCCCCAGTTGTCATGGTCGCCGATGACCAGCACCATTTCGCAGTCGCGGCCCGTCTTGACCAGGCGCACGAAGCCGACCGGCGCATCGTCACGGTCGTGGACCATGAAGAATCGCCCGCCCTGATTGAACAGATGCGTCAGGATCGGCATCTGGGTGCGATCGATCGCCTCGGCGATCGACCGCGACACGCTGCTTGAATCGCTCAGGTAGCGGGTGACCCGCTCGTCCTCCAGCCAGTCCATCAGGATCAATGCATGCTTCCGGGTGATCTCCGGACGCAACGAAACGAAAGGCCTCTTCATCATCGCCACCTTGGTCGCAAGAATGAAAGCCTGTCACGGCCAGGGCCGTGCTGGTTCTTTCGGGTCAGTGCTGAAATTCGGAATGGGCAGCTTAGCAAAGATCAGCCGGTAAAGGCCAGCCGTCCGCGCACCCCGGCAGCAGCCATGCGGCCCGGCTCTACCGACCTGCCTCGTTCCACAGCAGCCGGACCGGCGCTTCGTCTTCTTCGATGGTCGAGAAGCGACCGATCGGATCGAGGAAATAGTTGTCGGTCTGGTCGTCATTGACCTTGCTGACCTCGCCGACCAGCACCACCCCACGCCCCTGTTCACCGTAGAAGCGGTGGTACAGCCCCGGGGGAATCGTCACGCCCTGACCGGGCTCGAGCCGGAGCTGTTCCCAGGGTTTGAGCGTGGTGGCGATACCGTCGACCAACACCGTCAGTTCGCGCTCGATGACGGCGCCCTCATCGTCGGCGGGACAGAACTCGATGACCAGCACGCCGCCGGCCCGGTTGATGATGTCTTCCATCTTGGCGCGATGCAGGTGCGAGGGCGTCACCTGGCCCTCCTCGACCACCAGGAGCTTCTCGGCATAGGTGATCTCCCCCTCGCCGCCCACGATCCCGTTGCGAAGGCAGAACAGCACGAGGCCGATCTCATCGAAGCGCCCGGAGCCAAAATCCGTGACGTCCCAACCCATCTGGTGGCGCGTGAGATAGCGCGCCGTTTCCGGGTCCTGGCGGAAATTCTCTGCCGTCCAGCGCCCCCAGACCGGCAGCGTCCAATGGTGCGTCGCGAGCAGGTCTTCGGCCCGACGGATCGCCCGGTTGATTGCAGAACGCTTCATGCTTTCCTCCCCTGCGTGCCTCGCTCAGGCGGCGAGCGTCACGCGCCCGGCCGGATCGGCCGGGAAATAGATGTTGCTGAACCAGTGTAGCCCGCCCGCACAGCCGATCTCCACCAGACCATGGTCGACGAAGACGTCGATGTCCAACGGGCCGGCATGGATGATGTCGATGGTGAAGTCCGTGGCGAAGCCGCGCTCCGGTGCGATGGCCGGATGAGCACCGCGGGTAATGATGACCGAACAGGTGTCGCTCGCAGTGCGCCTGACGGTGAAGACCGGATCGGCCTCCCCGAACAGCGACAGGGTCAGTTCGTCGCCAACCTCTCCGGCCCAGCGATGCGCGAACCGATAGGCGGCGGACGGCGGGGTTGCGGGAGCGCCGGCCGCGACCGGCAGCGCGTCGAAAGCCGCCTGCACGGCATCGTCGACCCGCTGGCCGAGACGCAGGCCATGGGGCGTTTCAATCAGCGTCAGGCGGCGCGGCAAGCTCATGCTGCCGCGGAAGTCTTCCGATGGGGTGTGGTTGGCATATAGCCAGTTGCTCATCCAGGCGACCGCGAGCGGATCTTCGCCGCTGAGGCCGGAAAAGCTCTGGGTGGCGTAGTAGTCGCGGCCCCAGTCCATGAACAATTCCGTTTCGGCGGAGTGACGGTTGCGGAACACCCGCCCGTCGAAATCTCCGACGAAATACTGTGTCCCCGATCCGCCTGAGATATGCCCCTGGCCGAGCCCGACCACCAGGATCCACGCCTGCTCGCCACTGCCCTCGACCGTGATCGGGAACAGGTCGGGACACTCCCACGGCCCTGTGCCGTGCCGGCCTTCGTTGCTGCCGAACTCGCTTTCCGCCTGCCAGCTCAGCGCGTCGGGCGACGAGTAGATGCCGATCGACTGGCCATGCGTAACCACCATGATCCAGCGCTGGGTCGCGGCATGCCAGATCACCTTGGGGTCACGGAAATCGCGCGGCCCCGGGGTTGGCAGCACCGGATTGCCGGCAAACTTGCGGAAGCTGGTCATGCCGCGATCGGCGATGGCGATGGCCTGGTCCTCGACATAGGGGCTGCCATCCCGGTGGGCGGTATAGAACAGCAGGATCGCGTCGTCCGCAGCGAGCTCCGGCGCCACCCGTCCTTCACGGGCTGCGACGGCGCTGCCCGAAAAGCACTGGCCGCTCGCTTCGGGATAGAGCGCGATGGGCTGCTCGGTCCAGTTGGCGAGGTCGACGCTCGTCGCGTGCCCCCAATGCATCGGGCCGTGCACCAACCCATGCGGGTTGGCCTGGTAAAACAGGTGGTAGAGGCCATCCACCCGCACGGCGCCGTTGGGATCATTGATCCAGCCGGCCTGGGGCGAAAAGTGATAGCGGGGACGCAATGGGTTCATCGGTGGCCTCAATAGGGGTTGGACGGCATCATGTCCCAGATTTCGAGGCTGGTCAGCTTGCCGCCCTGCCCGGCGGCAAAGGCCGCAATGCCGTTGCTCGCCGCATCGGGGTAGATGCGCCTGGTAATGGCCTGCCGATCGTTAGCGAAGACTTCCACCACCGAACGATCGATGAGGACGCGCAGTCGCAGCGGCTCGCCCGCCTCGAGCCTGAGCGGACCGGCTTCACGGATCTTGAGGCCGAGGCCGCTGCGGGACGAATTGGTCGTATCGACGAACAGCTCGCCCTTTTGTGCATCATAGCCGACGATTGTCGTCTCGCTGCCATCGGCGGACCGACGCACCTCGAGGCCGACGCTCGATGCCGCGCCGACATCGAAAGCTGCCTCGATGTCGATCGTGTCGCCACCGGCAATGTCCGGCTCAGCATGGCCGGTGAGCGCCAGGGGACTGGCCGAGCGGGCATTGTAGCGCAGCTGCTTCAGCTCCTCGACCGGCCGCATGCCGAGGCGCAGGTCATCGCGCAGCCACAGTTCGCGCGGCACCGCGAAAACGCCCGACCACCCGGCGGCCTTCTCGGTGGCCTCGTCCCACTGATCGAATATCCAGGCCCACAGGATGCGCCGGCCATCGGGCGCTTCCATGCTTTCCGGCGCGAAATAGGTGTTGTCGACCCAGCTCATGCGCTCGTGCACTTCGGGGTGGAACTGCTCGTTCTTCCAGTCGCCCACGAAATAGCGCGTGCCGTGCTCGTGGCTGATCCCCATCAGCACCCACTTGTCGCCCAGCTTGAAGAAATCGGGGCACGAGACGTCCTCGCGGATCGTGGTGCCATCGACGGTATGGGCGAACAGGTCTCCCACATAGCTCCAGTCGTCCAGCTCGGTGGCCTTGAAGATGGCGGGCTGGGTCCCCCCGAAAATGGCATAGTAGGTATCGCCGTCGAGCCAGCCGTGTGGATCCCACGAGGCATAGGGCAGCTTGGCCGATTCCCGCCACTTGTCGGGCGCTTCCACCGGGACGATCGGATTGCTCGGCAGTTTGCGGAAATTCTCGAGCAGCGGCTCGCTGCTGGTGGCGATGCAGTTTCCGACCTTCACCCCGTGGTAGAAGATCGACACTTCGCCATTCTTGTCGATCATCGCGTTGCCGCTGAAAATGCCCTCTTCCGGACTGTCGGGGGTAGGCAGCAGCCAGGGCTTGTGATGGCGCCAGTGCAGCAGGTCCCGGCTCGACACATGCCCCCAGTAGTGCACGCCATCATCCTGGTAGATATAGCCCAGATGGTAGCGGCCGTTCCACCAGATGGCGCCGTTCGGGTCGGCCGGCTTGGCGTAGTCCTCGGGCACGACGAAGTGGAAGGTTGGCCGGAACGGGTCGGCCAGCATATGGAGCCGCAGATTGCGGGCGGTCTTGATCTGCTCGGCGGCGATGGTCATTGGTGCAGCTCGTGGTGCGGTGTGTGGGATTGGATCATGCCGGCGAGGCGGAGCTCGGCGGCGAAGTGGCAGGCGACGAAGCGGCCCGGCTCGAGCTCCCGCCATTGCGGGATTTCGGCCTTGCAACGCTCGGTCGCGTAAGGGCAGCGCGGATGGAAATGGCAGCCGCTCGGCGGGTTGATCGGGCTGGCGATCTCGCCGCTGAGCCGTTTGCCGGAGCGTTCGCGCGTCGGGTCGGTCATCGGCACCGATGACAGCAGCGCCTCGGTATAGGGGTGCAGCGGCCGATCGATGATGGCGCGCGTGTCGCCCAGCTCCACCATGCGGCCCACATACATCACGGCGATCCGGTGGGCGATGAACTCCACCACGGCGATGTCGTGGGCAATGAACATGAAGGCCAGCCCGAAGCGCTGCTGCAGATCCTTCAGCAGGTTGAGGATCTGCGCCTGAACCGAAACGTCCAGCGCTGACACGGCCTCGTCGCAGACGATCAGCCGCGGTTTGCAGATCAGCGAACGGGCGATGCCGATGCGCTGCCGCTGGCCGCCGGAAAAGGCGTGCGGATAGTGGTTGAGGTGGCGTTCGCCCAGCCCGACCAGTTCCAGCACTTCGATGACCCGGCGACGCGCTTCGGCTCGCGACACGCGCTCGTTGTAGATCAGGGGTTCGGCGATGATGTCGAACACGGTCATGCGCGGATCGAGCGAAGAGTACGGATCCTGGAAGATCATGTGGAAATGGCGCCGCAGCCGCCGCAGCTGCCGCTCGCTCAGGCGCGCCAGGTCGACCCATTCGCCGGTGTCGAGCTTGAGCTGCACCGCGCCCTGGCTGGGGTCGATGGCGCGTACGATCGAACGCCCCAGAGTCGATTTTCCCGAACCCGACTCCCCCACCACCGCCAGCGTCTCGCCGGCATTGATGTGCAGCGACACGTTGTCCACCGCACGGATGACGGGAGCATTCCTGCCGCCAATGCCGGACCTCGACACAAACTGCTTCGAGACCTGCTCGACCCTCAGGATCGCGTTGTCGTCAGAGGCTTGACCACTCATCCTCGGCCTCCTTTTCATCGCTGAGCAGAAAACACCGCGCCCAGTGCTCGTCGTCCACCTTGGTCAATGCCGGGATCGCGGCATCGCAGACGCCGGCCATGGCACTGGGGCAGCGGGTGAAGAAGCCACAGCGCCGTGGCGGATCGACCGCGCTGGGGACGCTCCCTTCGATGACTTCGAGGCGCTCCACGGGTCGCCCCGGATGGGGGATCGAGCGCAGCAGCTTCTGCGTGTAGGGATGCTTGGGATCCCTGAACAGCCGTTCCGTCGTGGTCGTCTCGACCACCCGGCCCAGGTACATGACGTAGACGCGGCTGACATTTTCGGCCACCACCGCCATGTTGTGGGTGATGTAGACGATCGACATCCCCAGCTCGTCCTGCAGGTCACGCATCAGGTCGAGGATCTGCGCCTGGATGGTCACGTCCAGCGCCGTGGTCGGTTCATCGGCGATGACGATCTGCGGGTGGCAGATCAGCGCCATCGCGATCATGGCGCGCTGCCGCATGCCGCCCGACAGCTGGTGCGGGTACTCGTCGATCCGCACCTCGGGATTGGAGATGCCGACCCGGCCGAGCATGGCGATGACCCGTTCGCGGATCTGCGCCTCGGAGAGCTTGGTGTGCAGCCGCAGCATCTCGCCGATCTGGAAGCCTATGGTGTGGACCGGCGAGAAGCTGGTCATCGGCTCCTGGAAGATGATCGAGGCATCGTCACCGCGCACCGAGCGCATTTCGGCGGAGTCGGGGTCGAGCGAGAGGATGTCCACCATCTCGCCCTGCTTGCGCCTGAGCACGGCATGACCGGCGACGATCTGGCCGCGGCCCCGCACCAGTTGCAGCATCGATTGGGCGGTAATGCTCTTGCCGCAGCCGGATTCGCCGATAATGCCGACCGACTCCGCCTCGCCGACATGGAAATCGACGCCGTCGACGGCTTTCAGGATGCCGTGGTCGAGGAAGAAATAGGTCTTCAGCCCTTCGACCTTCAGGCGTGGTTCGGTCGATTTCTGAGAAGCGCTCGGGGTCATTTGGCGTAGGGGTCGGCGGCGTCGCGCAACCCGTCTCCGATGAAGTTGAACAGCACCACCGCCGCCACGACGAAGGCGGCGGGCCACAGCAGCCAGACATAGTTGCTCAGCACCACCACATCCTGCGCCTGCTGCAGCAGCGAGCCCCAGCTGACATCGGGCGCGCGGATGCCGATGCCCAGGAAGCTGAGCGTCGTCTCGCCCAGGATCATGAACGGGATGGCGATGGTGATGTGCACGATGAGGTAGCTGGTGAAGCCGGGAATGAGATGCCGGGTAATGATCGACCAGCTGCTGGCCGACGAGATGCGCGCCGCCATCACATAATCCTCTTCGCGCATCGACAGGATGCGTCCGCGCACCACGCGGGCAAGACCGGTCCACCCGACGAGCGACAAGACGAGGGTGATGGCGAAATAGGTCTGGATGCCGGTCCATTCCGCCGGAATGGCCGCTGCCAGCGCCATCCATAGCGGGATCTGCGGCACGCTCATCACCAGCTCGATGGTGCGCTGGATGATGACGTCGACCTTGCCGCCGACATAGCCGGAAATGCCGCCCAGCGCGACGCCGAGCACGAAGCTGATGAGGACGCCGCCGAAGCCGACGAACAGCGACACCCGCGAGGCATGCACGATACGCGAGAACAGGTCGCGTCCCAAGTTGTCCGCACCCAGGAGGAAGACCGGTTGCCGGCTGGTGGTGCCGAACAGCTTCACCGACATCGGAATGACGCCCATCAGCAGATACGGGTCGGTTTTCGGAAACAGCACGACCGGGTTCATGTCGGCATTATCGGCAACGATGAGGTCGTACTTGAAGGTCTTGGGGTTTACCCGGGTGCGGCTGTCGAACACGTAAGGCCCGACAAAGCCACCATCGGGAGCGAAGAAGTGGATGGCCGAAGGCGGCGCGAAAATGTGCTGGCGGGAGCGCTCCTGCGGATCGTAGGGCGCGATGAAATCGGCAAGGATCGCAACCACATAGAACAGGATCAGCAAGTAGAGGCTGACCATGGCGAGCTTGTGCTTGCCGAACTTGGCCCGCATCAGTTGCCATTGCGAGGCGCTGTAGAGCTGCTCGGCCCGCTGACGGCGCCGATCGCCGCCGGTGGAGTACTGGGCCCTCAGCCGATCGATACGATCCTGCACCTTTTTGGGGCGGGGCGCCGGGGCGCTGGTGGTGGTGTCGGACATCTCCCCTACTCCATCCTGATGCGCGGATCGTTCAGCGCCAGCAGCAGGTCCGAGATGAAGGTGCCGAAAACCGTGAGCACGCTGAGGATCATGACGATGCCTCCGGCCAGGTACATATCCTGCGTGATGCTGGCCTCGAGCAGCACCGGCCCGATCGTGGGCAGATTCAGCACCTTAGACACCACGATCTCGCCGCCGACCACGGCCGGCAGCATCCAGCCCAGGGTGGACAGCAGCGGGTTGATGGCGATGCGGAGCGGATAGCGCAGCACGTTCGTCATCTCCGGCACGCCCTTGGCCCGCGCCGTGGTCACATATTGCTTGTTGAGCTCATCGAGCAGGGTGGCGCGCAGCACGCGGGTGATGGTCGCCATGCCGCCGATCGTCAGCACCAGAATGGGCAGCCAGACGTTCTTGAGCAGGTCCAGCACCTTGGCGAGCGACCATGGCGCTTCTCTGAACGGCGGCGAGAAGAAGCCGTTCACCAGCCAGCCGGTGTTCTGGTAGACGACGAACATGATGCCCAGCGCGAGCAGGAAGCCGGGAACGGCGAGCCCCACGAGCCCGATCAGGGTCAGCGTATGGTCCCAGACCGAGTACTGCTTGACCGCCGACAGGATGCCGAGCGGCACGGCGAGCAGCCAGGTGAACGCGATGGCAGTCAGCGACAGGATGATGGTGCTGGGCACGCGCTCCATCAGGATGGCGGCCACCGGGCGATTGTAGCGAAACGAGCTGCCGAAATCGCCGGCGAAGACGATCTTGCCCATCCACAGCGCGTATTGCTCGGGCATCGACTTATCGAGCCCGTACATGGCGCGGATGTTTCCTTCCTGTTCGGCGCTGACGACGTTGCCCTGCAGGCGCAGGTTATTGACGTAACTGTCGACATAGCTGCCCGGCGGCAGCTGAATGACAATGAACGAGACGATCGAGATCGCGATCAGGAACGGGATCAGTATCCCGAGGCGGCGCAGGGCGAATTGCAGCACTTCGACGACGCTCCGGTTCGATGTTTGAGGGGGGACCGGACGCTGCATGCCAGCGCCCGGTCGTGCACTTTCGTCAGGTCTGGAACCAGAGCCCTTCACTCGACAGGTACGAGTCGAGCTCGTAGGGCGCCCCTTCGTTCTGCGTATTGCGCAGCCCGGCATGGACGACGTTCGGCACCACCTTGAGGCCCGACACCGGGAACAGCACGTAGTTGTCGTCAAACCACTGCATCATCTTGGCGTACAGCGCCTTGCCCTGTTCGGACTCCGGCGGGTAGGCCTTGCGCTCGGTGTGGATGTCGTAGAACTCCTGGATATATGCAGGCGGCTCACGACCTTCCTTGCCCTGGGTGATGTAGTACTGCCAGGTCATCGGCGACCACGGCCCCTTGTGGCTGGGCAGATAGTCTTCCGAGATACCGCCCTCCCACGCCGTCCCATCGTTCCAGAACAGCGAGGCCTGGATTTCGTTGGCGGCCTTGCGCTGGTTGAACAGGCCGAAATCGATGCCCAGCGGGTCGATCTCCACCCGGATACCGACAGCTTCGAGCTGCTCCTTGAGCAGTTCGGCGACCGGCGGAAAGTCCGACGACGCCTCGGAGAACGACAGGCGCAGCACGAAGCGCTGGCCATCGAGCCCAAGTCGGAAGCCCTCGCCATCACGCTCCGACATGCCGATCGCATCGAGCAGGCCTTCGGCTTCATCGGGATCGAAGCTCTTGGTGGTGAGGAACGGCTCGCCGAACATGCCGTAGAACACGGAGTCGTTGATGTCCTGCGGGTCGATCGCCAGACCGATTGCGCGGCCGAAGCGGCGCTCCGGATCCGCCACGAGCTTCTGCCAGGCCGAGTCCGCCTTGTCGTATTCATAGTCGTGGTTGAGAAACAGCTGGATCGGGTAGTTGAACGAGCCGGTCGTGAACACCCGATAGCCACCGGCCTCGGCGTTCTGCACATAGACCGACATCTTGCTGAGCGGGGCGTCGGTCTCGACGGCGAGGTCCACCTGGCCGGCCAGCGTCGCGTTGACCTGCGCGTCGCGATCGGCGGCGCGGTTGTTCACGATGCGATCGATATAGGGCAGCTGCTGCCCCTTGCCGTCGACATGCCAGTAATAGGGGTTGCGCTCGAACACCGTGCGCTGCTCGGAATACTCGGTCAGCACCCACGGCAGCAGCACCGGCATGCCCAGCGCGGCCGCGGTGCCATACTCCCAATGCGGCGGCTCCTTGAGCTTGAGCAGCTGCGACCAGCTGTCGATGGCATTGGCCTTGAGCTGTTCCTCGAGCTTGGCGGGGTCGGCGTATTTCTTGTGGAACTGCTTGAAGTAATGCGCCGGCCGGAACAGCAGCTCGTAGTTGGGGATCCACGAGTTGAGATCGGCAATGAAGAAGCCATACGGCGCCGAGAAGGTCAGCTCGAAGCTGTATTCGTCGATGATGTTGAGCTTTGCAGGACCCATGGTGGAATTGCCCTGCGTGAACAGCTGGGCCGGCCACGCCCGTCCGACTTCGGGATCCCCGTAGATGTCCTCGAAATGGAAGCGAACGTCCTCGGTGGTCACCGGCTCGCCATCGGACCAGCGCAGGCCCTTGCGGATGGTGAACTTGAACACCGTGTAGTCGTCCGAATGCGAGAAGGCGCTGACCACGTTGGGCAGCGACGCCTCGGTGGTCTGGCCCGGCGAACGCAGGATGGTGCCGCCGCCGCCGAGGAACGTGAACGGCGTCGGGAACACCGAAGCGACCCGCAGCTCCCCGCCGAAAGCCCCGTCTTCCCAGGTCTGGAACTCGTCCTGCAGCAGGATGCCCTGCCCGACCTTGAAGACTTCCTCCGGCAGGCGCTCGTCGAGCGGCGGAAGCTGCCCGGCGGCCACCTTTTCCGCCAGCATCGGCGACTCTGTGAAACCGCGTGCAGAAGCCTGCGCCAGTGCCAGTGATGGACCCATGATGCTGGCAAAAGCCAAGCCGGCACCGGAGAGGCCCGCTGCCTTCAGCAGCGCCCTCCGGCTGATATCAGCCGTCATTTTCTATCTCCTCCTGTGCCCCTTGTCGGAGCAAATCCTCCACGTCCCGGCTTTGCAGGACCATGTGCCCATTGCCAGCAAAATATTGGCTCTGCACACGTGTGCAGGCTATGACAATGTGCTAAGCGGGGTCAAGTGTCGAGTTGGCGGAACGTCTATGGTAGCGGTATGGGGATGAAGGACACCAAGAAGAGAGCGGGTTCACACGACGTTGCACGCCTCGCCGGCGTGTCGCGTTCCGCGGTGTCGCGCGCCTTTACGCCCGGCGCGTACATCGCCGACGAGACGCGCGAGCGGGTGATGGCGGCGGCGGCGATGCTGGACTACCAGCCCAACGCCATCGCCCGCAGCCTCAGCAAGAACAGCTCGCGGCTGGTCGGGATCATCGCCACCGACCTCGAGAATCCGTTCTACTCACAGCTGCTGGTGCACATGAGCACCGAACTGCAGGCCAATGGCTATGCCGTGCTGCTGATGGTGTCGCGCTCCAGCCACATCGACGACTACCTGTCCAAGCTGCTGCAGTACCAGGTGGACGGCGTGATCGTCACCGCGGCGACCCTGAGCTCGAGCATGGCCGTGGCGCTGCAGCGATCGGGCCGTCCGGTCGTCCTGGTCAACAACTACCTGCGCGATGGCGGTGTGAGTTCGGTGAGCAGCGACAACTATCGCGGCGGCCGCATGGTCGCCGACCTGCTCGTCGAGGCAGGCCGCAAGCGGATTGCCTTCATCTCGGGCGAAGCGAACACCTCGAGCGGTCGCGATCGCGGGCTGGGGCTCAAGGACCGGCTGGCCGAGCTCGGCATGACCATTTACGCGCAGGAGAGCGGCGAGTACCGGCATGCGGAAGCCGCCGAGGCCGCGCGGCGGCTGCTCTCGCTGTCACCCCGCCCCGACGCGCTGTTCTGCGCCAACGACGTGATGGCGATCGCCGCCCTGATGGTTGCCCGCAGCGAATTCGGGCTGCGCATCCCCGAGGACCTGTCGGTCGTCGGCTTCGACGATTCCGACGAGGCGACCCGCCAGACCTTCGAACTGACGACGGTGGATCAACATCTCGACGACATGGCGTCCAAGACCGTCTCGCTGATGCTGGCCACGATCTCCGGCGACGAAAAGAGCGTCCAGCACGTCGTGGTGCCGGTCTCCCTCGTCTATCGGGCAACCCACTAGAGCGCACTAGAGCGCGCGAGGCACGCGGTCGTGGATCGGATCCGGTCGGGGGCCCCGGTTCCGCGCGAAGCCGACACTGACTGCGCCTTGGAAACGAAAAGCCTCGACGCTTTGAAGCGCGGCGTCGTCTGTGGCGGGATCCTCACCCACGCTCCTCGCGGGCAATGCCGACTTTCCGAGCGGCGCTCGTGTGCCCATCCGTGCCGCTCTGAAAAGAACGCCCGCTGCTGGCGAGCGATCGAAGCGCCGCCATATTTCCACCCGGACAAGATCGGCTGCGGCCGCCGCGCGCATTTTTGTGGCGGGAGGTCATGTTTCGCTGCATCGACCTTCCGGCAACTGCGTTATCCGCGTAGGCTTTACGCTGAAAGACCGCCTCGGGGGACCCGGATGCCTTATCGTATCAAGTACAGGATGATGACCGGGGCCAGCGAGCGTGAAACCACCTCGGAAGATGAAGCCGCTCAAATCGTCGAGTCACTGAAGACCACCGGCGCAAGACCGATTACTGTCGAGTACGAGGACGAGACCGGGCAACGACATTCTCTGTTGAAGCTTGGATTTGGAGACGTCGCGCAACCGGAAATTGCTATTCGGAAACCGTCTTCGTCGACTCCGGCGACCGCGAAGATGGACAGACGCATCGATCCGTCGCTGCACTCCATCAGCCTGGCCGACGCCAGACGTGACGATTGCCCACTCATCCTTGTGAACAAGGGCTTCGAACGGTTGACCGGTTACACCCGCGAGCAGGTCATCGGGCGCAACTGTCGCTTCCTGCAAGGTCCGGACACAGCCCGGCATGCGCTGAATCAGATGCGTGAGGCGATCGCCAGGAAAGAACCGGTGATTGTCGACCTGCTCAACTACCGCCGGGACGGCACCAGCTTCTGGAACCGCGTCTCGCTCAGACCGGTGCTCGATGTGGATGGCCAACTTACGCACATCATCGGCATTCAGTCGGACATCACGCGTCTGCTGAGCCTGCAGGACGACCTCGAGAGCTGGGCCCGCGATCTGGCTCGCTCGCGCTGACTGCGGACGGAAGCGACATTTCAGCGCCGGGTTTGCGCATCTTCGGCCTTCCGCAGCCCTCGGCCGCGGGCCCATCAGAGTCGAAATCGGCAGTGCGGCTACGGCTTCCGCAGGCGAGAATGCGGCCCCGGCCGTCTGATCATTCGGCGCTATTTACTCAAGTGATGCAACTTAGCAGCTCCGGAGCAGTTGTTGTCGCCAGGGGGCAGGACATGTCAAATCTTAAGGCGGTAGTACTCGTCGTTGAAGACGAGGCGCTTATTCGTCTCGCAGCGCTCGACCTTGTCGAAAGCGCCGGCTACGAGGCCGTCGAAGCTACCAATGCTGACGACGCGATCCGTATACTTGAGGCGCGAGCCGACATTCGCGTCGTGTTCACTGACGTGGACATGCCCGGAACGATGGATGGCTTGAAGCTGGCGCATTACGTTCGCGATCGCTGGCCTCCGATCCGGATCGTGGTCGCGTCAGGCATGAAGATCGTCGCGGAAAGCCAACTTCCCACCGGATCCAGGTTTTTCAGCAAGCCCTACGAGGAGGGCTCGATCGTGGCGGCGCTGGCTGACCTGCTGGAGCCGGCCTCCTGAACCTGCTGCTTGCTTGCCCAGCCCGGCAAGGCGCTCCCTCGATCCCCAAACAATTCGGAGAACTCCAATGATGCTGCCCAAGGGCACAACGATCGCAGTGGCAGACGGCGAAAAGCTCAGGCTGTTCCGCAACGCCGGCGATGAGGCCGCACTCAAGCTGGCCCCGTTGGCCCATCCGGACGTAAACGCGACTTCAAATCGAAGCGCCTCCCGTCAAGCCAGTTCCGGCAATCCCGATGATGGACAAGGCAGCGAGGACAACTTTGCGGTCGGTATCGTCGACCTGCTGAACAAGGAAGTGCTCGAGGGCAGGATCAGCGGCCTGGTCGTGATCGCTGCACCGCGGGCGCTTGGCGAGATGCGCAAGCATTACCACAAGGCGCTGGCCGGCAAATTGCTGGGCGAGATTGCCAAGGAACTGACCGGCCACTCGCTGGCGGATGTCGAAACCGCTATCGGCGCTGCTTGAGGCGCTCTGCGGAGCGAAAGACCAAATCACCCGGCTCATGCGCCCTGTGGGCCGGAAAACAGGCGAGGGGTTGCCCCTCGGCTAAGTGGTCCGCCCTCATTCGATCCTCTGTTCTCGCACAACGGCTGATCCTGCCCGATCCCGGCATCCCCATGCTGGATCAGGTTTCGGCCAAACCGATCATCGACGCCATCGCGCAATCCCGTCGCAGCGCCCTCCGCCGTCTCGCGCCGCCCAACCCGGCGAAGACCCTCACGCAGCAATCGGCGGTGCTCGAGCGTTTGCTGAGCGAGGGGGATGATCGACGAGCGCGAGCATGCGGCGTTTCTCGCGGCGGCAGCGACCGTCTGCACCGACCCGCGGCTCGATCAGCCCGTCGCTTCAACGAGCGGCTAGACTTGGCCATGGTTGACGGCGAAGAATGGAAGAACGGCAGCGAGGCCCGGGGACGATCTGGCCGGCCGCCGTCGGCCGGCGAGGTTGCAGCATGACGTCATCTGTCTCGATGCTGGATTTTGCCCCTGGCGCGCCGGGCATCGAGCCGCGCTGGACCTCGAGCGCCAAGAGCGGCGTCGGCACCGCGCTGTCGCTCCGTTCGCCGGTCTGGTTCACCTTGAGCCACGGCGTCGTCAACGAAGTCTATTATCCGCGCGTCGACAGCGCCTGCACCCGCGATTTCGAGCTGCTGGTCACCGGGCCGGATGGCTATTTCTCGGAAGAAAAGCGCGACTGCACCAGCACGACGCTGCATCTCGAGGAGGGCGTGCCGGCCTTCCATGTCACCAATCTGGCGCGGGATGGCCGCTACCGCATCGAAAAGCAGATCGTCTCCGATCCGGCCAGCCCCAGCCTGATGCAGCGCATCACCTTCACGCCGCTGTCGGGCGCGCTGGACGATTATCGGGTCTATGCGCTGCTGGCGCCGCACCTGGTCAATGCCGGCATGGGCAACTCGGCCTGGGTGGGCGAACAGCGCGATGTCACCCTGCTCTATGCCAGCGGGCGCTCGCGCTACCTGGCGCTGGGCAGTTCGCTCCCCTGGCGCAGCCGCTCGGTGGGTTTTGTCGGCAGCTCGGATGGCTATCAGCAGCTGATCCACGCCGGCCGGCTCGAGCCGCAATACCAGCGCGCCGACGATGGCAATGTCGCCATGGCCGCCGAGCTCGGCCTCGGCCCCGATGGCAGCGTCGAGCTGGTGCTCGGCTTCGGCCAGTCCGAGACCGAGGCCGGCGCCAATGTGCTGGCGAGCCTGCACGGCGGCCTCGATCGCGCGCTCGCCGACTATTGCGCCAACTGGCGCGACTGGCAGAACGGCCTCGTCAAGCTCGATCGGCCCGAGCCGGGGCGCATCAATGCCTACCGCGTCTCCACCGCGGTGCTGGCCAGCCATCGCGCCGCGGATCGGCCGGGGGCGGTGGCGGCGAGCCTTTCCATTCCCTGGGGAACCAGCAAGGGCGACGACGACATGGGCGGCTACCACCTGGTGTGGCCCCGCGACCTGGTGGAAACCGCCGGCGGTTTCCTCGCCGCCGGTGACCAGCGCGAAGCGCTGAACATCCTCGAATACCTGCGGCAGGTGCAGCTCGCCTCGGGCCGCTGGGCGCAAAACATGTGGCTCGATGGCCGCCCCTACTGGCGCGGCGTGCAGATGGACGAGTGCGCCTTCCCCATCCTCCTCGCCGACCTGCTGCGCCGGCACGGCGTGATCGAGGGCTCGACGCTCGAGCGCTATCTCCCCATGGTGCGCCGCGCCGCCGGCTACATCGTCGCCAACGGGCCGGCCAGCCGCCAGGACCGCTGGGAGGAAGATGGCGGCTACAGCCCGTTCACGCTCGCGGTCGAGATCGCCGCGCTGCTCGCCGCCGCTGACCTCCTCGGCGACGACACGGCCGCCCGGCACCTGCGCGAGACCGCCGATTGCTGGAACGAGCAGATCGAGAACTGGATCTATGTCGGCGATGCCGACCCCGCCCTCGGCGTCGCCGGCTATTATGTCCGCATCGGCAATGACCTCGCGACCGACATCGCCGATGCCGGCTCGGGCATGACCGTCATCCGCAACCAGATGGTCGACAGATCGACCCTCCCCACCCGCCAGGTGCTGAGCCCCGACGCGCTGGCGCTGGTGCGGTTCGGCCTCCGGGCGGCGGACGATCCCCGCATCGTCGATACCGTCACGATGATCGATGCGACGCTCAAGGTCGAGCTGCCGCAGGGGCCGCTCTGGTATCGCTACACCGGCGACGGTTACGGCGAACACGAAGACGGCTCGGCCTTCGACGGCACCGGGCGGGGTCGGGCCTGGCCGCTGCTGGCGGGCGAGCGCGCCCATTACGAGATCTGCGCCGGCCGGCGCGATGTGGCCGAGAGCCTGCTGCGGACGCTCGAGGCATCGGCCGGCGATGAGGGGCTCCTGCCCGAGCAGAGCTGGGATGCCGACGACATTGCCGAGCGCGAACTGTTCCGCGGCCGCCCCTCGGGCAGCGCCATGCCGCTGGTCTGGGCCCATGCCGAACATATCAAGCTGTTGCGCTCGCTCGCCGATGGCGCGGTTTTCGACCGGCCGCCGCAGACCTATGCCCGCTATGTCGAGGCGAAGACGCCCGCAACGCTCCGCATCTGGCGGCCCGACAATGCCATCACCCACCTGCCGGCCGGCAAGATCTTGCGGCTCGAGCTGCCCGCGCCGGCGCTGGTGCATTGGGGGCTCGACGACTGGACCGCCGCCACCGACCTGAACACGCGCGAGAGCGGGCTGGGCACGCATGTCGCCGATCTCGATATCTCGACCTTGCAGCCCGGCCGCTCGGTGGTCTTCACCTTCCTGTGGCGCGACGACGAGCGCTGGGACGCCGCGCGGTTCAGCGTTGCGGTCGGTTGAACCGATGCAAAAGGAGCCGGATATGCACCAGGCCGTGATTGGGCCGGAATGGCTGGATGCCGCTATGCTTGGGCGCCCGGCGGCGGCCCTCGCCTTCGGTACGCGAAATGGTTTCAGCGGATGGCAAAGATGAGCCCCCACCCTGCCCCGGCCGACCGGTCCGACGCCCTGGTGGTCTTCGGCGTCACCGGCGACCTGGCGCACAAGATGATCCTGCCCTCGCTCTACCAGATGGTGCGGCGCGGCCATCTCGACGAGCCGATCGTCGGCGTCGCCTTCGACGACTGGGACATCGACAAGCTGGCCGAGCGCGCCCGCGACGGCATCGTCAGGCAGTTCGGCAGCGTCGACGAGGCAGTGTTCGCCCGCTTCAAGGCGCAGCTGCGCTATGTCAGCGGCGACTACAAGAACGCCGACACCTTTGCGAAGCTGCGCGAGGCGCTCGCCGGCGCCGCCCAGCCGCTCTACTACCTCGCCATTCCGCCCTCGCTGTTCGGCACCGTGATCGATGCGCTCAAGGCCGCCGGCATCGCCGGCAATGCCCGCCTGATGGTGGAAAAGCCCTTCGGCCACGACCTGGCATCGGCCCAGGCCCTCAATGGCGTGCTGCACCGCGCCTTTCCCGAGCCGGCGGTGTTTCGCATCGACCATTTCCTCGGCAAGGAAGCGGTGCAGAACCTGCTCTATTTCCGCTTCGCCAATGCCTTCCTCGAGCCGGTGTGGAACCGCATCTATGTCGAGAGCGTGCAGATCACCATGGCCGAGGATTTCGGCATTGCCGGGCGCGGCAAGTTCTACGACGAGGTCGGCTGCATTCGCGACGTGATCCAGAACCACCTGGTCAACGTGCTGCTGCTGCTGGCCATGGAGCCCCCGGTAACCAGCGCCTCCGACGATCTCAGCGACGAGAAGGTGCAGGTCCTGAAGGCCATGCGGCCGCTCGGCGAAGCCGATGTGGTGCGCGGCCAGTTCGAGGGTTATCGCGACGAGCCCGGCGTCGCGCCGGACTCCCGGGCCGAGACCTTCGCCGCAGTGCGCCTGTTCGTCGATACCTGGCGCTGGAAGGATGTGCCGTTCTACATCCGGGCCGGCAAGCAGTTGCCGGTTCGCGCCACCGAAGTGGTGGTGCGCTTTCGCAAGCCGCCGATCGCCCTGTTCGACGATGTCGAGGGCGCCGCGCCCAATTATGTGCGCTTCCGCGTCGGGCCGCAGGTGATGATCGGCATCGGGGCACGGCGCAAGGCGCCCGGCAGCGATATGATCGGCGAGCCGGTCGAACTCGACGCGCTCGACGACACCACCGACGACATGCTGCCCTATGAGCGGCTGATCGGCGACGCCATGGCCGGCAAGCGGCAGCTCTTCACCCGGCAGGATGCCTCCGAGCTCGCCTGGCGCGTGGTCGATCCGGTGCTCGCCCGCCGCGCCGATCCCGCGCCCTATGCCCCGGGCAGCTGGGGGCCGGCCGCCGCCATGGCGGGGTTCGAGCCGCCCGGCGGCTGGGTCGATCCCGGCCGTGACGGAGGAACCGACAATGGCCGATGACACCCCCACCGTCCTCGCCATCGATATTGGCGGCTCGCACGTCAAGATCCGCTCGAGCGCCGGCGGCGATGAGCTGAAGGCCGTCTCCGGCCCGACAATGAACGCCGCCGCCATGGCCGACGCCGTCGACGCGCTGGCCCGGGGCCTCGCCTTCGACGTCATCTCCATGGGCTATCCGGGCCCGGTGGTGCACAACCGGATCGTGAGCGACCCGCATAATCTGGCTCCCGGCTGGGTCGGCTTCGACTTCGGCGGTCGCTTCGGCAAGCCGGTGCGGATCGTCAACGATGCGCTGATGCAGGCGATCGGCAGTTATCAGGGCGACCGCATGCTGTTTCTCGGTCTCGGCACGGGCCTCGGCGCCGCCATGATCGTCGACAATGTCGCCCAGCCCATGGAACTGGCGCACCTGCCCTATCGCAAGGGCCGCACCTTCGAGGATTACCTCGGCGAAGCGAGCCTCGAAAACCGCGGCCACCGCAAATGGCAGAAGCACGTCTTCCGCGCGGTCGAAGAGCTGACGGCGGCGCTCGAGCCCGACTACGTGGTGATCGGCGGCGGCAACGTCGCCCGGCTCGACCACCTGCCGCCCAAGGCCCGGCGCGGCGACAATGCCAACGCCTTCAAGGGAGGCTTCGCCCTCTGGCTCGACAAGACGCTGGTGGTTTAGGGTGTCCACCGCTCCCCACGCGGCTTGCCCACCCACCGGATGTCATCCCTGCGAAAGCAGGGACCCATCTATCCACCTGCGCAGGCCGCAAGTTGGGTCCCTGCTTTCGCAGGGATGACACCGCGTTTCGGGTGCTGCCCGGTGGCAAATTCGTCGATGCCCACCCCGGGGCGCAACCGGCGACGGCGGCAACCGGCCGCCGATCGCCGGCCGCCTGCTTACCAGCGCAGCACGCAGACCGAGTGCGGCGGGATCTCGACATAGCCATCCACCGCCGACAGCGTCGTCCGGCGCGGCAGCACCGCTTCGGGCTGCTCGACGCTGTTATGGCTGTCGGGCGTGTCGCCTTCGAGGATTTCGGCCTCGAGCGTCCCCTCGAGCGGGATGCCGTCGAGCTTCAGCAGGCACCGGGCGCTGGCGCTGGGGTGGCGGTTGGTGACGATGGCGGTGTGGCCGCTCTCGTCGGCGGTGACGATCGCATCGACCGCCGCGACCGATTTGCCGTTATGCGCGAGCGGCGTCGCACTGACGGCGCTGGCGACCACATTGGCGCGCAGCGCCTCGTGATACATGCGCAGCACGTGGAAAGTGGTGCGCTTCACGATGCCGTCCTTGTGGACGAAAATCGGGCCGCGGGCGTTCACCGTGGGCGCGATATTGGCCATGGTCACCACGTCGGCATGCCTGAGGCAGGCATTGAGGAACGAAGCGGAGAACACCGCATCGGCCATGGTGTAGGTGGTGGGAATGTTGTTGCGCTCGCGCGCCGCCAGCGCCTCGGGCGAATTGCCGCCCGGGTGGTGCCAGCCGCGCAGGTTCCACTCGTCGAAGGCGATCTTCACCCGGCCGGTAAAGCCGGCAGTGGCGATGACGTGGCGGGTCTGCTCGATCATCTCCTCGGGGTTTTCCGTCGCCATCATGCAGGTGAGGTAGTCGCTCACATTGTCGACGCCGTGCAGGATGTCCCAGTAGCCGTGGATCGACACCAGGTCGAGATAGCGGCCGGCATGCTTGAGCAGCGCCAGCGTCCACTCGGCATCGGGCACCGCCGAGGCGGAGAGCACGATCTCCTCGTCCACGGCGCGCATCATCTTGGCGGATTCGGCGACATAGGGGCCCCACTCCGCCACGGTCTTGGCGCCGATCTGCCAGTCGCCATAGCTCTCGTTGCCGATACCCCAGTATTTGACCGCATAGGGCGCGTCATTGCCGTTGGCGCGGCGCTGTCGGGCATAGCGGGTGTCGCGCCAGCCATTGGTGTATTCGACCCAGTTGCACATCTCTTCGGCGGTGCCGTTGCCGCCATTGGTGCAGATATAGGGTTCGACCCCGGCCTTCCTGCACCACTTGATGAACTCGTCGGTGCCGAACGTGTTGGGCTCTTCGACCCGCCACGCCTTGTTGTAGGACGGGATGCGCTCGGGCCCCACCGCCTCGTACCAATGATGGTCGGACACGTAGTTGCCGCCCGGCCAGCGCATGATCGGCACGCCCAGTTCGCGCACCGCGGCGAGCACGTCGGTGCGGAAGCCATCCTCGTCGGAGAGCGGTGAGCCCGGCTCGTAGAGACCGCCATAGATCTGGGTATGGAAATGCTCGATGAAGTGCCCCAGGATCATCCGGTCCCAGGCCTGGTAGCCGAAATCGCGACTGGCATTGATGGTCGCTTGCACCGCTTGTTTGGTCATGTCTTTCCTCGACGACATCGGTCTGGTTATGGGCCCGGCGCGCGTCTGCGCTCAGCCCTTGGTGGCTCCGGCCGTCATCCCGTCGATGACGCGGCGGTTCAGGAACAGATAGAGCAGCACGGTCGGCACGATCGAAACGACGATCGCCGCGAAGGTGGCGCCGAGATCGGTCTTGCCATACTGGCCGACGAAATCCTGCAGGCCCACCGGCAGCGTTTTCAGCGCCGGGCTGGTGAGGAACGTGTTGGCGAAGACGAACTCGTTCCAGGCGAACATGAAGTTGAACACCGCGATGGTGACCGTGGCATTGGTCGACAGCGGCAGGATGATCGAGCGGAAGATGCGGAAGGTGGAGGCGCCGTCGATGGTCGCCGCCTCGATCAGCGTGTCGGGAATGTTCCGCATGAAGCCGGTATAGATGTAGATCGCCATCGGCAGGTTGAACGCCACCTGCGGCAGGATCAGCGCCCAGTATGTATCGCGCAGGCCAATGCGGTTGAAGGCGAGAAAGGTCGGCAGCAGCGCCACGAATACCGGGATCATCAGCCCGATGAGGAAATAGGCCAGCACCTTCTGCGCCCCGGGAAAGCGGAGCTTTTCGATGGCGAAGGCGGCCGGCGCCGCGAGCGCCACCGTCAGGACGATGGTGAGCAGCGCCACCAGCGCGCTGTTGCCGATATATTTGAGCAGCGGCGAGGTGGCGAAGGCGCGGACATAATTGCCGAAATCGATGCTGGCGGGCAGCGCATACATCGGCGTTCCGGCGAGCTCGGCCGGCGTCTTCACCGAGGCGATGCTGATCCAGACCAGCGGCAGGAGCTGCACGACGAGGAAGAAACCGACGGCGAGCCAGGGCAGCAGCTGCCAGGCCGAGCCGCGGCGGGTGGTGGCGGCGGTCATGTCGCGGCCCTTTCCGAACGAAGGGCCCAGCGCAGCGCGATCACCACCAGCAGGCACTCGATGGCGAGGAACACCGCGATGGCGCTGCCATAGCCGAAATTGGAGGAATTGAAGAGCGACTTGTAGAGATAGGTCGAGACCAGCTCGCTCGAAGCGCCGGGCCCTCCCCCGGTGAGGACGAACGACACATCGAACCCCTTGAGCGTGCCGCTGACCACGAGGACGATGGTGACCGCGATGGTGGCGCGGATCGCCGGGATGCGGACCAGAAGCAGCTGCTGCAGCCAGTTGGCGCCGTCGACCAGCGAGGCATCGAGCATTTCGCTGTCGATCGAGATCAGCGCCGAATAGTAGATCGCCATGTAGATGGCGCAGAACTTGTAGGCATCGACCAGCGTGACGATCAGCAGCGTCAACCTGGGCTCGGAGAGGAAGGCGGCCTTGTACTGGCCGAGCCCGACCGCCCCGAGCAGCGCGTTGACCAGCCCCTCGGGCTGCACCGCCAACACCTGGCCGAAGATCTGGGCAATCGCCACCGACGAAACCACCGCCGGCACGAAATAGGCAACGCGGATCAGGTTGCGAAACCTGCGGATGGCGAGCAGCGACACCGCCATCGCCATGCCGGCCAGCAGCTGTACCACCGAGCCGACGATGCTGAAGAACAGCGTGTTGAAGAACGCCTCGACGAACACCTTGTCGCGCAGCATCTGCAGGTAGTTGCCGAAGCCGACGAACACCTGCTTGCCCAGCCCGTTCCAGCGCACGAGGCTGAGCGACAGCGACCACAGGATCGGCGCGATCACCAGCGCCGTGAAGACCAGCAGCGCCGGCAGCACGAACAGCCAGGCGGTAAGGGGTTTTCTGACCATTGAGGACATATTGGGACCGGGCAATCGCCTTTGGGTAACTCGCGTGGAACTCTCGGTGCTCCTCCACCGTGAAACGGGGGAGGGGGACCGCCGAAGGCGGTGGAGGGGGCGGCGGTAAGCGCCGGTGTTTGGGGTCGCCCCCTCCACCAGCTTCGCTGGTCCCCCTCCCCCGCTGCGCGGTGGAGGACCACGGAGAGATCATTGCAACCTGTTGGGGGGTAGGAACCCCTCTCGCCGCGAGCGAGAGGGGCCGGCGTCTCGAAGCCTTTGGGAGGGTGGGTGGTCTACCGGCTCGAGACGTATTGCTGGATCGACGTATCGATCTCGGCGGCGAACTGCTCGGGGGTGATTTCGCCCAGCGCCAGCAGCTGGCTCTGCCGATAGAGGACGTCGACGGTATTGGCGTCGAGCTTGACGTCCCAGACCTTCACATAGGTCCCGACCTGCTCGATATCGCTCAACGCCCGCTTGTAGATCTCGGCCAGGTCCGGACGGATGGTCGGCTTGATCGAGGGCATGAACTTGTTGTCGTAAAGCGCTGCATCACCGAAATTATCGGCGAGGAATTTCAGGAACTCCTTGAGCTCGGGCGTATCCGAACCGGCCTTGATGGCAGTGCCGATGCCCGAATGGGCGTAGAAATCGGTCGGCTTGGTGGCGGTCTTGCCGTCGATGACCGGCAGAGTGAAGAACGCCACGTCATCCTTCAGCGTGCCGTCCGGGTTGGTCATCGTGCCGATTTCCCAGGTGCCCATGTAGTAGATGGCCGCCTGCCCGCTGGTGAACAGGTTCAGCGCGTCGGTGTAGTTGGCGGTGGCGAACCCCTGCTGGAAACAGCTCGAGCCCATGTCCTGGAGATACTTGGCGGAGGCGAGCCCGACTTCGGAATTCATCTGGACCTCGCCGGCCTTCAGCTGCTCGAGGAACTGGTTGCCGGTTTCGCGGAAGGCCGGGAACGACAGGTAGCGATAGATCGGCCAGCCGTCCTTGCCGTCGACCGACACCGGGGTGAGCCCGGCGGCCTTAAGCTTCGAACAGGCCTCGAGTATGCCGTCGAGGGTCTTGGGCACCTCGATGCCGGCCTTCTCGAACATCGAGGGATGGTACCAGAAATACTCGGTATTGGCCTCGAACGGGATCAGGTAGAGGCTGCCATCGTCGAGCCGCTCATAATCGAGCGCGAACTTGTAGAACTTGTCGGTGATCCCGACCTCGTCGAGGATCGCCCCGACATTGGCGACCAGCCCATTGGCGACGATATCGGCGAAATAGGGCTCGGCATCGGCATCGAACAGGTCGGGCAGCTGGTTGCCGGTCGCGAGGATCTTCACCTTCTGCAGATAGGCCGGCCGATCGGGGATCGCCTCCACGGTGATGCCGAAATCGGGATGCGTCTGCTTGAACTTTTCGGCCACTGCCAGCACGGCCTTCACCGTGCCGGAATCGGTGCCGCGGGCCGTGAGCCAGTTATAGTTGGCGGCCGCTGCCGGGCCGACGAAGCTGAGCGCCGTAGCGCCGACAAGGGCGATGCCAAGAGCGCGCCCCACGCTGAACCTGGTGATCATGAACTCTCCTCCGGTCGGTGCTCCCGACCATTCCGTGTTTTTGCTAACACGTGTTAGCATTTGGCTGCTTGCAGAGCACCCAACTGGATGCTACAGCCAACCAGTCGCTGCTCATACGTGTTAGCTATCGAGAAGGCGATTTCCTGTCAAACGGAATCCGTCCATCCCCAGGTCATGACAAAAAAGCCCACCTCCACCGATGTCGCCACCCTGGCGCAGGTTTCGCGCAGCGCCGTGTCGCTGGTGCTGACAGGCCGGGCCAACGCCGCCCGGCTCAGCAGCGACACCGTCGAGCGCGTGCTCAAGGCCGCCGAGGCCCTGCACTACCGGCCCAATGCCTCGGGGCGAAGCCTCGTGCGCGGCAAGACCGACACGATCGGGCTGATCATCCGCGATCTCGACCTGCTCGATGTCGATCCGGTGCTGTCGCTGCTGCTCAGCGGCATCGTGCATCGCTGCCGCGCCGGCGGCTACCAGGTGCTGGTCGAGACGGCGCGCGGCAATGGCGAGGGCGACCCGTTCGGCGAACTGATGGATTCGGGCCGCATCGACGGCATGATCGTCGAAAACGCCGACTATGCCGACCCGTCGCTCAGGCGCCTGATCCAGTCGGGCCGCCCGGTGGTGGTGTTCGGCTCGCAGGGTCTCGACGAGGAAAACGCCGTCGGCGGCGGCGAACACCGCACCGGCGAAATGGTCACCGAGCACCTGATGGCGCGCGGCCGGCGCCGCATCGCCCACATCACCTATTCGAGCGAGGGGATCTTTTCGGTCGACCAGCGCCTCCTGGGCTACCGCACGGCGCTCGCCACGGCAGGCGTCGTCGCCGACCCGCGCCTCGTGGTCCACGCCAATTTCTCGATGGAGAGCGGCTATCGCGCCATGCAGCAATTGCTGGCGCTCGCAGAGCCGCCCGATGCGGTGTTCATCGGCTCCGATGCGGTGGCCATCGGCGCCATGGCGGCGATCACCGATGCCGGCCTGTCCGTCCCCGCCGACATCGCCGTCGCCAGCGTCGACGATATCGAGATGGCCCGCTTCTGCCGCCCTGCCCTCACCTCGGTGCCGATCAACGCCCGCCAATCCGGCGCCGAAGCGGCAAGCATGCTGATCGACATGATGGAGGGCAAAAAGCCCGAACCGAAACGCCCTGGCCCGGCGCCGCAACTGATCGTCCGCGCCTCGAGCGGCTGAACATCGGAGCATCTCAGCGATGATCTCAACCATCTCCAAGGTGGCGCCCTACCCACCGGCGTCATTCCCGCGAAGGCGGGAACCTAGTGGGATGCTGCGGCGCATGTGGAGGCTGAGAGATCGCACTGGGTCCCCGCCTTCGCGGGGATGACGCCGGTGGAAGGGGAAGTCTGCGGCGATTACGTCCCAAACTTGGCGCCTATGCGAAAGCGGGACCCATCTCGCCGCCCGCGCCAGCCAACAGAGCCTGACCGCCATGCAAGCCGAACATAAAACGAGTTCAAGGGAGTAGAATTTTGAGCCAGTATCATCCGGTACGGTTTGTCGATGTGCGCCTCGAGGGCAGCTTCTGGAAGGAGCGGCTCGATACCGTGCTGGCGACCACCATCCTCAGCCAGCACCGGCGCCTCGACGAGAGCGGCGCGCTCGAGCAGCTGAAACTGCCCAAGCCCGTGCCGCCGCTGCGCCATCCGCGCGGTGCCAACGGCGTCACCGTGCACGTGTTCTGGGATTCCGATGTCGGCAAATGGATCGAGGCGGCGAGCTACGCCCTGAGCCACCGTCGCGACGCGGTGATCGAGGCGAGGATCGAGGCGATCATCGACGATTTCGAGCGCGCGCAGGAGCCCGACGGCTACCTCAACAGCTTCTACACCGAGCGCGAGCCCGAGAACCGTTGGACGAACCTGCGCGATAACCACGAGCTCTACAATGCCGGCCACATGCTCGAAGGCGCCATCGCCTATTACGAGACCACTGGGCGCCGGCGCTGGCTCGACATCATGGAGCGCTTCATCGCGCTGATCGCCAAGACCTTCGGCACCGGTCCGGGCCAGAAGCGCGGCTATTGCGGCCACCCCGAGATCGAGCTGGCGCTGGTGAAACTCTACCACCTGACCGGCGAGAAAAAGCACCTCGAGCTCGCGAGCTATTTCGTCGACGAGCACGGCCGGCAGGACCCGCATTACTACGACGTCGAGCTCGAGGAGCGGCGCCGCCGCGGCATCGACAACCAGCTCTATGCCCATGGCGACTACAAGTACAACCAGGCCCATATGCCGCTGCGCGACCAGACCAAGGTGGTCGGCCACGCGGTGCGCGCCATGTACATGTACGCGGCGATGGCCGACCTCGCGGTCGAGAACGGCGACGCAGCGCTCAAGGCAGCCTGCGAGACGCTGTGGGACGACGTGATGATCACCAAGATGTACGTCACCGGCGGCCTCGGCCCCTCGGCGCACAACGAAGGCTTCACCTACGATTACGACCTGCCCAACCAGACCGCCTATGCCGAAACCTGCGCCTCGGTGGCGCTGATCCTGTGGGCGCAGCGCATGCTGCATCTCGATCTCGACGGCAAATATGCCGACGTGCTGGAAACCGCGCTCTACAACGGCGCGCTCAGCGGCCTCAGCCGCGATGGCGAGCACTATTTCTACGCCAACCCGCTCGAAAGCAACGGCTCGGCCAAACGCTGGGAATGGCACCCCTGCCCCTGCTGCACCATGAATGTCAGCCGGCTCGTCGCCTCGGTCGGCGGCTATTTCCTCTCCACCGCGCCGGACGGCCTCGCCATCCATCTCTATGGCGGCATCTCCGCCAGCCGCGAGATCGCCGGCACGACAGTCGCCATCCGCGAGCAATCCAACTACCCCTGGTCGGGCGATATCCGCATCAGCCTAGACCCCGAGGCCCCCACTGCCTTCGACCTCAAGCTCCGCATCCCCGGCTGGGCCAAGAGCTTCAGCCTCAGCGTCAACGGCGTGCCGGTCACCGCGCAACCGGTGAACGGCTACGTCACTGTGCACCGCACCTGGAACAAGGGTGACAGCATCGCGCTCGACCTGCCGATGCCCGCCGAGCGCGTCTATGCCAATCCCGGCGTCATCATGGATATCGGCCGCGTCGCCCTGCAGCGTGGCCCCCTGGTCTACTGCCTCGAGGAAGCCGACAATGCCGGCGGCGCCGTACAGCGCCTGAAGCTGCCGCGCGACGCCGAGCTCGAAGCGGTGCGGCGGGCCGATCTGTTCGACGGCATCGTCACCCTCACCGCCCCGGCCCGCGCCATCGAACCCCAGGATTTCACCGCGCTCTACCGCACCGCACCGCCGCGCGAGCGCCCATCGAGCCTCACGGCCCTGCCCTATTACCTCTGGGCCAATCGCGGCCAGGGCTCGATGGTGGTGTGGATTCCCGAGGCCTGACGGCATGCGGGAGCGCCGGGGCAGCGATGCCCCGGCGCTCCCTTCAAAGCTCCTCTGGCGGCACTCAGCTCCTGAGAAGTGTCGCGAAGGCGCGGAGGTCGCCTACGAAGAATTCCGGGTCCTCCCAGGCCGCGAAATGGCCGGCCCGCTCCATGTCGTGGAACTGCACCACGTTGCCGGCGGTCTGCCGGTCGGCCCATTCGCGCGGCAGCCGCACCCCGCCGGGGATCGGCACCTCGGTCGCCACCGCCACCGGCACCCCGGTATTGCTCCCCTTGATGGTCGGCGGCTGCATGGCGTTCGCGCTGTAGATGCGGAACGACGACGCCGCGGTCTCGGTCAGCCAGTAGATCATGATGTTGGTGATGAGGTCGTCCCGCCCGAACCGCGCATCGGCCTCGTCGCCGACGCCCATCCCGGCCATGAAGCTCATGATCCAGGCGGCAAGGCCCACCGGCGAGTCGTTCATTGCGAAGGCCAGACTCTGCGGCTTGGTCGCATGCACCAGGTTGAAGGCGCCATGGGTGAAGAACCACTGCTGGATCGCCCCGGCATAGGCCTGCTCCGGCGGGCTGAGGACGGCGAAATCCGTGCTCTGGTCGGGGTAGCCCACATCGGTCACGTGATAGCCGAGCAGCACCTCGGGATGGCGCTGCGACAGCGACATGGAAATGATCGACCCGCCATCGCCGCCGGCGGCGATGAACTTGCCGTAGCCCAGCGTCTCGGTCATCAGCCGGGCGAACAGGTCGGCGACCTGGTCCATCGGCAGCGCCTCCCTGCCCGAAAAGCCGGTGCCCGGAATGGAGGGCACCACGACGTGGAAATCCTCCGACAGCTTCTCGATCACCCGGTGATAGCGGTAGAACGAATCCGGCCAGCCATGCAGCAGCAGCAGCGGCACCGCGTTCGGATTGCTCGAGGGCCGGTGGACGAAATGCAGGTCCACGCCGTCGAGCGCGACCTTGAAGTTGCCCAGCGCGTTGAGCCCGGCCTCGGCCTGCCGCCAGTCATAGCCGTTGATCCAGTAGTCGGTCAGTCGCTTCAGATAGTCGAGGTCGGTGCCGATCGACCAGCCCGCGTCGGCAGGCGCATCGGGCCAGCGGGTGTGCTCGAGCCGGTACTTCAGGTCGGCAAGCTGGGCCTCCGGAATGGCGATCTTGAAAGCGGTGGGGGTCGTCATGGCGGTCGTCTCCTCTGCAGGCGCAGGCCTGGACATGAAGCCGGCAACGAGGGCCGAGGCTGCGAGGGCCTTGGAAAACTGACGGCGGTTCATCTCTCATCTCCACGCGTTGTTGATGGGATGAGCCTAGGGGGAGGCGCCGCGCCGGGATTGGAAAAATCCGACAATCATCGGCCCGCGCAGCTGCGGGCTGCGCACTCCGACGGCGTAGTGGAAACCTGCCGTCAGTGCGCAACCACCGGAACGGTGCGACGCGATCGTGAAAATGCTCTGGCTGGTGCCTGATGAGGCGCGACCGTTACGGGTTGAGCAGGTGGCTCAGCACATCGTCGGCACGCATCTTGGCCGGATTATAGGCCATCGTTTCGAGCTTGCCGTTGGGCAGCTGGACCGTCACCTGGTGCGGGCCCGTGCCATTGGGCTCTTCGGATATCCCGGTCGTCTTGGTCAGCACCCAGAGCCACTTGTCGCGTTCTATGGGAAGTTTCGGTTTGGCCATCGATCGAACTCCTTCACTTCGGCCGCCGCGGCTGGCTTCAAAAAAATGCGCCGCTGCGAGGCGGCTGCCGCGGGGTAACGCTGCGGCAAGTCGCGGCTGTCGTAACGCTCGCCTCACGTCATGCAACATAGCGTCCTTGCCGGACCGAGCCCCTGTTGCGCTGGGCCCGCCAGCCGGCTGCTTGAGGCCACCCAAGCGCCGGCTGCGTCTATCAGGGCGGAACGCCCGGCTATCGCGACGAGGCCGAAACCGCGTCGGCGGCGGACCCGTCGTGGTAGAGCAACACACGCTCCTCGTCGCCGTCGGGGGTCAGGTAGGAAACCTCCGCGAAGATGTTTTCCGGCTCGCCCAACAGATAGAGCCTCGTCCGCGTGACCCGCTCGGCGGCGGCGATGGGATGGGCGGCAATCGTACGCACCGGCTTGCCGAAGGCCCCTCCCCCGCTGGCGCCGATGTACCGCGCCACCTGGAAGGTGAAGTGAATATCGCCCATCTACGCTTCCTCGCGAACGGCGCCAGGCAGTTCCCTAGAGGTCGTCGCCAATGCGCCTCGCGCCGATAACGCATCGGACGAACCCTCTGAACCCTAGGGCGAGCACGTCATAGCTGCGTGATGCCGGCACTCGGACAGCGTGATTTACTCGTGATTTATTGTTCCAGCTGCTAGGCTTCACCCTGCAATAGAGCAGTGAGCGCCACCGCCTGTGACTTCGCCCGAGCTAGATCTGAACCTTCTGGGGCCCTTCGAGGCACGGTTTGCGGACGGGCGCGTGGCGGATCTCAGGCTGAAGACGACGCGCCTGCTGCTGTCCTGGCTGGTGCTCCGTCCCCGCCAGAGCGGCAGCCGCGAAGAGATCGCGGCGCTGCTGTGGAGCGAGCGCGACGAGACCCAGGCCCGCCAGAGCCTGCGCCAGACCATTGCCGTGCTGCGGCGCGCCCTCGGCGCCGAGGGCGGCGAGGTGCTCGAGGTCGACCGCGAGACGCTGACATTCGCGCCGGGCGCGGTGC